>TARA_R110002012_G_scaffold196887_1_pt1 | contig 10885 bp, 7 predicted proteins | sample TARA_R110002012 | Tara Oceans TARA_R110002012 (sample SAMEA4396515) | marine metagenome | biome: Westerlies Biome; feature: [DCM] deep chlorophyll maximum layer (ENVO:01000326); material: water (ENVO:00002006), including particulate matter (ENVO:01000060) such as... | depth 40 m
TAACGGCCCAGTTGTCTGGGTTCCGTCACCGTCAATAATTTTTATACCTGTATATGGGTTATAAACCAACTGCGCTTCTGTAGAAGTAGTTAGTGCGGTTCTAATTCCTGGGTCTTCTATAGTAATAATGACGGTATTATCTACTGACGCATCGTGAGCGGGATGAGAAACAATTCTGTATACCTCTCCTTCTCCTGCTTCGTCATTGAAAACAAGATATCCGTCTTTATACTGATCTTTAGTCAGGTCAGTAGTTGGTACTTCAAGACTAATAGTATTATCCCCAACACTATGAGCCAAAATTAGTGTTAAGTCCATGTCATGAGCAGCTATTAATGCTGCACCATCCACGATCATTCCAGCGGTAGTGATAGCAGCACCACTGGCACATTGAGCGTAATAATAGGTTCTCCCATCGGGAAGAATCATCTTTGTTCCTAAAGCATGTTCAGCAGTCTCCGATTCTGTTTTCTCGGAGCCAAAATCTGCCCACACTATTCCATATGTTAGTGCCATTTTCTTTCCTTATGTCACTTTAGTTTTTTTAGTAGTTTTATTTATAGTTTGTTCTGGAATTTTTACTTCCATTTCTTCAACTGTTACATGTCGTTGACCCCTTCCTTCTGGAGGGTCAGCTATGTAGTACGACCTATGTTGATGGGCATCCCTTTTAGCTTTAAATCCATGATCGTGAACAAGACAGTAGTACTTAAAGTTCTTCATCTTATCCAATACTTCCTGTGGTGGATCATAAGCTAAAGGTACCCCACGGTTTTGGCAGTACATTCTGTATGCTTCCCAGGATATAAACTTCCTGGGAGCCCTTGCAGCAGAAACAACGTATGGTGCATTTTCCCAAGCGTCACCCTCAGTGGAATCGGCAGTCTCAGACGACTCAACGTCAACTAACGGTTCTACGTTAGCGCGGAGTCGGAAACCCTTTTTCAGATAATTGTGCAATTGCACAGCATTCCCCACAGGCAGTGGATTTGTGGGACCGAAACCATTATCGGTTACCCTACCATAGTTAGTCACCAATGTTTGGTGATAAAGTACGGCCCTTCCTGACTCAACCCAATGAGGTTCTTGCCCCTCTCCTAACTCGTAACCGAGTTCGGTTCGTAGTTCCCTACGTATATGAGGCCAGTATACCTCTCTGAACATTTCAACGTGTTCCTGTGCTGGACTATCTTCATCTAGGAAGTAATCCCACGGGTCTATTTGAATTGCTTTACTGGATTTTGTGGTCATCTGCTTTTCCTTTTGCGTCGACGACGTTTACGTGGACGATCATCAACACTCCGACTCACCCTGTCGACTTCAGGTTGTTCACCTTTAAAAATAACCGTATTGGTTATCTGTTCTGGCATTGACACCGAAGGTGACGTGGCATATTTATGAGTAAGTAAAACATCAATTGTTCCTGCCTTTACATGGGCATCGTAATCGCTGCATATACGTTCTATATGTTTAGTTCCCTGGTTTTTCCGCATAGACATTGGAGTGCCGCATCCTGTACAGGTAAAATTAATCTGACCACCTTCACCGATTCCCTGATGTAATTCAGCATCACGGTGAGATTCATAGCCGGATTTAAGCTGTGTAAGGTGCTGTTCAATATGCCCTTCATACAGAGATGTTTCAGTACAGCAGGAACATTTAAAAACTACCTTTGCCAGATAGTGTTCCATAGCCATACCCTTTTCTAACGGACTAGTCCATGTACGGTCAACTAAATCCCATAATTGAATCTTGTTAGCCTCTGAACTACCTGCGTCAAATAAGATAGCGTCACGACCACTTTCGTCGACGATACGCCTTCTGTCTCTAGCTGATGGGGCACTGCCCTCATATGTTTCTACACTTTGATTAACCAAAGATTACCTCATTAAACAGTTGCAGTTGCGTTAGAGTAAACTTCCACACCATGTGGGTCTGCTCTTTCTCCCTCTGCCCATTCTTGGAAGATTCCATACTCTCTCGCTCGGAGTGAGTTATCATCCTCTTCTGTCACATCAGAATCATTTGCTACAACCATGTAAAGAGCCTCAGAAGCAAAAATTGCTCCTTTAGCATCGTTACTTGAGTCTCGCTCAATATTTCCGCTGTGGAATATGGGGATACCATACAGTCTATCTGACCCTCTCCACCACCTTTGAACCAAGTCAGCAGACAGTCCATTAAATGATGCACCAGAATCAGCCGTGCGAGTAACACTCTGCGGCATACCGTGGCTCAAATCTGCAACAATGTCACTGATCTGTTCAATGTGTAAAGCTGCCTGTAAAGGCATAGGTGCGGGACCAAAACTTGCGTTGTTGTCAGTCAGCAAATAAGCTGCTGCACCTCTAAAGTGTGTGATATCCATTGCGTTACCTGTATTAACGATAGACTTTGAAAAACCGTCGTATAGAGCAATAACGTCTTTGGCCATTCTCCTTCTCAGGGAAGAGCCGATTTGCCTTCCAGCTACGGTAACCACACTGCTATCGCCCTGCCTTCTAATGAGGCGGTTTGACAGAGTAACAAGTATTCCGTGCTCTGCTGGAGTTAGTTGCAAAGTATTTGTAGCGAGCTGCTGAACCGAAGACAGATCAACACCCTCAGTAAGGGCTGATGCATCTGTTAATCGAGCATATGTGCTGATATCCCACTGCTTTGAACCAGTAGGAATTCTTTCACTCTCAATTAAATCCGGATCTGGGGCAGCGGGCTCAAACGCTTCTTTTGCGGATGCTATTATGATCCGCTGTCCGTTCGTTAGATTGGACGTGCTGGACAGCGATAGTCCTGTTGCCATTTTATTCTCCTAACTATTGACCTAGTTTTCTTAACTGGTCTGTATATTCTTCTTTTGATAGTTTGCCTTCTATGTAGGCTGATTGCACCTGCTCTACCGTTCTCATGTTAGAAGAAGCCCCACCAGATGGTGTTCCAGTTGCAGGTGGACTTTGCACCTGTTCCTGTGGAGGAATTTGTTGAGTTTGGGCTTGGGGTGCCTGATTGGTAGCACCCATCAATGGCCTTAAACTCGCAAAATACCTATCTCTTCTCTGAGTCTCGGACAAACCTGGATCAGTAAAAGCTGCGTAGTCAATACCGGGAGTTTTAGGGTCAACACCTAAACTTGTGGCAATGTCATAAACTTGTTGCCATCCGTTTGGTGCCTGTTGTTCAGGTTGTTCAGGGGGCTGTTCACCGCCTTCTACCTGATTTCTTAACCTTTGGTTCTCCTCATGATAGGCATTATTTGCCTGTAGCATTTGTTCAACGCCAGGTCTGTATTCTTCAGGCATTTGCTCAATATATTTTTGAGCCATTTGTACCTGTTCCCTGCGCGTCTGCTCTTCGGTATCTCTACGTATAGCATTCAGACCCCTGTCTACCTTTGACTGCAACCCGGCAACTTGTCGTGAAAAATCTTCACGCATAGCCCGTAGTTCTTCAGTCACTGGATTGGTGTCTGCTTGAGGCGCGGGAGCCTCCTGAACAGCATCCAACTGAGCCTGGTCTTGATCTAGTGCAGATGTAATATCTGTATTTTCTGTAGTCACCTAGTACCTCCTATCGGTTGATGAGAACCGTGACACTTTGTTACAGTTTAGGTTTGTTACTTTATTCATGTCAATCTATCTTTGTATATTTAATTGTTCTGATACTTGTCTTTGTTGATTATGTATTGTCTGACGATTGGAGTCCCAAGCTGAATTTAATCCATTGTCTGCGCTGTTATAGGTTCCTGTTTTTGAATCATATCCAATAACATTTTCCCTAACACCCCAAAATATAATCTTCTTTTCCATTTCAGCTGCTTTAATTTTTCTGTCGCGCAATAACGGTTCAGTCCAACCCGCTGGCCCTACAAACCCATGTGATAATTGTTCTGATTTTTCAGCATCTGATAAATCTTTTATATGAACCCATTTACCATTTTCGTAAAACAATAATCCAGTTAACAAATCTTTTCTTGCGTTAGGAATAGAACCATTAACTATTTTACTTAATACAGATGAATCCCTGTATTCATTGCCTTCGTCATCTTTAACAATAACTTGTTTATTTAAATAATTAACTGCGGCTTCGCCTTCTAGTGTCTGATAAAATTCATATTCCTCTCTTATATTAGAAGCTCCACCTTCCTCCGCTTTATCTAAAATCCAATCTGCAACATCCCAATAAGGTCGGATAAAATCAAAATCTTCTCTTCTTATTTTTTGCCAAGTAGTTAAAGATGCTGTAAGTATTTCTTCTGCCTCGTCTAATCCTTTTTGGCCAAAGTTTTTAATAATTTCTTTTTCTACTTCATCTCTATATTCAAAATATTTGCGCCAGTTTTTAGTAGATACATTATCACCTATAGTAATTTCTTCATTATCAACTAAATCAAATAGGGGTACGGCACGTAATAAAGCTGCGTTTATTTCTGCCACAGACCTTCTGTCATCAAGTTGTTTCCCAACAGAAAACACTTCATTTTGCCAGTCAAGCCAGGTTTGCTTATCCTGTAACTGCGCTGCTTTTGGAAAGTCTCTCTTAAATTCCATTAATTTAGTCTGAAACATAATGTTAAGTACTCTTTCAGATTCTATAAATTCTTGAGGACTAACAATGTCTACCCCAGTTCGTGGAAACGGATTTTCGATATATGCAAGCAATCCATTTTCTTGATCTTGCATATATGCAGTTCCTGTTTCTCCCCAGAACTGACCAATAGAACGTGCAACTTCCCTGGTTTGTTCAGCAGACATATTTGTTAATTCTTCTGCCGCTATAATTCCCCTGTTGTGTAATTCACCACCCTTTCTTCGTAAAAACCCATCTACTGTTTTAGAAACAATGGGAATGCGTTCTGGAAATGTTTGGGGTTCCTGTCTCTCTATTGTAATAATTCGATCTTGCATTTCTTTAGGGAAGTTACTTAAAAACTGTCTTCTGGCAGTACGCATTTCATTAGGCTCAACATGGTCAAGTAAATCTTTTAATTCTTGATAGTGAGAATCGGCTACTACATCTTCATCCATAATAAATTTTCGTATTAATGTATCTGCTATTAGAACTAATTCTTCAAATTCACCAGTTTTAAGAAGATAATCTAATTGAAATGGATTTAAACCAGGTATATATGGGCCAACTCTTTTTGCCATTTCAGATGTGTAATCATCAAATTGTTCTTCTTCAGGTAAATTTTCATATCCTGGTGGAACAATTGGCCTGTCAAAGTACGAATCATGATTACCAGCAATCTCAAATATAATTCGTCCTGGCTCTGTAGGAACTAAAGCCTTTACACCTCCCCACAAACTATTTACAGAAATACCAAGAATAGCGTTCATTGAGTTATATGCGTTGTATGCCACAAACCCAAAATCCTCTTTTCGTGGAGGAACTGACCCTTCTGCTCTCAAGGCTTCCGGTAGTGCTTGTTCCATGTGCTCTAATGCATAGGTAATAGGTGCGGATATAGCTGCAAGTTCTCTTGATAGGGGAGATATTGCAGCAAAGTGAGGTTTCTTTTCTCCTATGCGGGCACCGCTTGTAAAATATTCATTTGAACCAAGCATAAATCCTACTTTAGCCCTTTCGCTAAAATCCATATTGTAATAATTGGGATCAGTTCTATTTTGTAAATAAGATAAGGCAGCCATAACTCCGTATCCGGTAACGCCTATAGTTGCCGCTTTACGTGTACGCCTATTTGTTAATGCTCTAGGTATAAGAAGTGAACCTTGCGTTGCAACATTAGCAAATGCATAAAATCCGTTAAGTATACGCAGCAATAACCCACTTCTTTGAAAATCAACAGTTGCATTTCTTGCTCTCCATGCAGCGTATTCCCTAGTTTCTCCAGCATTAAGATTTGTATCAAATACTGCTAGCCTAGGAGCCATTTCAAGGTTATGGGCAATTCTTTTTAAATTATTAACCCAATTTATTGGATTAAATAATCTACTCCAGTTATTTCCGTCAATACTTAGTACACTTTGATTACCTTCCTTGACCTTCATCATATCTTCAAGAACTATTTCCCAATCTCTACCGTGATATCCGGTAACATCACCACCCGCTAATCTCAAATCACGAAGCATAGGGTTCTCTTTAAACATGTCTTTAACTACACGTAACATAGCCGCACCAGCTCTATGTGGTAGTGCTTTTTCTAACATGGCAACTGTTATCATGTCGTTTATAAGCTGTCTTGTTACAAAACTTACAGAACCTGATGTATAGGCAGTTTTAAATGCTCCCTGGATTCTTGATACAGTTCTGAAAAGTCTATTATCTATTGCATTTAAAGAATTCATCATGTTCAATGATCTAAATGCTTCTGGAGATACTTCAAATACTTTTAATTTACCGCCATCTCCCAAATAATGTATAACTGGTTTATTTATTTTGCTGACATCAAGCTGTTGATGCCTAAAAATCTTTTCATCTTTCCATGCGCTTTCCACATCATCAAATACTTTTTGAACAGCAACAGGAACATTTTTACCTTTAATTTCTGTTACAGGTTCTCCCATCATTTCTAGTGCGTGGACAAAATTACGGTTAACTTTATTTCTTGCTAACATGAATTCTAATCTGGATATCATTTGAGGAAAAATTTCTAGAGGAGGTAGTACATCTAAGTTTTCTACATTACCTTTATCTGATAAATATTTTAAAACTTTTGTTCCCTCTGATTTATTTCCACTCAAAACAATAGCTGCATCATCTGAATAAGCAATTGGGTTATACCACGGATACATATTCATGAGGGTTTCACCGAGTTCACGGTCTACCATCCCATCATTTATAAATTCTTCTAATATCCGCTTATATTCATTTCTTATCAAACGTGCTGATTCAATGACTGCTGCCATTCTTGGCCCAGTTAATTCATCAGCCATTGTGTTTAGATGGTTACCAAAATCTTCCTTACTTTTAAAACCAGCAGGTAACGCCCTGTTAGGGTGAGCATCATGAACAGCTTCTAGGTGTTTTATACTTAAAAACTCACTAATATGAGCCGAATTAATATCATTATCGATAGCTAATTTTCTAATCTGATTTAATACATCTGTAATTTTTACACTAACAGAAGACCCCAATCCATTAAATAAGCTTAATTGCATTTCGATATTCATTTCTTCTGGCATTTTTATATCGCCAAACATTTCACGCCATTCATTCTGTAACCGATTTGTAACTTTGTTTGCATAAGCAAATTTATCGGTTGTTTGTTCCTCAAACCCAAGTCTCATCTTCTTAAAAAATTCTTTAGGCGAAGGTTTTGGAACATTATCCATAACTGAATCCCAATGATTTAACCTCAGATTTAATTTGGGATCTTTAGCAAGGTTTTTTAATTTACTACTTGTACGACCAACAGCAAATGGTAATCCGGCAAGTAGTGTGTTACCCCCCACCAACGCTGCCTTTGCTTTTCCAATTTGAGTAGGGTCTGCAATAGACAACAGTAATTGATCTGTTAAAGGTCTTTCTTGAAATTCATTAGATATTTGCTCTACTGCATCATTCCAGTAAATATCACCTTTAAATAAATTAGTAATAGCGTCTGTTGTGTTTTCACTCCATTTGTATTTCTCTATATTTTGACTCTTTGTTTTACCTGTAAGGGGATTAAATGCGGGTGCTGAACCCGGCATTATATTAAATGGAAGTTGAAATGGGTCTAAATATTGATCGATTAATGGTTTTGTAACAGGTGACAATACTTCAACAAATGCATCTAAATGATCAAATACATTTCCAACTCCACTTGCAAGCCCTCCTGGGCTTACAGCATTGCTTATTTTTTGCCTAGCTTTCCATTGATAAAAATCTCTTGGTGCGTTATATAGTGGATAATTATCTCTGTCAGAATCAAAAAATTTTCCCGCAGTATCAAGTTCTATCGCCTCTTCCGTTGTTACATTACCACCTTTAGGAGGCACAGGAGGAGGGGGTGGTGGTGTGCTTGGAGGCAAAGTAAATAGCCCTTCAAAAGCATTTAGTCCAGTAGGTTCGTTATTTTGGTTCAATCTTCACCTGCCCAGGAATCAGGTTTGTAGGGTTCTGCTTCTGGGAAAAAATTAAACGGCATTATTTCTTCAAGTTCGGGTTTTGATAAATCCGGCATATTTATAAAGCTAGTATCAAAACTACCGTATTCCCCTGGTGGTGGCCCATATGGCATTTCTATTTCTTTACCAGTAATACTTGTTCTTGTTGGAGCCGGAAGTCCTTCAAATAATCCTTGAGGTAAAGTAGTTTCCCTTCCGCGACCCATTACTATATCCTGCTGTGGTCTGTTTATTCCATATAAAATAGTTCTCTGAACCAACTCAGGATACATATGTAGGTTCTTCATTAATTCTGAACCAGCTTCCTGTATTCTTTGTCCCGTTTCTTTATCGTATCTAAAGGCATTAAATGGTTTTAAATCTCCCATAGGACTAAACGCGTATCCCTGTCTTTGCCGAGCAGCCATGCCTTCTGGTGTGTTAGCTTCCCCAAGTTTTTCACCTAAATCTTCCATAGCCTGAATTCGTTCAAGTGTCCCCATGTCACGCCAGTCTGAAAAAACACCTTCTGGTAATCCTTCAACAGTTGTGTTAATCAAACCTCGCATATTATTTATTCCAGCCTTACCAAACTGTTCCCTTTGAACATATTTTTCATATTCATTTTCTGGATATAATCCTTCAAATATTTTAGCAAGTTGATCTTTTCCTGCTTCACTTATCTCAGTTGACCCAAGCCAACTATCAACTGCGGAAGTTGCCTTCTTGTAATCAGCAAAACTTTTTATAATCTCTTCATAAGTTTCTGAATATTTTTGATCTTCGTATTCAGCTTGTTTTTGAGATAAAAAACGATCCCATTCCTGTCCAGATAATTCTGCTTGATTTCTTGTAATTGTTGCTAATTCTTCTACTGTAATTAATTCATTTGTTCTTCTGGCTTCTTCCTGCGCCTGCCAGACGTTTGCTTCAAACTCATCAAGAAATAAATTCTTAGCATCAACTGCCCAATCTCCAAGCCGATCTTTTAATATTGAATTAGGAGGTAATTGATTTGCCTTAGAAAAAAAGGATCTTGGATTTTCTGCCCATGATTTTAATTGGTTTTCAAAATCCTTACCCGTTTTTAATATAATATCTCTAGAATTTATCCATTCACTTTGATCCATAGGAGTATCTGAAAACAGTGTTTTTACCCACCCCTGATCATTTGAGTCACCTATAATGTCTGAAGCGTATTCAAGTACACCAACATGAAATTTAGGATTTGCATCTGTTTCTTTTAATCTTATTTGTGCCTCTATTTGAGGCCAATATAAATCTATATTTTTAGCAACATCTGGATTACGCATATATTCTAAAAATAAACTACTTGTATCCCCCTCAGCGAGTAGGCTAGAAAACTCACGAAGAAATTTACCTTTTCTTTGATTGGTTGTTATATATGCCCCTACTCCCTCTTCTGTAAAGTCTTGTATATTTTGTGATTCCTGTCGGGCAACTTCATTGGCTTGATTTAGTAGCGCATTGTCAATCGTGTCATATCCAAGATAACTGGTATATCCTGTTGCTGACCCCCACCCATCAGGATTTAAAGCCCCTTTAGCAAGATGATCTCTAACCATTTCCCACTTGCCATTTGCACCATACCCATATCTTAAATCTACTAGATTTTTCTCTCTTCCATAAACATCTAGAAATACTTTTTCAGTCCATTCATTCAGCATAATATGTACGTCAGAAGCAGTAACATCTGTAATAGTGTCAACAGTAGGAGTATCTGCCTGTGTAGCAGTCCAATCTGTAGGGTCCATATAGATGCTTGTAGCTTTTTTCTTTTCAGTTTTACCCTGAATAATTAAATTAATTAATTTAGCTATTCTTTCATCTTCAGACGTAGGTTTTTTTTGTTCTTTATGAAGACTAGGCCCACCTACTTGATGAGGCGACGAACCATGATAATGTGTACCTATTACTGCTGGGTCACCCATTTATAATGTGCCTTTATCATTCTTAAATATATTTGGTGAAAACCCAAAATTACGAGCAAACTCATTTCTTTTTCGTGGTGATTCTTTTGGAACATACTGTTCTGTAAATGCTTGAAGTTGTTCCTGGTATCTTACTTGAGCTGCTTCCAGTGGATCTCTTAATAAATCTGTTTCTTTTGCCATTAATTCACCCTTTGTCCGCTAGGCATATTTCGACCACCACCTGTTCCGGTTGCTAATTGCGAACCCAACAGGTCTAGTCCTCCTATACCCTGCGGAAATGTTCCTTCTCTTTCTGTTCCTGTACCAACTCTCTGTTCCTGTATATTTCTTTCACCTGGTCTCTGCAACTGTGCCTGACCCGGTAAGTACTGTGTCCCAAGCTGATTTGCGCTCATATCTGCTGCTGCTGCTCTCTGTTGTGCCAGCTGAATTGTCTGTGCAACTTCTTCTGCCTGCTGACCACGAGCCATTTCAAGTAGCTTTTCAGCTGCCATCTGGTTCTGTTCCTCAAGCGGATTGGTTATACCGACTCTTCGCTGCGCCTCATAAAGACTGATAAGCCCACTTCCACCATTCCATAACCTGAGTGCCAGCAGTGCTTCACGCTCTCTTTCTTCCGGTGCCTCTGCTTTCAGAGTTACCGTATTCTCGTAAAATACTTTAATGTCATCCGGCCCAATCGACTGGTCAAATTCCTGTACGGAACTTCGTGCATGAACAGTAACCTTACCCATAGCCTTGTTATTGACAAGTTTAAGGAACCTTTCATTTGCCTGTTCCATACCACGAGCCATAGCATCGGCAAACTTACCAAACACAAGTCTTCCCGTGCCAGCAAGAACTGATAAAGCAAATCCTGTTGATACACCCGAAGGTCGCATTCCT
>TARA_R110002012_G_scaffold135523_3_pt1 | contig 10877 bp, 8 predicted proteins | sample TARA_R110002012 | Tara Oceans TARA_R110002012 (sample SAMEA4396515) | marine metagenome | biome: Westerlies Biome; feature: [DCM] deep chlorophyll maximum layer (ENVO:01000326); material: water (ENVO:00002006), including particulate matter (ENVO:01000060) such as... | depth 40 m
CGAGTCGGTAGTCTTGAACGGTTCTTTGCGTGGTAGCACTAATACCCTAGTAACAACTGGAATAGTAGATGTATTTGAAAGAATAGTAACTTGTACTCATTCTCAAGATACAATAATAGCAGTATTTGATGCAGCCCCTTACAGTAGTCCAGGAGCTATCGATAGAGATAATGCTAAATACATTAGAGTTACCAACTTAGATGATACAACAGAACTTGAATTAGCAGTAGTAGGTGTAGCTACATCTTATATAGTAAGATTAAGAGCAGGGGCTTCACATATTCTTTTCAATGGTGATGATATTATCAAAGGTGCAGGAAATACAACTATTGTATTTGGAGTAACTGATGAACTAGCAAACTTAGAAGCTAGACCAATAGGAACGGCAGATGTTCAATTAGGAGTGTTTGTAGGATTGGTATAATGGAGACTAAGAATGTAGAACGATACTTAAATTCTTTTGGCAAACAAGTAGTCAACAGAGCTAAAGCAAATTTAGGAAGAGACAAAGGAGGCAAGACTAAACTATCTCAGACTATTAAGTTTGAAGTAGAGTCTGATTCTGATGGGTTTGTAGTAAAGTTTTATATGGCAGAATATGGAACATTCTTAGACAAAGGAGTTTCAGGAAATAAAAAGAAGCAGTCTTTTAAAAATTATAAGAACCAAACAGAGTCAAGTCCTTATAGCTATACAACTAAACAACCACCACCTAATATATTAGCTAAGTGGATAAGTAAAAAAGGAATAAAAGGAAGAGATAAAAAAACAGGAAGATTTATTAGTAATTTATCTTTAGCCTTTATAATAGGTAGAGCTATTAAAAGAGATGGAATAAAAAGCCTTAGTTTCTTTCAGAAACCTTTAGGGCTTGGACTTAAACAATTTGGAAAGGATTTATTAGGAGCAATAACAACAGATATCACAGATAAATTATCAACTATAAAAGTAAAATAAAAATTTAAAAAATTATGCCAACACTAATAGCCCAAAAACCTTTATATTCTTTTTTCCCTGTTGGGCAAGAATGTATTTTTGGAATAACAAACAATCAGGTAGTTGCTAATAAATTTAGGGTAAAGTTTATTGCTGAAGTACATTTATCTCAAGGCAGTATTAATATAAACACAACAGATGATGTCATCGGAACTTATAAAACAACTCCAAACAATAAAGGGGTGGGGATATTTGATTTCAATGCTATCTTAGAAAACTTTGTAACCCCTGATTATGAAGGTTCAAAACAAGGTAACGGAAGTAGATACAAACAAGCAACAACTATAAGTGTATCAGATGCAACAGAACACCCTTTACATATAATAGATTTAATTTCTCAAAGTGATAATTGTGTAAGCTATTTAGCTATAAAATTTACGGTGGAATATTCTGATACTGAGGACGGTGCTCTTTTAAGTAATAATCAGGGTTCTAATATAAACAACCAAGAGAACAGCATACAGTACACAATATTCAATGGTGTTATACAATATGATGATGTTCTGACTTTAAGCAAAGTTGATTATGGTTATGACTTAGAATTAAATAAATTACTTTTAAAAAGTGGTGATGATAAGTTTTTAAGCAATGCACCGAGAACTCAATATGCAACCTTAGAAGATTATGGAACTCTGCCTTTTCTTAATTTTGTAGATGAATCATTTTCTAGTACAGGGTTGCTTGAAGTTTCCAAATTTATTTTTACTTATTATAATGCAGGGTCATCCGTAGGAACAGAAACTATTATGCAAGACTGGGATAATGGAGGTTCAGCTAATTTTGGTAATCCAGCATCTTCTAAGATTATGTATTTAGGAGCATTTCCAGGAAACTTAAGAAACTGGAGTACAGCTTTTCAAGCATTAGTAACAGCTGGAACAATAGACTCTTACACAATAACTCCATACAATGATACAACAGCACTAGACCCATATACAATAAACATAGTATGTCCTAGTTTAAAATCTTATGAACCTATAAGGTTAGCTTGGTTGAATCAATGGGGGGTTTGGGATTACTATACATTCAATATGAAGTCAGTAAGGTCAGTTTCTACTAAAAGGATTCCTTACAGCCAACTTGGAGGTACTTGGAATGAAAGCTCTTATAAAATCTCAGGATATAAAGGTGGAAAGAAAAATTTTAGAGTAAATTCAACTGAAAAGATTAAAATAAATTCAGACTTTGTTTCTGAAGCTGAAGGAGTTTGGTTTGAAGAACTTGTAAATAGTTTAGAAGTGTATATTATAAATGGGTTTCAAGCAGATGATGCCAACACAATAACGAATAAATATGTTGAACCAGTAACCTTGACTACCTCAAGTCATATCAGAAAAACAATAGCAAATGATAAATTGATTCAATATACATTTGAAATTGAAAAGAGTAAAATGCAAAGAACACAATCTGCCTAATGAATACGCAATTAATATTATATCCACAAGAGTATCAAGGGTACTTCTATACAGACAGTGCCTCTATGGGTGAAATGATAGTAGATGGCGACTTCTTTACTACTATTAATAATTCTACACTAAAAACTGGAACTTTACCAATAGAATCACACACAATTGCTCAGTGTTTAGCTTCTCAAAATGCAGCAGGATTTCCTGTCAATACTTGGTACAGGTTAGTATCAGATTGGGGTGGAACAGTAAGTACAACACCTGTTGAAACTTCAAGCAAATTAGTATTGAATAATCACGGATTAAATGCTGGGGTTTCAGGAGTCTTTCAGAAACTTTCTAATGTAGTACCTGGCATCAATTATACTGTTACAGTTGACCAAACTTTTACTTCAGCTCTAGGAAGTTTCTTAGGAATGTATGTATGGCACCCTAACATATTAACTCCTGGAGGGATTTCTACTTATCAATACTTGCCATTAACTACAAATCCAATCCAATTTAGCTTTACAGCACAAGATACTGAGCCAATAATAGTATTTGTTTTACAGAACTTTGCACCTTACGCTCCTACTACTTTAAACATTGACAATATATCTGTTCAAGCTAATACTTCAGCACCTAGTTTGCAGCCAACAGATTTAGTAGATGGTCAAGTTATTTGTGACCTATATGAAGAAGAAGATATCCCCTTGACTTTAAGTATTGATGATTTTAAAAATGTAGCAGAACAAACTAAGTCATATTCTAAAGATTTTGATTTACCAGCAACAAAAAGGAACAATAGAATATTTGATAATATGTTTGATGTAACAAGAGCAGATGATAATATTATTTTCAACCCTTATGTTACTACAAAATGTGTGTTGAAGCAAGATGGGTTTATCATATTTGAAGGAAATTTAAGGCTTATAAATGTAAAAGATAAAGAAGGCGAAATAAGTTACAATGTGAATTTATATTCAGAGGTTATTGCATTAGCTAGTGTGTTAAAAGATAGGTCATTTAGAAATTTAGATTTTTCAGAGTTATCCCATACATACAATAAAACGAGTATAAAAAATAGTTGGGTGGACGCCCTTCCTCTTATTAATCCATTGACTAACCCTAATGAATTTGCAGGTGCAGTTGGAGCGACTACTACTTCTGTATTGAAATATCCTTTTATTGACTGGCAACATCAATTTATCGTAGGAGGTCAAAACACAAGTACAAATAGTGCAGCAGTGGGATATCCTGAACTAACAGTCTTAGAAGAAGCTTTCAGACCTTGTATTCAGGTTAAATACATATTAGATAATATTTTTGCAGCAACAGATTTCAGATATACTTCAGAATTTTTTAATACTGTTGATTTTAAGAAATTGTATATGGACTTCAATTGGGGTTCTGATGTTGCGCCTGTTGTTTTATCGGGTTCAGGAACAGGGCATCCTGATTCTGCGCAACAAGCAGTTCCTTCATTTACTACTATTCAAACCCCTAATGAGAATTTTTCTGATGATGTAGGATATACATCAGGAGTATTTACAGCAGCACAAGATTCGCAGACTTACACTATTAATTATAATATTTATTATACAACTATTGAAGTAGCGTGGACTTTGACTTATAGATGGAAATGGCATCGAGCAAGTCTTGGGGTGGATGATTATATAGATGAAACTACTGTAATAGGAACATCAGCTCCTCCTATGTTTCCTGCTATGTCAGGCTCTTTTTCTAGAGTATTAATGGCTGGAGACACTTTAAGTATGGAGTGGCAGAGTGTAGATTCTCCATCTACCGACATTTATACAGTATTTAACCCTGCTCCTCATCCTCTTGGTGAGATTATAGTAAATACAAGCGCACCAGCCATTACCACTAATATAATGTTACAAACTCTAAGAGGTGAGGTAGGTCAATGGGATTTCTTAAAAGGTCTAATGAATATGTTTAATTTAGTAAGTTTAGCTGATGAGAAAGACCCTAACAATATTATAATAGAACCTTATGCAGATATTTTTATTAACAATTCTAATAGTGGCAATCTTAACGACTTATCTTTAGCTTCAAGGTTTGACAATAAGATATACGATTGGACTGATAAAATAGATGTTTCAGAAATGGAATTAACCCCATTAACTGAAATTAACAAAACAACTACCTTTAAATTTGTAGAAGATGATGATGACTATATGTTCAATAGATTTAAGCAAATAGAAAATGGTAGGTTATTTGGTAGTAAAGTTTGGACAAAAGAGCATTTTGATATACTAGAAGGAGAAGAAGAAATAGTAGCTGCACCTTTTGCTGCAACAGTTTGTAAGGCTTTAATGTCAGAGTTTACTTTATTCGTCACTCCTAGTATCTATGCAATGAATGAGTCAGGAGAGTCTGAAGCATTTGACAATTCTCCTAGAATACTTTTTAACAATGGAGTCAAAGATACTAATATAACATATTATATCCCTGAACAGAATGGATTAAGTAGTGAAAATCAACCCGAGTTCTTACAGTTTACCCATTTAAGCGCTATCCCTAGTTCTCTAGCTTCAGGAGCATCAGATTTTCACTTTGAAAGTCAGAACTTAGAAAGTAGTGTTGGGGTCGCTCCAATAGATAATTTATTTAATACATACTGGCTACCTTATATTAATGAATTATATCACGCAGACACTAGAATAATGACTTTAAAAGTAAACCTTACACCATCTGATATTGCGACCTTTAGATTTTATGATACAGTTATGATTAAAAATAGAGCCTTCAGAGTTAATAAAATAGAATACAAGCCAAATAGTTTGGCAAAAGTTGAATTTATACTTATACCATAATGGCGAAACTTCCAATATTTTTAACAGGCTTTGATGTAAGACCTTTTTATGTAACTGCCACTGGTCAAGTTATGTTTCATAAGGATACTAATGATGCTTTTCAACCAAACCAAGTTCAATGCGAAGCTTATGGATATACTTATAATCAGGCAACTGGAGTGTGTGAGGCTTACACTTTTAATCCAAATTTAAATAGGAATTTAGATAATATAAATAATCTAAATAACGGAGCTCAAAATACAAGTGGTAGCAATTCAAATAATGTTCAAATAAATGGAGCTAACAATACAGGGCTTGGTCGTAATAAGAATTGTTTGATTAATGGTAATGAGAATCAAATCTCAGCGAGTGTAGAAAATACAACAGTCTTTGGAAAATTAGCAGAAGCAACAGCAAGTAATTCTTTTGTTTTAGGTGGCAATGCTAGTGGTGATGATTTAGGAGAAAGACAGAATATTACTTTAATGTTTGGAACTCAGACAACAGACAATGCAACCTCAGATAGTTATTTAAACAATACTTCAGGAAGTTATTTTGCAATTCCTGAGAATACTATAATAGCTTTTCAGACTGAAACAGTAGCAGTAAGAATTGCAGGGTCAGGAGCAGGAAACCCTGGAGACTTCAAAGCCTTTATAGAAACTGGAGTTGCAATTAATGAGTCAGGGACTTTAAGCATAGATAAGTCAAGAAGTACAATAGCTAATGTAGGTACAACTTCAGGCTGGACTTGTGATTTAACAGTTTCAGGAACAAATCTTGTTCAAACAGTAAAAGGAGCAAATAACAGAACTTTAATGTGGGCAACAACTATAAGGATGACGCAAATAAAAACAGGGGTTGCATTATAAAAATATAAAACAATGGCAAAAACAGAAACATTAAATTTAGAAGTAAAATCTAACATAAAATCAGTTACAAAAGATACTGACGACTTAAATAAAAGTCTAGAAAAATCAGTTGATGAAACTAAAGACTTAGGGGATAACCTAAAAGATGCTGGTGATAAAGGTGCTGGTGGTTTTAATAAAATGGGTACGGCTATTAAGGGTATGGGAACAGCTCTTAAGGCAGCAGGAATAGGACTAGTTGTCGCCTTGATAGCTAAGTTAATGGATGTCTTTAGGCAAAATCAGAAAGTGATGGACTTCTTTAATACAGCTATGGAGTCTTTGAGTATTGCTTTTAATGACTTGTTCGATTTTTTAAATAACAATGTTGGTAAAATGACAGGATGGTTCAAAGAATTATTTGAAGATCCTCAACAAAACATAATTGATTTTGGTGATGCTATTGAGGAAAACCTTATAGAAAGGTTTAATAGTTTCGCAGAAAGTCTAGGGCTTGTTGCAGAAACACTTAGACTTATACTCAAAGGACAGTTAGCCGAAGCAGGTGAAGCTCTTAATCGTGCAAGTAAAGAAATGGTAGATGTACTAACTGGTGTAAATAATAGTTATGAGAAAGGGAAAGAAATTATAAAAGAAACAACACAAGCTGTCGTAGATTATACTAAATCCACAGTAGCATCAGCAAAGGCTACTATTGAATTAAGTAATGCAGCAAAGTTAGCTATTGCCGTTAATCAGGGACTCATAGAAAAGAATGATGTTCTAGCAGAAAAACAAAGACAAATAAGAGATGATGAAAGTAAAACTTTTGCTGAAAGACTAGCAGCAAATAGAAAATTAGGTAAAATACTAGACGACCAAAAAATAGCAATGGAAAAAAATGCTGATTTAGTAATTGCAGCAGCTAGAAATCAATTAGCAAAGGATAAAGCGAATATAGACAACCAAGTTTTATTACAAGAAGCTATAAATGAAAAGGCAGCTATTGAAGCACAAATTACAGGGCAAAAAAGTGAGCAAATGATTAATGCTATTGCTTTAGAAAAAGAACTGCTTGAAACTCAAAAAGAGTTGCAATTAGCGACTCTTGAAGGTATAGATTTAGAATTACAAGAACTTGAAAATGCTTATGAACAAAAACTAGAAATGGCTCGTAAGGCAGGAAAAGATACTTTAGCAATAGATCAGAAATACTATGATGATGTTGTTGATATAGTAATGAACGCAGCTCAAACAGAAATGGATATAAAAAAAGATGCATCAGACAAAGAGATAGCTAGAGATAAAGCAGTAAATGATGCCAAAGTAGGTATGGCTCAAAACGCTTTAGGTGCAATGGCAGCTTTAGCAGGAGATAATGTAGAGGCAGGGAAAGCCATAGCAGTAGCACAAACAATCTTCTCAACTCAACAAGCTATTATGTCAGCACTGTCAGGGGGTGGTACAGATATCGCTTTACCATACTGGGTAAAGTTAGGGAACGCTATTAGTGCAGGTATAATGGGTGCAGCGTCTATTCAAACTATATTAAGTACAAGTCCTGATAATTTAAGTGGTGCAACAGCCACGGTAGATGGGTCAGCAACCCCAGCTCCTCAAATGATGTCAGGAGCATTTGAATTAGGTTCTCTGCCTGAAGAACAACCAGTACAAGCCTATGTAGTTTCGGATGATATAACTGATAGTCAGAATGGATTAGCAGTAATAAGAAGAAGAGCTACAATTTAAAAATCAAATAAAACTAACTAAATAATATTATATAATATGCCGTGTAAAGAATGTAACGATGGAAAGTATAAATGGGGTGCAACAGGAGAATGTAAATATGATTCTTTAGCTGAGTGCGAATCCGATAATAAAGATTATTACGAAGAAATGAAAACAACTTCAATTGTTGAATTAATAATAGATGATGATTCACAGGAGTTAGCTATTGACGCTATCAGCCTTGTATCAGCACCAGCGATCGAGCAAGACTTTGTGTTCTTTGGGAAAGAGAAAAACAACTTGACTTTTGCTAAGGTAGATGAAGATAAAAGAATGTTGGTTAGCCCGGCTCTTATCCCCGATAAGCAAATTTTCAGACACGACCCAAATACGGGTTCTGACTACTATGTATATTTTTCTAAAGATACTGTTCGTAGAGCTAGTGAACTTTATTTAAAAAATAACAATCATCACAAAGCTACTCACGAACATTCAGAAAGAGTTTCAGGAGTTCTAACTATTGAGTCTTGGATAATAGAAGACCCTAAAATGGATAAGTCTACTCTTTACGGTTTCAGCTTACCTAAAGGGACTTGGATGGTAAAAATGAAAATCGAAAACGAAGAGCTTTGGAGTAAGATTAAAGACGGTTCTCTTAAAGGGCTTTCTATCGAAGGTTACTTCACCGATAAAATGCAGAAGATGTCAGAAAGACAACCAACAAATGAAGAAATACTAGAAGCACTTAACGAAATAATAAAGGAAAATCAAACAAAGGACAACTAGTTCTATTATATAACACTAACCCCTATTAAAAAAAGAAACAATGGATTTAAAAAAGCAAATATTAGTAGCACTTGGTCTTGATGAAAAAGCCGTAGAATTAGCTTGGCAGTCAAAATTAGAGGATGGTACTATTGTCGTATCTACGGCAGAAACTTTAGAAGCTGGTGTGGATGCATCAGTATTAACAGAAGACGGAACAACTATACCTTTACCAATTGGAACGTATAAAACTGAAGATGGAGTAAGCTTTAGAATTGAAGTTGAAGGCGTGGTTGCTGAAGTTATGGAGTCTGAAACAGAAGAGGCTGATACAACTGAAGAAGAAGAATTATCAGAAGAAGTAGTTGAATTAGCTCCTGAAGATGAAGAAAAAGAATATGCAGATGTTGGTGATTGGGAAGGTATGGAAAAGCGTATTCAGAATTTAGAGGATGCAGTAGCAGATTTAAAAAGAGATAAAGAAGGTGGTGATGACGAAGTCGAAGAAATGGCTGAAGAAACTATTGAGCCTTCTACAAATCCTAAAACAATAAAGACTACTGAAGTTAAAGAATTTTCAACAGAAGAAGAACTAGAAAATCTAAAAGCTGAGAATGAGAAACTTAAAACGGAATTAGCAGAATCACCTGCTGATGCTCCAATTAACACAAATAAATTTAGTTCGGAAAGAAGAACTCCTACTGCACAAGATTTCAGAAGAATGACTAAGCAGGAGAAATTCTTATACAACTTAAACAAATAAATATTAATAACTAAAAAAACAAAAAAAAATGGCATTTACTACAACGTCGAATTTCGCAGGGAAGGCAGCGGGTTTTTATATTAGCGCCGCATTAAAATCTTCAAACTCGTTAGATTATCTAACAATGATAGAGAATATCAAATATAAAAGTAATATACAGGCAATGAATAATACTGTTAGCGCCGTTGCGGATGCAACGTGTGATTTTACAGGAGCAGGAACACTTGCAATGACCGAAAAGGTTTTGGAGCCAAAAAATCTACAAATCAATTTGGATTTGTGTAAATCTACGCTTTTGGATTCGTGGGAAGCGTTACAAATGAGAGCAGGTGCAGGTGCACCACCTCCAGCATCTTTTGATGACTATGTTATCTCTTATATGGGAGACATTATAGCAGAAGCAACTGAAGATAGTATTTGGACAGGAACTGCTGTTGCAGGGAAATTCAACGGATTCTTAGGTGCAGTAACAGGATTATTATTACCTGGTGTAGATGGAACAGTAGTTCAAGATGCAGCAGCAGGAGCTTATACAGCAGCAACAATTATAGCTGAACTTCAAGGAGCAGTTGCATCTATTCCTTCAGCAGTATTAGGAAAAGAAGACTTACATATCTATATGAGTCAAAGAACTTACCAATACTACATTTCAGCAGTATCTACTTTAGGATATGTTAATGCTTACAATATGAATGGTGACTACGTTCCAATGTTTGAAGGGTACAAAATTGCTCCTTGCAACGGAATGGCAGAGAATGAATTAGTTATCGCTCAAAAATCTAACTTATTTTTCGGTACCGATCTAATTTCGGATGCAACGAGAATTACGTTGATGGATATGGCTGCTCTTGACGGATCAGACAATATGAGATTAGTTGCTCGTTATTCAGCAGGTGTTCAAACAGGAACAGGAGCTGATATCGTAAGACAATCATAATAACAAAAATAATGGGGATGTGTAAAAGCATCCCCTTAACTTAAAAAATAAACGACTTATGGCTTGTACGGCATTAACAAAAGGAAGGGGACTCGACTGTAATCGTGTGTCAGGAGGGGTAAAATTTATATACTTTGGAGTGTATGACCAATTTGATGCTCCAATAGATGGAACAGGAATCCTCGTAGTAAATTCAGAAATTACTGATATAGAAATGGGAGCAGGAAAAGGACTATACAGATATACTGTTCCAAGAGGTTCAACAACAGTAAATGAAACAATAACAGGAAGCACGGAGAACGGAACATTATTCTACACGCCAACTGTAAATATGATACTTAACAGATTGACAAAAGAAGACCAAAATGAGATAAAGCTTTTAGGTCAGACGCAGGTGGTTTGTTTTGCACAATTAAACGCAACACTTGCTAATGGTCACGATGTTATCGTTGGCTTAGGTGTTACTAATGGAATGTCTTTAAACGCAGGAACTGCTGATAGTGGCGCTGGATTCGGAGATAGAAACGGGTACACTCTTACCTTCGATGGTTTAGAGGCAGACCCATTCCCAATGGTTGCTGACTACACGACAGTACCATTCGACAATGCAGCATTTGATATTCCTTTAGGGAT
>TARA_R110002012_G_scaffold198718_1_pt1 | contig 10875 bp, 1 predicted proteins | sample TARA_R110002012 | Tara Oceans TARA_R110002012 (sample SAMEA4396515) | marine metagenome | biome: Westerlies Biome; feature: [DCM] deep chlorophyll maximum layer (ENVO:01000326); material: water (ENVO:00002006), including particulate matter (ENVO:01000060) such as... | depth 40 m
AGATCGGCACCAGCTCCACCCAAGAGCGTGTCATCACCAGCAGCGCCTGAAAGCGTCTCATCAAGATCACCGCCAGCAACCACATCATTGACCGAGGAGCCGATCACCACCTCAACGTCGGATATGATATCGCCTTCCGCATCCCCTCCACTCGCGGCGCCGGTCTCAAGATCGACCGTGACAGCGGAGGAGGACTGGGAGTAATCGACTGCATCAATCCCACTTCCGCCAGAGATGGTATCGCTGCCGGCTCCGCCTATAACGATGTCGTTGCCTTCGCCGCCGACGATGCTGTCGGTTCCATCCCCGCCATCAATGATGTCGTCGCCTTCGCCACCTTTAAGTGTATTATCGCCAGTGCTTCCAACGAGTGTGTCGTTGCCGGCACCGCCGATTAGGCCTTCAAAACCACTCAGGCTATCGCCTTCCGCATCCCCTCCACTCGCCGCACCGGTCTCAAGATCGACCGAAACGCCAACCGTGTCCGTCTCATAGGAAAGATAGTCGTTTCCGGCGCCACCGATCAGAGTATCGGCGCCTCCAGCTCCTTCGATGAAGTCGTCATCGTTGCCGCCGTCAAGGCTGTCATCACCTTCGTTGCCGATCAGCCTGTCACCGCCATCAAGACCGAGCAGCGTGTCGTTACCGCCTGCACCTGACATGAAATTGGCGCCCGCATCACCGGACAGCAGATCGTCGCCATCTGTTCCGACGACAACCTCACCAAGCATGTCATCGATCGTCACTTCGGCTGCGGCTCCCTCGATAATACCGAGAACAGCATTGGTGAGAGCAATCGACAGCATCACTGACTGCCCATCGATCCGGCCATTATCCCTCAGATCGATAGAGACGGTTTTCGCGCGTTCACCCTTGGCAAAGGTCAATGTCGAAGAGGTTGGTGCGTCATAGTCCACACCAGCGACCGCCGTGCTTGAACTATCGGAAAGATCAAGATCTACCGATGCTTCCCGGCTAGCATCGCCCTCGCGACGGATGATGAAATAGGCTTGTCCGTCACCTTCATTGACGGTTTCTGATGCGGCCTCAATCGTGAAGCGGCCGAACCCGAAATCATCCGTCGTCAATGCCCGGTCAATACCGGCGATGGTCTGGATCGCCCCATCAACGTCAAAGATGGCGTCGCTCTCGAACTGTGTCTGGTGCGCGATGATATCCAGGACAGCGGCGGTTTCAGCCACGGCATCTGCCATATCCAGCGCCAGCCTATCGCCAGCATCCGCATCGAAGTCTGATACGACCACGCTTCCGGACCCGTCGCCGGTGATCACGAACAGATCTGAGCCTTCTCCGCCGATCGCGACATCAACGCCCTGTGCCCCCACCAGGGTGTCCGCTCCATCGCCACCATCCAGGAGGTCGTTGCCGGTTCCACCAGAAAGCAGATCGTCGCCATCTTCACCTTCAAGCGTGTCGTCACCAGCACCACCTGAAATCTCGTCCGCACCAGCACCGCCGCTTATCTCGTTCCCGCCGTCTGAGCCGACGAGTGTATCATCGCCATTACCCCCGATCAGGTTCTCGACATCGGTAATAACGTCGCCTTCCGCATCCCCTATGAGGCCAGCCCCAGAAGAAAGATCGACAGAGACGGCGGATTCCGACTGGCTGTAATCGGCTGTATCATCACCCGCGCCGCCTTCCAGTGTATCCGCGCCTGCGCCGCCTTGCAGCGTATCGTCGCCGCTACCGCCTACCAGGCTGTCATCGCCTGCACCGCCGTCAATTTCATCATTCCCGTCAGCGCCAACAAGCGTGTTGGCCACATCGGAGCCTGTGATCGTATCGTCATTTGCGGAGCCATCGACATTTTCGATGCCGGAATAACGATCCTCGTCGGCATCACCTTCGGTTCCTATTCCTGCCGCCAGATCAACGCCAACCGCTTCGTCGGAAAGTGAATAATCGACAAGGTCGATCCCCTCGCCCCCGTCCAGCGTATCCGCGCCATCTCCACCGAGAATCGTATCATTGCCAGCACCGCCACTGATGAGATCAGCCCGGGTACCGCCATCGAGCAGATCTGCGCCACTGCCACCATCCAGCGTGTCACTACCAGCGCCAGCATAGATCGTGTCTGCATCCTCGCCGCCGGAGATCAAATCATCCCCGTCTCCGCCATCAAGCATGTCAGCGCCAGCACCGCCATCCAGGATGTCATCACCACTTCCTCCCGACACGGCATCTGACCCGCCCCCGCCAGACAGGGTTTCATCACCGCTCGAGCCGTAGAGACTATCGTCTCCGCTGGCACCACTCAGTGCCGAATAGGATACGCCGGTATAAAGGGAGGAATTAATGCTCTCGGCGGCGACGACCGCGCCACCGGAAACCGTGCCGGCTTCGATCGGCCAGCTTTTGGTGCCGGCAAGGATAGCCTTGATGTCTTCGGCGAAGGCCGCCGTCGAATAGCCCTGCGCTGCATAATAATTAGTCAGCAGCGTCATCTGATCCTGATTGAGCTGGACAGAACTCGTCTTGCTGAAGTTACCGCCGCTGGCCATGCTTCCGGCGTTGTAATCATCGACGAAGATAATGTGCTCTACTTCGTAGTTCTGCAGCACCATGGCGCCACGGTCTTGATTACTGGTGACCACCAGATGGCCATCCGCATTCTTGCTGATCGTATAATCGGTGCGTGAGCCTTCGAACTGGACGATGTCATAATCGTTAACGCCGCCTGTATCCTGGGCTATATCGGTCCCTATATGGACACCATTCCCGGAGAAGACGATTACGTCGCTGCCTTCTCCGCCATCGAGCGTGTCGTCCCCGAGACCGCCAACCAGCGTGTCCTGCCCCGCATCACCGGAAACCCGGTCGTTGCCCTGGCCGCCGAAGCCTTGGTCATTACCCTCTCCGCCGAAAACGGTATCGTTGCCTTCGTTGCCGTAGACAAGGTCGTCACCCATACCGCCATGGACCGTGTCGGAACCTCTGTTGCCGAAGACCGTGTCGTTGTCCTGGCCACCATGGACATTGTCGCTGCCCTGGCCACCGAAGAGACTGTCATTACCCTCGTTGCCTTCGAGAACGTCGTTGCCAAGGTTGCCATACATCCGGTCATTGCCCTGACGGCCATAAGCGTAATCATCGCCGGCATCGCCAATAATCAGATCCTGTCCGTTACCGCCGTCCAGCGTGTCGGATCCGTATTCCTCGATGGTTCCGGCCCCGACGAGGGTGTCGTCGCCGTCACCGCCATCAAGATAATCGTTGCCCATATTACCCAGAAGCAGGTCCTGATCCGCGCCACCGTAAAGCCGGTCGTCGTCCTTGCCGCCATAAATGGAGTCGTTGCCGCCATTGCCGCTGACCGTATCGTTGCCCTGATTGGCATAGATGAGGTCGCTGCCTTCCCCCGCGCTCCAATACTGGTTCCCGCTGCCGAGATAGAGACCTCCTCCTCCGGCATGGGTCATCCCGCCGCTCTGCATCGACGGAGCCGCACCGGTCGCATAAATCGTGAAATCTGGAAGCTCGCCGTTATTAATGGTACCGCCGAGATCAGTGCCATCCCAGTCGACGAAACGGATCTGCTCGATCGTATTGCCGATAATCTGCATCTCGGCGCCATCCGCCGCATAGATGGTCAGGATTTCGTTATCCTGATGCAAAACGACATCGTTACGGGTGAAGCCGACCAGTTCCAGCACGTCAGTACCGCCATTCGTGCCGGAATCGTAGACCACTGCCGCCGCCTGGTCCCCGAGCGCATAGTTACGCACGAAGCGGTAGGTGTCGCCGTCATTGCCGCCATCAAGGAAGGCAAAACCCTTGCCGCCGACCAGCACGTCCGCGCCTTCCTGGCCGATCACGGCATCGTCGCCCTGACCGCCATAGAGCGTATCATCACCCTTGTTGCCCTGTAGCCAGTCCTCGCCCTGGTTACCATAGACCACGTCGTTGCCCTGACCGCCGAACATGGTGTCCCGGGATTCGTCCGCCAGGTTATCCTCGGTGGCATAGCCACCATAGAGCGTATCGTCACCCTGGTTACCGTAGATCAGGTCGCCGCCGGTGCCGCCCCGGATGTAATCTCCGCCTTCGCCGCCGGACATGGTGTCCGTGCCGTGATGGCCAACCATGGTGTCGGAGCCGCCGCCGCCGAGGATCACGTCTCCCTGATCACTGCCCTCAAGCGAGTCGTCGAAGGTCGAGCCTTCCAGCTCTTCGACATTGGTGACGACATCAGCCTCACCAGCGGTACCGCCACTCTGCATCCCGAGTTTGGCAATCACGCCACTGGTTGACTTGGCATAGCTCAGCCGGTCAATACCCTCGCCACCATCCATGGTGTCGTTACCCGCGCCGCCTTCCAGCACGTCGTTGCCTTCACCACCCAGGAGTACATCGTCACCCTGTCCCCCAAAGAGTGTGTCGGCGCCTTTATTACCCTCGAGGTGGTCGTTACCCTTGTTGCCATAAACAACGTCGTCGCCCTGGCCGCCATAGAGCGTATCGGCGGACTCGTCTCCCTCACCGGATTGATCGGTTGAGCCATGGAGTGTGTCATTGCCGAGATTGCCGTAGATTACATCGGCGCCATCTTCACCGGCGAGAATGTCGGCATTCTGACCGCCATAGAGGGTATCGGCCCCCTCACCGCCATAGAGCATATCCCAGCCCTGGTTACCGTAGACAACGTCGTCGCCGCCATCGCCGCCCACCAGGTCCTCGTTCTCGCCGCCATAGACCGTATCGTTGCCAGCACCGCCGTTTACGCTGTCATTGTCCCTGTTGCCATAGACGATATCGTCGCCGTCGCCGCCGCCCACGATATCGCTGTCCTGGCCGCCATAGACCGTATCGTTGCCAAGGCCGCCGTCGAGAATATCCCAGCCCTGGTTACCGTAGACAATGTCATCGCCGTCATCGCCACCCACCAGATCCTCGTTCTCGCCGCCATAGACCGTATCGTTGCCCGCGCCGCCGTTTACGCTGTCATTGCCCTTGTTGCCATAAACGACATCGTCGCCGTCGCCACCGCCAGCGATATCGTTGTCCTGGCCGCCATAGACCGTATCGAGGCCGGCACCACCATCTACGGTGTCGTCGCCCGTATTGCCGTAGACGACATCGTTGCCCTCACCACCGAGGACATGATCGTTCCCGGTATTTCCGAGCAGACTGTCGTTACCGGCGGCACCGATGAGCGTATCGTTGTCCTGCCCGCCAAACATCGAATCATCGCCGATGCCGCCATCGACGGAATCGTCACCCTGGTTGCCATAGGCAATGTCGTTGTCCTGGCCGCCATAGACCGTGTCCATGCCTTCGCCGCCGGACAGCAAATCGTCGCCGTAATTACCATAGACGAGATCGTTACCCGCCCCGCCATCAACCGTGTCCGCACCTTCCCAGGCATAGACGGTGTCGTTCCCCAACCCGCCCTCGAAATGGTTGACGTCCGAATCCCCATGGAACGTGTCGTCGAAGTCCGAGCCGACCGCACCCTCGATGTCGAAGAACGTATCGCCCTCCGCATTGCCTCCGGTCGCTGTGTTTATTGTGTCCGCCAGATTTACATAAACGGCAGTTTCGTTATCTGCATAGGAAGCGACGTCAACGCCTTCGCCGCCATAGAGGGCATCGGCGCCCGCGCCACCCATAAGTGTGTCATCCTGCTGGCCGCCATAAAGCGTGTCGATGCCAGAACCGCCGGCGAGCAGATCATTCTGCTCATTGCCATAAATGATATCGGCGCCATCCCCGCCGTCGAGCTGGTCTTCCCCACTTGCTCCGGAGAGAGTGTCGTCACCAGCGCCGCCGAATATAGTATCGCTGCCTAACCCGCCATTGGCGAGGTCGTCGCCAGACATGCCGTCGAGCCAGTCGCCATCCTGGCCTCCGAAAATTGTATCGTTGCCCTTGTTGCCGAAGAGATCGTCCCGGCCTTGGTTGCCATAGACAACGTCATTTCCTTCGCCACCATAAACGGTATCCCAGCCAAGGTTTCCGTAGAGGATATCATTGCCTTGATTTCCATAGAGAATATCGAGCCCCTGGCCGCCGTAAAGCGTGTCCGAGCCCAGATTTCCATGGAGGTCGTCGTCCCCCTGATTGCCATAGACAACATCATCGCCCTGGCCGCCGTACAGTGTGTCAGCCGAGCCTTCCCCTCTTGTGGTTGCATCATCCCCATAGAGGGTATCGTTTCCCAGATTGCCATAAATGATGTCACGGTCATCGGTTCCGGTCAGGGTATCCTGACCCTCGGATACCGACTGCTCGGTAAGATCCTTCTCCAGATCAAAATCCCGTTCCGGCCGCTTGCCGGCCGCTTCAAGCCACCAGAGCAAAGCTTCCTGGGCATTCACGGAATCCAGCTCCAGGCCGCCTTCACTGGCGGGCGTCGTCGCCCGCTCCAGTACCTGCCGCCAGTAATTAGCCTCTTCGCTCTCCGGATCGTTCACAAGGAGTGCGTCGATCTCCGGCTGGGCCATCAGATAATTCTCGTACAGCTTTGTCGTTGTCACTTCCGCCATCAACTGTGCGACCGACGCTCTGTCATCAATCACGTTGAGCAGCTGTTTGAGGAAGGGATCGCCGCCCTCGATTTCAGCATCCTTCAGCAGACCGATGACAAAACTGTCGAGAATGGTGATCGGCTCGTCGTCCGGATCTTCGTTGTCCCAGCGCTTGGGGGTGGTGCTTCGTTTAGTATCCCATCCGATGATATCTTCATCGTAATTATTCCCGATGACCCCCCGGAATCCCCTGTGAATCTCAAGCCCTCGCTCTTCTGCGGTTGCGAGATTCGCCAGGTCGTAAACGAATTCACCTGTTTCCGGGTCAGCGAGAAAGTACGGAACAGGGATGATCTGTGGCTCGGATTCCGGAGAATTGTCTGGGTCGAAGTTGGGGTTGTCCATGCTGACCAAGCTCGTGGCAGGGTCTACCCATAGTCCTTGAGCGCTGAGACCGTCAGTCGTCGCAGGAGTCCTGGTGAAATATCCTTCCGGGAAATCCTCCAGCTGCTGGCCAGAAAGATCGACAGGACTGATATATTCCAGCTCGTCATAGAAATCGTCGTGCCGGGTTACAATGCTTGAGAAATCGCCCCCATCGAACTCAAAACGCAGATTGTAGAGTTCGGGTTTGACAATCGTGCCGCCGATCTCTTCCACTATCTTGTTAACGACGCCGACTGCCGTGTCTGACAAACTGTGGATGAAATTAATTGGCCCGTCATCGTCGACATATGAGCCAATTTCTTCCAGCTCACCATCGACGTTGAATGAAAGATCCGCTGCCGCTTCAGGGTCGTCTGCAGTGACGACTTGATAAACTGCTATCCCTGCACCTAGAATAGCCAAAGGACCTAATAGCGCCATGCCACCGGCCGCTGTAGCACCGAAAGTTGTGGCCCCGAGAGATTCAGCGACAGCAAGAGTGGTTATCGTTCCGGCAACCGATGAAAGCGCGTTGGCTTCACCAGGGTTAACACCTGCAAGTAAAGCTAATTCGTTTATCGCAACTTTTGCTGCGACAGTCGCAATTGAAATAGTCAATGCGCTTGCAGCATTGGTCGCGGCCTCGGCTGCCTGGGCGGCAGTCAATTCAGCAGTATCATTCAGGACAGAACTAATAATATATTTTGCCGCTTGTTGCGCAGCAACACTTCCAGCGGCACTCCCGATCCGGGCACCAACGTCACCGCCGATATCCTCACCTATAAGTGCCCCGAACCGTCCGCCGGCAACCCCCGCGCCGGCCGTAAGCAAGCTTGCCCCGAAATCACTCAAAGCGCTTTCCAGCGTAATAGTGTTCCCAGATGCTAAAGCGTTCCCCACTGTCGATGCAGCGAAATTGACCGTTGTATCGAACAACAGCTCCGCTAGTGGGTCATCTATTTCAACGAATGTTGTAATGAGTTGCGCAGCCACACCGAACGCAACATCGGCGCCGTCTATTGGTTCGTTAGTAAGAGTTATCCCAGTTTGATAGTCTTCCTTATCACCCGATCTAGGAATAAATTGTCCTGTCTCAGAATCTCTTTGGACAGGTATTATAGATACAGTTCCTGTTTCTGTATCAAATATTTTCGAAAGTACTGGAGTTCCGTTAACGTATGCTATTTTTTCTTCATATAATTTAACAGTATCTCCCTCACCAATTTTTTCAAATCTGTGCTCTACATATGCAACGTTTGAACTACCATCAAAAGAAATAGAACTTAATTCTGTTAGCCCGTTATCTAGATTTCTTTGATTTATTAAAACAACCACTCTACCAGTTTTCGAGTCCTCGAAAACCTCGTGATCTACAATTAGCTTGTCACCAACGCCAGTTCCACTGGTCAACCCGTCCTCAAGTACCGCTAATGCTTTCCTGTAGTAACCGGCATCATCAAGAACATCAGATTGTAATCTGATATAATTTTCATTGAATTTATATTCAAATCGTACATCATCCCAAGAATAATCTATATCGTCATAATATGGATTATATTCAGTAGATATTTGAGAAAATTCACCAGCGGAATCTTCTACATTATCAAAAAACTTTCTGACACCATCAAATAGATCCCATTCTATCTCGTCTTTACTTATTTTGTCTACAAAGTTGCCATACCTATAATACTCTAACTCCCCATTACTAGAGTTATCCCGTACTACTATCTTATCTCCGTTGCTAAATTCATAAACTCGAGAATCCTTAAACACTACAGGATCTGGTATATCTGGATTTTCTCGGAAATACTGAATACGAAATTCTGATTTATTCAGAAGAAACCTATCGTATAACTCATCGTATTTCTGAAGAGGGAAATTCAGATCTAGATTTTCCCTCATTATCACATCAACAGTAACCTGTATCAAATCTTCAGATATTGATGCTTTATTTGGCACTAATTTAGTACGCAATATTTGCTCAACTTCGCTCCTCTCATAAATATCCCCATTAAAAACATAAGTATCTCCTTCATACGGAGGAATATAATCCACTCCAGGAGGGTTTACCCAATTAGGAATTTCATCCCCCTGATCTACGTAAATTTCTGTTAAATTTAATTTGTATCCGAGCTGGACATTTACCTGATCACCCCCAAAGTTTGCTTGAACGCCTGCAGAAATCTCGCCGAAAAGCCCCTCATCTCCCTTAGTAAATAATTTCCCCCAATCAACCCCTGCTTGCGCCTCAATATGACCATCAAACGAAACATCTACTGAACTAGCCTCACCTGTAGCACTAATTTTTGCAGACACATAAGACCTGGCTATTGTTTTGTTCGTATCAAGATCGTATTCTATGTCAATTAGAACAACTCCAAGCTCAGCAGCTATAGCAACTGCTTGAGTACGTGGAATACCTCTAGGTAAGTACTTCCCAAGATCAGCGGGACTTACACTTCCTTGCCCACCAACTAAAATTCTACCGCCGATAATATTATTTACTGCATCAACTTTATAATCAAAATTAACAGTTCCAACTCTAAACGTTCCAGATACATCCCCTACAGTTGAAACGATGGAGGAAATATTCGCCCTATTTGCTTCATACTTTAAATAATAGTCTGCGCTATTCGTCCAATTTGGGTCAGCCACACGCAAAAGAGCATCATTAATAATATCTTGATTTGTACTCATTGATTTTCACCTAACAATCATTCTGGCCTACAGCCAAGCAAAACCATTTCTTTGCATCTCTTGCAACAGGAATCACAATACTCACATCGCTACTTTCTCCTATAGAAAGAGGAATCCTGTCATCATACAGAATTCTCATATTTAGTATGTCCTCGCCCGTAAGAGAGCTTTCTTTTTTATCTATATTATCATCTCCATAATACGAAACATCGCCAAAATAAAAAGAATGAAACAATACATTATTAATGCATTTATTTAATCCTCCATCATTAAGAGACATATTTACTGTCGAAAAAACCTCTTCTATAAAACCGTTAACATTATAAAGTGCACTTCTGGCACACAGGTCCCCCTCATAACGGCCAAAATCACGACCACTATCTTCATATTCTTTCAAAACATCGAAAACATTCTTCCTGTTCGAAAAATAAATATTAACAATTTCTTTTGATTCGCGCATATCATCATTATTTATAGAAATATTCAATTCTTTTCCTAATATTATTGAATATAAATTTAATTTTTTTGTAATTTTGCTTTCTATTTTTAAATAATTTTCAGGACTAATAAAAACCTTAACATATATGACACCAGCATCATTTACTATCTTACTATGTACTTTATAATCATCTAATCCTTTTCTTGATTTATATTCGGATACACTTGAAAGAAAATTAATTGCAATCTCCTCTGGAGTTAGATGTTTTACATCGATCCAAGACTGAGCGTTAACACTTCCTGATATCGTCAAAAAAAGAATCAAGATTACTCGGTACAAATATCGACGAAGAGAAAAACCAAACTCCTTCATTGAAAAATATTTTTGAAAATGAAGATTCATCGTTCCCGCATCCCTTCACTCGCATAACGCAGCACTGGCTGCAGCACATATTCCAGCACCCGTCTCTCTCCCGTCAGCAAGTCCGCCGTCACCGACATGCCCGGCACCAGACGCACTTCTCTTCCATCCACATTCAGATGTTCCCGTTCGATCTCGATCCGCGCCGTATAGGACAGCATCTGCGGTGCCGCTGTCGGTCCGCCCCGGGGGCCGGTCGTTGCCGCGCCGGCTGCGTTGTTCGCGTCCTGGGGTACAACGGCGTCGGCGCTGAGGCTGACGATCCTTCCCTCGATGCTGCCGTAGCGCATGTAGTTGAAGGCATCGACCTTTACTGCCGCACGCTGGCCGATCTCGATAAAGCCGATGTTCCGGTTTGTTACCGTCGCCTCGACCGTCAGCCGGTCGCCGTCCGGCACGATC
>TARA_R110002012_G_scaffold93636_8_pt1 | contig 10867 bp, 10 predicted proteins | sample TARA_R110002012 | Tara Oceans TARA_R110002012 (sample SAMEA4396515) | marine metagenome | biome: Westerlies Biome; feature: [DCM] deep chlorophyll maximum layer (ENVO:01000326); material: water (ENVO:00002006), including particulate matter (ENVO:01000060) such as... | depth 40 m
CTGGTCGATCAGAAAGATCAGCGGCGAAGGGCAGATCGCCAAATCTGCATCAGGGCCGTTCAGGTGGGCGTCAATCTCAATTTCGCAAGCGCGTGCTTGGGTGCCGAGGTCTTTGAACCCCAGTGATCCCGCCGTACCCGCAATCTGGTGCAGGACAGTGCGTGCATTGTCTAAGTTGCTGTTGATTTCATCCAGTTCATCGCTTTCCCACGCAGTTAACGCATGTTCGGCGATGGCATATTGCCGGTCTTTCAGCATCTCCAGAAAACGATTGCGGATCCGCTCGATGCCGGGAAGTTCAAGCTTCTGCTGAATCATACCAGGCGTCCTATTTGCCAAAAGTTCTGTTGGATGCGGGCGTATTCTTGCGCCGCAGCTTCGGCCGACATGTGGGCAATTGATACCGCATGCATCACGGACGAGGCATCGGATTTCCAGATCAGCCGTTCTGCCCGGCCTGCGCAAAGGCGTGGCTCGATCATCTGACCTTGGTTGTCGAACAGTTCGATTTGCGACAGCGCGATGTTGATGCTGTTTTCCAGCATCTTTGGTTCGGGGCTCCACCCGCTTTCAGTGATGCACAAAAAGGTGCCACTGCCAGCATAGGTCATCAGGAACTGGTGGCTTCCCAGCGTGTCCGAGATCACTTCGCTCACATCTGACAACATGCTGTAAAATTCAAAGGGCGTCATTGCGCTATGAAAATTTTGGATATCACGGATCGTAAAGGCAAACACGGTTGACCCGAAAAGGTCGTTGCGCGTCAGATGCTGGATATAGTTTTCCATCGCCCTGAATTCGATAACATTGTCGACTTCGTAGATTGAAACAGGTTCGTGCAGTTGAATTGGCGGTGTGGCTTTGCCCGGTTCTGCTTTGAGTGCTTTGGTTGCAAAGACCTTGCGGGTCTTGCCGCGGTTTGATTCTACGACCCGCTCGACCAATCCAATCCGTGCCTGAAGTTCATTCACCTCGAAAGGCTTGGTGATGTAATCGGTTGCCCCGGCGGCAAATGCGGAATCAAAATATTGCTTTTCAGACATCGCCGTCAGCATCAGGATTGGCGCATCAAAGTAGCTGTCCATGGTACGGATTTGAGCGGCTAGCGCGATACCATCGCTGCCGGGCATCTGAATGTCCAACAAGAAACAATCAAAAGGTCTGCGCGCGTGGTCCTGCATTACCTTTAATGCATTTTCTGCACAGGATGCCGTGACCAGTTGGTGATCCGTCATCGACTCCACAAAGTGGGACAGCAACTCAAGAATAATCGGGTCATCGTCAACCGCCAGAATTTTCATCGTAAAGCCCCAGTAGATACCGTTTAAGGAATTGATATAGTAACGTCGTTGACTACAACCTGCTCGGGCATAATGGCGAAATTTGGGCAATCATCGTAAACGTTTTAGAAACTTTAAGGCTTTTGTGATTGCGGGGAATAAACGCAACATAGCGGGGCTATTCCGATGCAAAGAGCCCCGCTATGTCAAAGCGCAGATGGATTAGGGGCGCGCAATGCGCCGACGGTATTCGACCCGCAACACTTGCGACGTTGCCGCTGAAAAGAAGCGATTTTAGGCTTGTGTATCTACGCGGCGGTCCGACCTTCAAAGCATTTCAGGGTAATGCCTGCCTTTTGTAACGCGGATTTAACAGAGGCTGCGATATCCACGGCCTCTGGGGTATCCCCGTGCAGGCAGATGGTGTCGATGGCGGCGGGGATCTTCTTGCCGCTTTCGGTGATGATCGCACCGGCCTTGACCATGTTGACCATACGTTGGCCCGCAAGGGCCGCATCATGGATCACAGCGCCGGGCTTGGACCTGTCCACGAGCGTCGCGTTGTCATTATAGGCACGGTCGGCAAAGATTTCAGCGGCCCATTTGCAGCCCAATGCCTGTGCTGCGTCCTGTTGTGCCGTAGCGGCCAGCACCATGATGATCAGGTCTGGTGCCACGCTCAGGGCGGCTTCGTAGAGATCACGGGCAAGGGTTTCATCCTCTGACGCCATGTTCGCCAGCGCGCCGTGCAGTTTCAGGTGGCGCACTTGCGCGCCAACGCTGCGGGCCATGCCGACATTGGCGGCCACCTGATAGCGGACCTGATTTTGCAGCGTTGCACGCGGTATAGACATGCGATTGCGGCCAAAGCCTGCGATGTCCATGAAGCCCGGATGCGCGCCAATGCCGACGCCGTTCTCGTGTGCCATCTTCATTGTGGCTGCCATCACATCGGCGTCGCCAGCGTGTCCGCCACAAGCGATGTTGGCCGAGCTGATAATTTTCAGCAAAGCCGCGTCATCGCCCATTTTCCACGGGCCAAAGCTTTCGCCCATATCGGCGTTTAGATCGACGGTGGTCATGTCAGATGTCCTTTTCAAACGGGTTGTCGATGGCCGAGGTAACGCCCCCGATCAATTGGTAGGAAAGTAGGTTTTTGATGGTCGCAGGATCGCGGATCAGGGCGGTCAGTTGGCCCGTTAACGCTTTGATATCGCGGCGGTGTTGGGTTTCAAGAGTTATGGCTTGTTCAAGGGTGATGAATTCAAACGTGATCTTGGTGCCCGCTGGTGCCTGCGCTACGCGGGGCAGATCGCGCGGGATCACGGTGCCGATACGGGGATAGCCGCCGGTGGTTTGCGATTCACCCATCAGGACAAAAGGGGCCCCATCGCCAGTGATCTGGATGTCGCCCGGCACGATGACTTCAGATAGGATCGTCAGCCCGCCTTCGGCATAAAACCCTGCGCCGTCGTGATCCATGCGCACGCCCATGCGGTTGGCGCGTGGGTCGCGCGCGAACTGCGTGGCGGTAAAACGGTCGCGTTCATCGGCCGTGAAGCGGTCGGTTTGCATGCTGGCGACCACACGCACCACACCGCCATCAAAGCGCGTGTCGCGGGGCAGTCGCATCCCCGTATCGCGGCTTTTGTCCGGACCAATCGGGAAACGGTCGCCAGATTTCAGCGCCGCACCCAGACCTGCGCTTAGGTGGCTGGCACGGGCGCCCAAAACAGGCTCCGTCGCAATCCCGCCCCCAACGTGCAGATAGCCATAGGTGCCGGATGTCGCGCCGCCGATGGTCAGCTTGGCCCCGGCGGGCAGCAAATGACTGGCGTTCCAAACGATGGTCTCGCCGTCGATATTGGCGGCCATGCTGGCCCCTGTCAGGGCAATGCGCATGTCAGCGTCAGCGGTAAAGGTGCCGCCGGTGCCTGTCATCTCGATCACGGCCAGATCGGGGGATTGGCCCAGCAATGCTGCCCCTTCGTAAAGTGCGACCAGATCGGCAGCACCGCCTTTGGTCAGCCCTTGGGCCAACCATCCCGCACGGCCACGGTCCTGGATCGTCAGGGCAGGGCCAGCCTGCACAATGGTGAGGGTTGTGGTCATGACAGCACCTCGGTCTCTGCGCCGCCGGCACCGGATGTGTCGGTCGACAGGATCTTGTCATACGCGCTGCGCGAGATGGACGGAAAGCAAAGCTCGTCCCCCGGTGACAGCGAAAACGGGCTGTCGCTGCGCGGTCGGAATGTCTTGAATGCGGTCTGCCCGATGTGGCGCCAGCCGGTGGGCGAGGCGTTGGTAAAAATGATCAACTGCCGGATCGCGACAATCAATGCGCCTGCGGGCACCGATTTCGTTAACGCCTGCTGGCGGGGGATATCCCAGTTTTTCGGCAGCTCGCCCATATAGGGCTGCCCTGGGGCAAAGCCGATGGTCAACACACGCACACGGGCTTGCGACAGCTGCGAAATGGCGGCGTCGGGATCAAGGCCTGCCAGTTCGGCGGCTTCCTCAAGCTGGGGGGCCAGATCGGTGCCATAGACAGTCGGGATATGCCAAAGTGTGCGGCCCGACGGCAAAGGGGCAGTGTACCAGTCTTGCGTGTCCAGCAGGTCATGCAGACGCGTCAGCATCGCGTCCAGCGGCTGGGTGACCAGATCGACTTGCAGAAAGGTCGACACCAGCGATGTGCTTGTTTCGGACACTTCGGGCCAATTGGCAGCGTCAATGGCGGCCCGAAAGGACAGAGCAGCACGGTTGGCTGGCTCTGACATGGTGTCGGCAAAGCTGATCAGAATACCCGTCAGGCCGACTGTTTGGATTTTGGGGAACTGGCTCATGATGGCCCTTGTCTGATGTTGTCTGGCAACCATGTGGCGATGTCGGGGAAAAAGATCAACACAAAGACCATCACCACCATGATTGCGAACATTGGCAATGCGGCCTTGGTGATATAGCCCATTTCATGGTCGGTCATGCCTTGCAGCACGAATAGGTTGAACCCGATGGGCGGGGTGATCTGGGCCATCTCGACGACGACAACGACGAAGATACCGAACCAGATCAGATCGATCCCTGCATCGCGCACCATGGGTTCGACCACGGCCATGGTCAGAACCACGGATGAAATCCCGTCCAGAAACATGCCCAACACGATGTAGAACACCAGCAGCGCCATCAGCAGTTCGAACCGCGACAGCTCCCACGAGGCGATGCCATCGGCCAATGCGCGCGGCAAACCGGTGAACCCCATCGACAGCTTGAGGAATGCCGCCCCTGCCAATATCAGCGCGATCATGGCCGAGGTGCGCATCGCACCCATCAAGCTCTCTTGAAAGCTGTCCCGGTTCAGCGACCCTTGCAAAAGCGCCAGCACAAGCGCGCCGATCACCCCAATTGCGGCGGCTTCGGTCGCGGTGGCGAAACCCAGATACATCGACCCGATCACGACGGAAATCAGTGCAAAGACCGGCAGTAAAAACCGCGAGTTGCGCAGCTTGTCTGCAAAACTCATGTCGCGTTCAACCGTCGGGTTCCAGTCTCTGGAGGTGAGCGAGATAAACGCCACATAGGCCATGAACATCACCGCCAGAAACAGTCCGGGCAACACGCCTGCAAAGAACAGCTTGGTGATGCTTTCGTTGACGGTCACGCCGTAAACGATCAACGCCAGCGACGGAGGGATCATCAGGCCAAGAGTCGCAGCACCGGCCAGCGTGCCGATGATCATTTTCTCGGGGTAATTGCGCGCACGCAATTCGGGAATCGACATCTTGCCCACGGTTGTCAATGTCGCGGCGGATGATCCGGACACGGCGGCAAAAACGGTGCAGCCGACGATATTGGTATGGACCAGTCCGCCGGGCAATTTGGCCAACCACGGTGAAAGACCTTTGAACATATCCTCGGACAGGCGGGTTCGAAATAGTATTTCCCCCATCCAGATAAACAGCGGCAGCGCAGTCAGGGTCCATGAACTGGAGCTGGCCCAGATCGTTGTGACCATGGCATCGCCAACAGGGCGCGTGGTGAACAGCTCCATCCCGACCCAAGCGACGCCCATCAAGGCGAGGCCGACCCAGACACCGGTACCGAGCAGAAAGAAAAGGACGACGAGGAAGAGGACGATTGCGTAAAGTTCAGTCATCGCATCACTCCCCAAAACTTTGATCGACAAGATCGCGGGTCAGGCGGTGTTCACCCTTAACGATCAGATTTACAACATTGTCGGTCAGGGCAATGGCAAGGATCGCGCCGCCAACCACCATCACCGATTGCGGTATCCAAAGGGCGGTGGCGTCTTGTGCCTGACTGACCTCGTTGAATTTCCACGACCAGTAAACGAACCAATAGGCGTAATAGGTGAAATACCACGCAATCGCCGCCGCCAGCCCGAAACACCAGATATCAAGCAACCGTTTTGGCCCGTTAGGCAGCGCGTTCAGCAGGACCGACACGCGGATGTGCGCGCCCCGGTTCAACGCATTCGCAAAGGCCAGAAAACTTGCCCCTGCCATCGCGTACCCGGCATAACTTGCGGCCCCGGGGAAGACTTCGCCGGTCCAGCGGGCAACCATTTGCACAACGATCAGCAACAGGATCGCGACAAGGCAAGCCGCAGCCAAAGCCCCGGAAATAAGGTAGAGTGCATCCAGCGATTTGCGCAGGGCTTTCATGGGAAATCTCCGTTTGGCGGAAAGAAATGGCGGCCCTTCTGATGGGGCCGCCAAAGGGATGCTTACTGCATCGACTTGTAACCATCGACGATGGTCTGGCCGTCGTCACCAGACGATTCCAGCCATTCCGACGTCATGGTGTCACCCACGGCGCGCAGGCCTGTCATCAGCTCTTCGCTTGCGGGTTCGACCTTCATGCCGCCCTCGCGCAGACCGTCATAGGTGAACTCGGTATAGTCCTTGGACGCTTGCAAACCGCGGGCTTCAGCCTCGGTTGCGCAGGTGGTGATGATGTCCTTGTTGGCGTCAGACACATCGGACCAGACGTCGTTGTTCACCATGACATAGTTGCGCGGCAGCCATGCATCGACCTCGTAGAAATTGGTCAGGCTTTCCCAAACCTTCTGGTCATAGCCCGTCGCACCGCTTGAAATCATCGATTCAGCAACGCCCGTGGCAAAGGCTTGGCTCAGCTCGGCAGCCTCGATCGTGACGGGCAACATGCCTGTCAATTCAGCCAGACGGCTGGTCGCGTTGTTATACGAGCGGAACTTGACGCCCTTCATATCCTCGACGCTGTTCACGTCTTTCTTGAAATACAGACCTTGGGGCGGCCATGGCACGTTATAAAGCAGGGTTAGGTTTTGTTCGGCCAGCAGTTCTTCGATCTTGGGCTTGGCGGCTTTCCACAGCTTGTCGGAATCGTCGAAAGAAGGCGCAAGGAACGGGATTGAATCAAAGCCGAACAGCGCATTTTCGTTCTGGTGACCGGACAACAGGCGTTCGCCCAACTGTACCTGACCAGTCTGGATGGCGCGTTTGATGTCCGCCCCTGCGATCAGCGACCCGCCGGGGTGAACGGTGATCTCGATCTCTCCGGCAGTGCCATCGGTCACGCATTTGGCAAATGCCATCCCGTTTTCAGAATGAAAGTTGGACGCGGAATAGGCCATTGGCATGTCCCACTTTTCGGCGGCCAATGCGGGCAGCGCGCTGGTCATGGCGATTGCCGCAGTCGCGACGCCTGTCATCAGTTTATTGGTCAGTTTCATGTCACTCTCCTTGTTGGTGATTTGGGTGGTTCAGACGTTGCTGAACCGTTGTGGGTGATAGGGTTTCATGTCGGTATTCGTCGGCTGATCCATGATCATGCCTGCAATCAGCCGACCGGTTTTTGGCCCGCCGGTCAGCCCGATATGATGATGCCCAAAGGCGGTATAGACCCGGCTGGTCCCAACCTGCCCGATCAGGGGCAGGCTGTCGCTGGGGGCGGGTCTATGCCCCAGCCATTCGATTTCATTTGCGGCTTTCAGGTTCGGAAACGCCGCCTTGGCCTGACGGCGCAGCAATGCAAGCGGTGCCTTGGAAGGTCCCGCATCCAGCCCGCCAAACTCAAGGATACCTGCGCAGCGTACGCCCTGTGCCATCGGAGTGGCCACGAATTTACCGCTTGATATCATGATGGGGCGTGTCGGCCCGCCGGTCGCATCCTCGAATATCACGTGATAGCCGCGTTCGGATTCAAGCGGCACGTTCAGGCCCAGCTTGGCCATCAGCGGCTTTGACCACACGCCTGTGGCAAGCACGATATCATCGCAGGCCACAGTGCCTTGGGCGGTTTGCACGGCCGTCACAGTGCCATCGGTCAGGTCGAAATCCTTGACCTCGGCTTGCATTATTGTGCCGCCAGCGCGCTCAAACGCTTGTGCCAAAGCGGCAACATAGTCCCCCGGATCGCGGATAAAGCCGTGATCCTTGAGCGTCGCGAGGCAGGTAATTTCAGACCCTAATGCAGGCTCATAGTCATGCACATCCCCGCCTTCGATCAACTGCGGGGTAAACCCGGCCTGCGCCCGCAGCGCCCATGTATAGGCCTCGGCCTCAAAATCCTCGCGCTTACGATAGGCAAAGACATAATCGCTGTCGGTGACCCAATCAGACAGGCCTAGATCAGCGGTCAGGCTTTTGTGTTGCTCCACGCTGTCGCTGACAATCGGCGCGAGTGCCGCCGAAATGCGCCGCGTGTCGGCGGCATTCGCATAGCCCATGTATTTCACCAACCATGGCAGCAGGCGCGGCAGATAGGAAAGACGCAGATACAGCGGCACATCGCGGTCCAGCAGCATGAACGGTGCCTTGCGCTGCAAACCTGGCCCAGTGACCGGAGCAACCCCAGACGCCGCCAACACCCCTGCGTTGCCGTGGGACGTGCCCTTGCCGGGGCCAGTGCGGTCAATAATCGTGACCTGCGCACCGGCGCGTTGCAGCCAGATCGCAGACGAAACGCCAACAATACCGGCACCAATCACCACGACATGACGGGTCAACGGCAGCATCTTTGCAAAAAGTAGGAGAGGGTGCGCATGGGTATGATTCCTTTGCGCTCACTTTGGCATAGAAACGCACTTCGTCAATAAAATGTTTACAAATTGTCATCGTTAGTTTGATCAAGGCTGGTTTTGTACAAAAAACAGTCAGCTTTCGTGAATCTTGTGCTAGCGCAGCCAGCCGTCTTCATAGGTAATCTTTGACACACCTGCCAACCGGATCAGTCGTGCCAGCTCTGCCTCGAAAGCGGATTGTCTCGCTTTGCCCCAACGGGTGCCGGGTTCCACCCAAAGTGCGCGAACGACCAAGGTATCAAGACCACGAAACGCTTTCATATCAACCCGTGCGACAATGCTGTTGCCTTGCAGAATGGGGAAAACATAATAGCCATAGATCCGTTTGGCTTCTGGGACGAACATTTCGATCCGGTAGGAAAAGCCGAACAGACGCTCAGCGCGCTGGCGGTCGCGCAGCGCCGGATCAAACGGGCTGAGCACGCGCAACCGCTGCGTTGGCGCGTTAAGCAGCGCTGGATCATCGCCAATGCCGGGGCGGGCATAGGCGCTGCGCGCGCTACCATCGGCGGCGATAACCTCGATCGGCTCAAGTTGCCCAAGCGCCAGTTCGCGGGTCACCCACTGCTTGGCCTCAGCGGGGGTGATATGGGCCCAGAACGCGGCCAATTCGGTGTGTGTTGCAAAGCCCAGCCGGTCCAGCGCGCCGCTACAGCACCAATCAATTGTTTGCGCGTCATCCGGGGCGTGTGCCGGATCGCACAAATGGGTTTCCAGCACCCGTTCGGTCAGATCATAGCGCTTTTGAAACCCGTCCCGCCCGACCACATGCAGTGCGCCTGCGCGCCACAGATATTCAAGTGCAGTCTTGGACGGATGCCAGTCCCACCAGCCGCTGTTTGATCGTTTTTCGTCCTTGCCAACGTCGGCCGAACAGACGGGTCCCTGTTCGCGGATTTGATCCAAGACATTCTGAAGCTGCGATTCAAAATCATGTTGATGCCAGTTGCGATAACGTTTGCGCAGGGTCGCAGCATCGCGTTTGCGGCGCATTTCCCAATAGGCGTAATAGGCCATCGGAACGACTGCGGCATCATGGGTCCAGTGTTCGAACAAGGCACCGTCGCGCTCATACAGCGTTTTCAACGCTTGGGGTCGGTACCTTGGCTTGCGCGCAAACAGGATCAGATCATGGGCGCGGGCGACTGTGTTGATGCTGTCCAACTGGACGAAACCCAATCCTTCGATCAGGCTCAGTAGGTCCGCGCCTTGGGCTGGCCCCGTTGGCGTATCGCTTAGTAATTGGCGGTGCAGAAATATCCGCCGGGCGTCGCGGTTGCCCAGCTTGCGTATGTTCATGAGTTGCGTTTGCGCCGCAATGTATCCCCCAAAGACAGGGTGGGCGTCATCGTGATCTGGCTTTGCAAATCGGGGTCCGGCGCATCAAGCGTGTCATTCAGGATAATCCGCGCTGCGGCCTGCCCGATTTCAAGGCGGCAGGCATCCATCGTGGCCAGTTGGCGCGGCAGACCTTGCAGCAGTTCGACATTGTTGAACCCCGCCAAACCGATTTGTCCCGGAATATCGATGCCTTGGTCAATCAAATACAGCAACCCACCAGCACCGATCATGTCATTGGAATAATAAAGAAAATCCAGATCAGGAGAGCGTTCCAACATCTCTTGCGTCATCTCGCGCCCTTTGGCGAGCGCGGAGCCACCGGAATAGAACGCGCGGTCTTCAATCTCGACCCCTGCTTTGGCAAGGCCTTCGGTAAAGCCTTCGAACCGTTTGCGCGCGCGGTGGTCCAAAGGCATCTTGGTGCCCATGAAACCGATGTGCTCATAACCTTCTTTCAGGATCGCCTTGGCCATTTCATTGCCTGCGCGGCGGTGCGAAATACCGACCATTGCATCAATTGGGCGTCCATCGACATCCATGATCTCGACCACGGGTATCCCTGCGTTTTTCAACATGGCGCGGGTGGCATCCGAATGCTCGAGTCCCGCGATGATCACGCCAGAAGGCCGCCAGGACAGCATCTCGTACAAGACGCGCTCTTCCTTTTCAGGCATGTAGTCCGTAACACCTACGACAGGCTGCAACGGCGTATCTTCGAGGACCTGATTGATGCCGTTCAGCACTTCGGGGAAAACCATGTTCGACAGCGACGGGATGATCACGGCCACCAGATTTACCCGTTGCGAGGCCAGCGATCCCGCGATCTGATTGGGCACATAGCCCAGTTCCTTGGCCGCTGCCAAAACACGGCGACGCGTGGCATCCGAAACATCACCCCTTTTACGCAGCACCCGGCTGACCGTCATTTCAGAAACCCCGCAGGCGTCAGAAACATCACGAAGGGTAAGCGGGCGTTTGGGGGGCTGTGACAAAGGCAATATCCTGCTGATAAAACTCTGTCTCACGCTAACGTAGATTGCCGCAATGACGCAAGTGACCTCAACCGTAATGCAGTCACGCATGTGCCAAGCATTCCAAAACGCGCCCTTTGGGCGCCGTAAATCTGATCTGGAACCAGCCCTTCTTTTGCGATAGTAAAAAA
>TARA_R110002012_G_scaffold127734_1_pt1 | contig 10863 bp, 4 predicted proteins | sample TARA_R110002012 | Tara Oceans TARA_R110002012 (sample SAMEA4396515) | marine metagenome | biome: Westerlies Biome; feature: [DCM] deep chlorophyll maximum layer (ENVO:01000326); material: water (ENVO:00002006), including particulate matter (ENVO:01000060) such as... | depth 40 m
AGAGAATTCATTCTCTGCATACCTCTGTTAGCCATAAACCTATTGAAATCTATAGGGTTGCCGTCTTTATCAGTCTTCTTAGGATCAAACTCTTTAGCTATTTGTTGTAACTCTGTTTTAGCACTTTCGATGTATGACTGTCTAGTTACTCCAGCTTTTTGTTTAACATTAGCAGGTATAGGCTTACCAAACTTAGACCAAGCTCTATTAGCAACTTTGTCGACCATGGTTTGAACTTGCTTAGGACTTACTTGTTTTACATCTACTTTTTCTGTTTTAGAAAACTTTGCAGCATCTGTTACTAGTTTACCTTTAACACCTTTTTTAGCTATGTCTATAATATCTTGTTGTAACTCTCCTTTTTCTATTTGTTTTTGGTAATTTTTAACAAAATCATATACGTCTTTTCCCGTGTTAAATTCAATTCTACTATATCCTTTACCTTTAAATATTGGTGTAAAGAAACCACCTATCTTTTGAAATATATTTTCATTAAACTTAATTTGCCTAGTGCCTATAAGATCTGCAAAAGCCGTTATATATTCTTCATTATAAACCTCTTCTTTTAACTCAGCAGTTATAGTACCATCTTCGTTTTTCTTTAAAGTTTTTATCTCTTTTCTTTTTTCAGGAGATATTTCATCTTCAGATTTGAAGTTCTCATACCTATAGTTGTCATCAATTCTTTTTTCTATTTTTTCTAAAGCTTCTATAGGTAAAACACTTTTAAATTCATTAACAACTTTATTTAAAGAACCAGGTTCAGTAAAACTATTTCTTAATATACCATGTAACAATTCGTGTGCAGCTACATTTACTGCTTTAACTTTTTGAGCTACTTCTTTATTTATATAAATGTTACCATTAGGATCAAAAAAACCATCTGAATTAGTTACATTCATTGAATTTTTCTTACCTATTTCAGTATTGTCATATGCTTCTTGATACTCTTGAGATGTGTTTAAAGTATTTGCGGTCTTGCCAATTTTTTCAGCTTCTCTACCTACAGTTTTTGTTTGCTCAACTAATCTTCTATTTGAAGATTCTCTAAGAAAGTTATCGTTTTGTGCAGTAGCCTCATTAATTTCTTGTTCACTTTTGTTTTTATAAAAAATAGATGGAGAATTTAAACCTTTTCTTGCTTTATTTATTTTATCAGCGTTTTTACCATACTCTAATAGCTCATCAGGATTCATATAATTTAAATCCTGTTTAAATCTAGCTTTTATTTTAGTAACATCATTAGCTTGATTTTTCATTTCTTCAATGATAGTCGCAGCTTGACCAGCTTTTTCATCTTCTGATAAACTTACATCATCATCAATTTGTTTTAATTGAGAGTGTAGTTCATTTATGTTTTTCGCAGATTCATTTATTATCTTTTTATCGCTATCAGGCATTAGTTTATAACGAGCAGCTTCTTGCACGGCTTGATTAGGATTTTTTAAATAACCACCTGTTACTATACTAGTTCCTGAACCAAAACCAATTAAACCAGCGTCTATATAATTTTTCCAACTTTTAGAAATATCAAACTCTTGACCTAAAGTCGCTGCCTTCCATATGTCATTAGAAAGTTCTGTAGCAGCTTCAGATAAACCTTCTTTTCCAGGTTCGACTGCATATTGAGTTAAAACCCTTTTACCAAAGCTATCAACTAATTCTCTAGCTGCTTTTTCTTTACCTTCACCAACTAATAGATTAGCTTTTTTCATTACTCCTCTAGTGACTAATTCAAAACCTGCTTCAATAGCACCGCTACCCATAGAACTAAACGTAAGCATTTGCAAGCTAGTTCCATTATCTATAGAGTCTTCAAAGTTTTCATCAAATGAGTTACCAGCAGCACTAGCCCCTAAAGCTACAATACCACCAACACCGGTAGAAGCTAGCAATAAAGATGGCGCAGATTCAGATACTCCATATACTATTCTTTTAACAGCATTACTAATGTTTCCTTCAGTAATCTCATCAGTTATAGATTCTTCATCAAATTGTTCTATACCACCTGTATATATATCGTTCATTATATCTACAACCGGCATCCCTAAATTAGAGTCTAATTCACTTTTTGCATTTTTTAACCAAGCTTTTCTAACTTCAGGATCTACATCTTCACCTCTTAATATTTCATGTATAGTTAATGCTTGATCTTGTGCATTTATTATACCCATTTCAGCGAAGTTTACTACACCTTTACCAAAAGAATTAAAACCTCTAGCTAATGAATTACCTGTACTTTCCCAAAATCCTGGTTTTTCTGGAAATGAAAGCTGCTTAGTAATTTCATCTCTTTTATTTTTAATCCAATTTAATTTAGTTTCTTTTTCTTTATCACTTAGTGTAGTAGAGTCAGTATATTTTTTCTCTAAATTATCTAAAGCTTTTGAATCAATAATTAGTTTTTGCTTTTCTTCTTCTTCCGGAGCATATTTAGCTTCTTTACCTAACAAAGGTTTTAAATTAGGTGATAAAGCTCTTAAGCTATTAGGCATTAAATCTAAATCTACATTACCTGTTTGCTTCCAATAGTTATATAATCCAGGAGCGCGTTGTCTAAGAGGCTTGTCTATAGAAAAAGCTCCTGCATCTTCTTGATCTTCTTGAATTTCAAACATTTTACCGACGCTTTCTTCAGTAAATATATCAATTTCACCTGATGTATATTTTTCAAAAAGCTGATCTTTGCTTAAACCTTCAAGGCTTTCACTACCTATAGGAACTGCTAAAGTAATAGTCTGTGTAGTTCCAGGCAGTGTTCCAGGCGTAGTAACATCTTTTAATTCAAAACCTATTTCATCAGGTTTTTGTTCTTCAACTGGTTCTTCAATTACTTCTTCATCAACTTCATCAACTTCAAGAGTTCCTGTAGTTTTACCTTTTCCTGACTTACCAGTTAAACCTCCGCTAAAAAAATCTGTTTTCATCACTTCTAACTCTGGCAAATCGTAATATGGTAACATATTTTCTCTAAGCCTAGCTAAATTAGAATCATTCTTCATTTCTGATTTAAAAGTATTAAAATCAGGTAGATCAAAATACTCTATACTATTATCGTAAAATCTTTTTAACTTTTCTTCGTTCATGAAATTTTATTTAATAACCTTTTTTTCTAGTTGGTTTTGCTTTTGGTAAGCTTCCTAAAAATCCATCTAAAATACTAACTTGTAAAGCTTCAGGCGTGTAGTTGTCCACTTGATTAGAATATACTAATTCTCCGTTTGCATCTAACACTTCTTCACCGTAAGCCATCCAGTTACCTTCGCTATTACCTTCTGTAGCAAACTCGTTTAAATGAGCTTTACCTAGCTTGTCATTGGCGTAATAATCTTTTATAGCTTCTTGGTTATATATAATCTCACCATCTTTTCCTTTTTTACCAAAAGGAGAGCTTCCACCTGCGTTATTTATTTCAGCATCGATCATACTTTGCATTTCAGTATAATCAAAAGGTTCTACAGTTCTAAAAAATCCATCACCTTTTACAGCGTTGTTCATCATGTCTGTAGCATTAAAGCTAGTAAACTCTACATCTGTATTCTCATCTGCATTGTTTAAAGTATTTTCTAATTCATCTTCATCTACAATGCTTATTCTAAGACCACCGTTATCATCAAGAGTAAGATTTGTATTAGCGTAGTTCATGTCTTGCGCTTCAAAAAACTTAATGAGCTCTGGATTAAAACTAGGAACTAAAGCACCTTCTTCACCAGGTTTTAAATCTCTTGCTTCTTCGTATTGTAATCTAGCTGCTTCTAGATTAGTTAAAGTACCATTTAGATTGTCTAAGAATATAGAACCTTTATTAATCTCCTCGTTAATCTCCATTTGACTAGCATCAGGATGATCTTGTATCCATTGAGATATTTCATCTCTTTTACCGTCTGCTAAATTAACTATTTGGTCTCTAAATACATTTCTATTAGCATCACTTAAACTTTCACTAGTAGTGTTTATAGTACCTTGCGCTGTACTCCAACCTTCATCAAACCTTTTATCAGCCGCCTTTTGCCTTTGGCTTAATAGTTGTTTAGCTTCTTCTACATCTCTAGTTTTTTTCTCTTCTTCGGCTTGTTTGTTTTTAAGAAATGTATCACCCATTCGTGATAAGCCTTTTGCTAACACTCTACCTCTAGTATTAATAGGTTTTTTCCCTGGTCTTGCGTAAGTTCCCATATTATTCTTTTGTAAAATCTGTTTGCATTAATCCTTCACCTAAACCACCAATACCTCCTAATATAGCACTAGCCGATTCATCTCTATAATCTTGTACATTACTTCTTCTATCATCAATAGTTTGTTGCATTCTATCTAACTGTACTAAATCTCTAGTTTCCTGTCTACCATATGCACCTATTTCTTCTGATATAGCTGATTGCTCTAAGTTTGCTTTAGCTGACTGTAAAGACGCTTCACCTCTTGCTGCTGCTTGAGCATTAGCCGCTTCTTGTTGTTCTATGTTAGCTGAAACCTTTGCTTTACTTTGAGCCGCTGCTTGAGCTAAAGCTGTAGCTCCACCAGCTCCTGCGCCTGTGGCTCTAATAGTGTCTAGTGTGTTTGCTAAAGCTTGATCAGTTTGCTCCATCTGCATTTCTGCAGCTTTCATTGCTACTGGTAAATTAGCAGCAGGATTACTTAATGAATCTTTTATAGCTCTAATTTCATCAGCTTTATTTATAACTGGTTGTCTATTAGCTTCAAAATCACGCATACGTTGCTTAGCTTTTTTAAGACGTCTACGTTCAGCTTCTGCTTTCTTTTTTTCATTAACGCCTTGAGCGATCCCAATAGCTAATTTAGCGCCGCCAATAATAAGAGGTATCATATTTGTATTTTTATTTTATTAATAAGTTAAGACGATTGTACAAAAGTAGTACTAACTGACCATAGTTCTTTTGGACCATTAGGATCAGTTGTTTCATCAGTAGACAGTGTTACGTCTAGTAAGTATCCTTTTAATCCAGTTACAGCGCTTCCAGGAACAACTTGACCATTTTGAAATAACGATGCATTTCGTATAGCTGCTGTATATAAGTTTTCTTTTCTATTGAAACCTACTCTTTGAGGATAACCACTATTAGGATCAACATATAAACCTTCATCGTAGCTATATACTATACCACTTAAATCAGAGCTAACAGTATTAGGAGCTTTATCTACTCTAGTTAAATCACTCTGCATAGATGTAACTTTCCAACCGTTATCTCCTTCGTAATTTATTGTTTGAAATACTTTTCTAGTAGAAGGATTACTATTAACTAAGAAGTTTATTGTAGAACTATTAGCAATACCATAAAATACTCCAAAGTTTCCATCACTAGTGTTTTGATAGTGGTTATATAAAGAATAATCTACAGTACTATATGTTTGACCTTTTAAGCTAAATATAAAAGAAGGTTTAAATGTAAAGAAACTTACCCAACCTCTTACACTTTCATCATAGGACAATGTACCGTAGTTAGTTTGTAAATCAACGTATGTTGGAGTAGGTTGCATAGACACAGTGTAATATCTATTGAAGTTATCCCAACCACCTACTATTTTACTCTTATAATCAAAGCTAAAAAATCCAGATGTTTGTAACGATACATAGTCACTAGCTGTTATAGTGAAAGTAGCTGGAGTACCGCCGTTAGCAACTACGTTTGTTATTGTAACATTAGTATCTACTACAGTACCACTATCCAATGTAAGTATTCTACTACCTATAAACGTTTGACATTCGTCAATACCTGTAACAGTAAATTCAGTAACAGTACTAGCAGGTACAGCGGTGTTTAATGTCCAAGCTTTACTACTAGTTTTATAAAGATTATCCATAGCTGTTAGCTGATCTCTAAAATAATCTTTCATACCATATTCTGATATTTCAGTTAAACCGTCTATAGATAACCTCATAACAGTACCTCTGTATGGGTCTACAAAATACTTTCTGTTACCAAAAAATGCAAATGATTCTGGATTTGTACCTATACCATATCTACCTGCGTAAGGAACTATTTGACCAATAACAGCATTTGTAGAAGTAACTGTTCCTCCTCCTTCAGCTGAGTATATAGCGTCTTTGTCTATTAAACCTTGACTAACCTTATTCTCTTGAAATATTATCAAGTTGCTATCACTAGCGTATAGTTTTTGTATACTACCATTGTGAGGATCTAAAGATTTAGTTATTTGCTCACCAGTAGAAAATACATTTGTTTGGTTTACTTCTGTTCTAGAGTTGTATACGCCAGAATATATTAAAGATGATTCTCTAGTATCTTGCTGTGGTTCTTCTTCGTTTAAATAAGCTCTAACACCTTGAGAAATCATAGTATTGTTAAAGCCACCTTTAATTCGAGCTTCTTCTATATACCAGTTTTTATCTGTGTTAGTTCCAGTAGTAGCTGCTTGTATTGGAAAAGTTGGATAACCAAATGGATTCCATTCTAAACCAGGCCAAACAGGTAGAGAAACCTCACTATCTGCAATAGGTAGGGTTGTATCTTTCTCAACCTTCTTCATCATGAATGAGTTAAAGTATTTTACTTCTACTATGGTCGCCATATTATAATTACTTGTTTATTTGTTTATTTAACTAGTTTTCAGCTCTTACCTTTATTTGTATTATTGAAGAGTCAAGGCCGCTAGACTCTGCCACTTGTCCGCTTCCACTTCTATCTTTTGCTTGAAGCACTAAATTAAACTCTATAAAGTTTACTAGTTGTGGTGTTTGTAAAACACTTGTTTCTGGAGAAACATTGTCAGCTCCAAAAAGCTGAGCAATAAAACTCGACCCTGCATCTGTGTTTAAATAATTATTTACAAAAGGTTGTCCAACATTTTGTAAACCTGTAAAACGTAAAAAAGTAGCGTAAAAATCACGTATTTGACTATAATCTTGCTGAGCATCTGCAAATTTAAATAAAGCTATTAAATCTTGACCTTCATATACAGAATAGCTAGGTATAGTTGATGGTTTATTTTGCAATGAAAAATAACCAGTTGGCCATACAACTCCTACACCATTAGGCGCATAATCACTAGGTCTAGGTTTAGCTTCTCCATCTGTAACTACAGCGCTTATTATTTCCCATTGTATTTCTTTAGTGTTTAAGCTAGTATCACCACTACCGTTTAAACATTCAAATAATAAACCATCTGATGGTCTACCAAAAAGTTCACCTGTTTTACTTAATGTTATATTACCATCACTACCTGTAGTTCCTTGATAAACAGGTCTTTCATTATCTATACTTCCAGTAAATTCTACAGGTATTTGATGCGTGTCATTTGTCATTAGCAAGTTGAAGTCGAAAGTAGTGTCGTTTTCACTTTGCTTTATATAGTAACCCGCATTAGTCGTAGCTATACTAAAAGTACCATTATTATTATCATTTATACTAAACTCACTAGTTCTATCATTATTGTTTTTATCAAACACGCTAACTATTTCACCTTCTATGTTTGCTCCAATAATTGCGTTGTTACCACTGTCAAGTAAAGTAAAAGTATTAGTACAACCAACAGCGCCAGTTTGACTTTCACTTAAGCTAAAAATTATGTTACTAGTTTTTACTGGTACACTAACTGGAATACCATCTGATATAGCTCTGTTTAAAACTGATATAGAGCCACTAGAAGTGGTTTCATAGTATATATCAAGCAAAGACTCAACTGGAGTTGTTTCTGCAACCGCTAACTGAGTTTTAAAACCATCTTGTTCTGATACACCTATTTGTTTAGATGTACTAAGTATGCCTATCAATGGGTTGTTACCTGCATTGTATACAACTCCTGGAGGTCCAAATGTCCAAATATCTCCAGCACTAACCGTAATAGATGAACCTAAGTCTTTGTTTAATTTAACTTTTGACCTATTAGATGTTGAAGCAAAATATGACTTTACATAAAAACCGTTAGCTGAGTTTATTACTTCACTACCAGCACTGTCTATAACACTTATTACAGCCATACCTGGTTGAACTTTTTCGTTAAAAGTTTCGTATTCGACCGTGTCTACGGCACCAGTAGCAGAACTTGTATGTTGCTCTAAAGAAATTCTATCAAGATTTACACCTAAGTCAGTTAACTCAGATATTTGAGTTACTTTTTCTAAAACAGTTCCTGGGTAGTTCTGTATACTGGAAAAACTAGTGGTATTATTTACTCTTAGTGATAAGTTTTCTGTTGAGTTGTAATTAGTTTGACTTGGCCCTACAGTACTTAAATCTTTAGGTACTTTATTTATGTTGTCTGCAAATAAACTAACATTAGCTGTGGTAACACTAGCTAAACCATCTGTATTTAAACTACCATTAACTATACCGGGTAAGTATACATTATAATAATCTTGTTCTGTTTGTTTAACAACTATTTTATAGCTATACCATCCAGTTAAATTAGGCTGTGCATTTGGGTTGTACACGAATGTGGCTTGTGAACTTGGAGATCCACCTGTTATTGTAATTATATCACCTTGCTTATAGCCAGATCCAACATTATTTATAGTAACTGTCTGTACTATACCTAGCACTGGCGGCCCACCAAGTTTAGCTACATCTATTGTAATGTCAACAGTAAGTCCCGTACCTGATCCACCACTTGTAGCTAAGTTTGTTGTGCCAGAAAGATAACCACCTCCACTTGTTATATTAGATATGTCACTATTGGAATAACCTAAAAATAAACCAGGATAACCAGATTGTGGTATTTTTAAAGGTATTTCAGAATTAAACTTAACTCTTAAAGAATCACCATTCCAAGTAGATAATGGACCAGTACTAATCAAACCTGGATCTGAACTATAAAAAGGATGAAATACTGTTGACCCAGAATAAGTTATAGTAGATACGGCAGTATTTGTATTGTCTAATGAAGATAATACTACATCGGAACTTCTACCATATCTGTCTACCAATACTATACCTACTTGATAACTTCTGTTTTGTTTTAAAGTATGGTTAGGATATTCTTTTTTTAATGATGTGTTTTCAGGTTTTTCTACAGCAGACACTTCATAATCTAAAGTGTTCATAGCTGTATAACCATCTACGTAGTTGCCATATATAACTCTATTACCTGTTACTTCTTGAGCTAAAGCTCTAATAGGCACTTTATCACTTACTCTAGTTATTTCTGAAGAAGGTAATGTTTTTTTAGGTTTTCTTGACTGGTAGTCATATATTAAAGTACCAAAATCTAAGTTTGAAAAGCTTTCTGCTGTTATAGTATCTACTACTTTTAAAGAATTTTCAGCATCATCTTTATATATTATTTCAATTTCTTTTACATGTAATTGACTTGAAACATTATTGAAAGTGCTATTAACAGATTCGTCTAAAAAATCTGGACAAGGTATTTGAAGATCAACATTAGTAACCATATTTTGCATAATAGCATTATCAGTATCTTCGTAAGCTTTTTCAGTATCTAAAACCGTTTGAGTACTTCCATCTATAGCTCTTTCTTCTGATAAAAAATAACCATTTTGCTTGGGAATAAAACAAGGTTGAGTAAATGGAGATATTAAAGAATATTCATTATCATTAAACTTAAACCTGTATGCAAACCTTACAAACTTGTCTTTTAAAAATTCACAATCTCCAGGCCAATTAGCGTCGTAATCTGGATTGATACCTAATTCTATTTTTTCAACTGAAGTTACATCAGCAGGAAAATAAGTAGCAGTGACAGGATTAGGACCAACTCTATTTGCCCATCCAATATTCATACTTGCTCCAGCGCCAGTACCTGTTTGTGATATTACTCTGGCTAAATATGGTGTAGCGTCTAAACCACCGGCTGTTATTTTGACTAAAGCACCTGTATAATCAGGAGTTCCAGTAGGTATTGTTACCGTAAAAGCTGTGCCAGCTATTATATTACCAGTGTAAGTAAGTTCAGTATTTACAGGAAGTTTTTCAGTACAAGTATCTTTCATTGTACTAGCTTCTTCTACTGTTAACTTTACAACAGCGCTACCTATTTTAGGAGCTATAGTAACAAAATCATTATTACTATATCCTTGACCTTGATCTATTATTTCTATTTGTTCTAAAGCGCCAGTACCAGCATTAGCAGCTATTATTTTAACAGTTAAACCAGTACCTCCAAAAGCACTGTCTGTTGGCACTATTTGATTTACATAAGGCAAATAACCTGTGCTTTGTACTGTTATTCTATAATCTACTATATAGTTTTTAATAAGACTGATAGGATCATGTGGATAGTATTTAGCAACATTTATTTGATCGTCATTGCTATAATAAGTCGGTGAAGTTAAATTGTTAGGATTTGCAGCGTTAACATTTATTTTTCTTGGTTGATTTCTATTATCAGTCCAAAACAATAAATCTTCAATTAAGTTTACACCCATTATAGGATGTGTTAGTGAAAAGTTTAAAAACTTACCTTCAACTAGTTTAGTATTTATATTTGTCTCTACGTTTCTTCTCCATATTTGACACAGTACAGTGTCAGGCGGATAATTAGATACTTTATCAGACGATGTGTCTACGAAGTTAGTTACAAATAAGTATATAGTTTTGTTTTGATCGTCTACGTAATGACCTATGATTTCAGCGTTACATGTACTACTTAAACCTAAATCAGTGACTAGAACATTTCCTAATACAGTTTCTAATGTTCCAACATCAGCTCCTTCCGCTTGGCTAACTGAAATATTAAAACCTTCTCTATACTCTCCATTAGGAACTAGTCTTTGGTCTAAGTCTTGATTCATCTTAGACTTGATGAAAGTATTTTTAGTTTCAGCCATAATTAATGTTTAATCCATTTAGATTTGTTTCTCATAACTTGAACAAATTGATTTAATTTAATCTCACTTAATCTTATCTTAGCATTTCTAAGAGCAGCTCT
>TARA_R110002012_G_scaffold210861_10_pt1 | contig 10863 bp, 10 predicted proteins | sample TARA_R110002012 | Tara Oceans TARA_R110002012 (sample SAMEA4396515) | marine metagenome | biome: Westerlies Biome; feature: [DCM] deep chlorophyll maximum layer (ENVO:01000326); material: water (ENVO:00002006), including particulate matter (ENVO:01000060) such as... | depth 40 m
GGTAAGCGCGGTGGCAACACCAGCCGAATGGTAATCCCCAGCACCAACATCACCAGTGCAGAAAACACGAAAACCGCATGCCAGCCATAAAGATCGGTAATGAAACTGGCTACCGGGCGAGCCAACATGATGCCGAACATCAAGCCGCTCATCACATTGCCAACCACCTGGCCGCGACGCTCCTCGCTCGCCAGATGCGCAGCCAACGGAACTATCACCTGAACCGCCACCGCACCCACGCCAATTAATAACGAAGCGATGAGAAATAGCACCGCATCATCGGCAAGCGCCGCGCCGATAACGGCCAGCATCGACAAGCCAACCATGGCCAGGATCAACTTGCGATTTTCTACCAGATCAGCCAGCGGCACGACCAGCAACAAGCCGATTACATAACCAATCTGGGTCAGGGTGACGATCAAACCAGCAGATTCCGGCGACATGCTCAACGCACGACTAATGGGTCCGGCAAGGGGTTGCGAGTAGTACAGGTTGGCGACAATCAAGCCACAACATAGAGCCAGGAAAAACGTCATTCGGGCTGAGATGTGACGATCAGAAAGCGTCGGCGCGGCCATACAAACTCCGGTGCAGGATAATGAAGCGGAGCATTAACGCATAATTGTTCGAGTTTTGTCGAAGTAAACTGTAGCGAATAAAACAAAAGACTGTTTCACCCTAACGATAGCAGCCTGTGCATCCAGCTATCGCTCATTTCTTGCCGGGCTGCACGACGGACTTTGTCAGGATAATCGTCGGACAAATACCAGATGTCCTCCAGCTCGGAGAAGTTCAGACCACGTCGCTCTGGTTGTGAGCCCGTGAGCGACAGAAAAAGTTTATCCAAGTATGACACTACCAGTAGTAGTGAACGCTTTTATATAAGCTACGCGCTTGCTCACCCTAACGGGGAAGCGCTAGCCACTCCCTGACGTCAAGCCATACTGAGGCTCATCGCTTGCTGCTTCTGCTCGTCGCTCAGCGAGTCACCGTCCATGGCTTGAGTCAGGCTCGCGTAGGCATTAGACAAGGCTGAGGTAAGGCTGCTCAGTCGTTGTTGTGCCGCTTTAATCTGTTCCGGATCAGCACCGGCGCGCTGCAGTTCAGACAACTGCGCCTGTTGCTCGGCGATCTGCGCTTTCAGCTCGCGGATTCGCTTGAGTAAACTCTTGATAGTGTCTGGAAGATTGCTCTCTTCGACTGCCTGATCGGCTTTGCTCGCCGAGGCCCTGGCCTGCGCACGTTCCGACAGCGTCACTTTGATCCCTTGGCCCAACTCACGCACCGGCGTAGACCGTTCTTCAGTTTCCTGAGTAGTTAAGGCCTGGGGACGAGCTGGCAGAGCCGAGGTAGCAGCAGCTGAAATAGAGTCAATACGCATGATCACCTCTTCATTATCATGCGGGTGTATCGGCCGCCATTGGCAGAGCTTTATCTCTGGCTTGCATTTTGACGCCTTTGGCCAGAAGCCTTATATTGCTGCCCGCTGTGTAAAACAGCGTCGTTCTCGGGGCGGGGTGCAATTCCCCACCGGCGGTAATGGAGTTAACTCCTCAGCCCGCGAGCGCTCTACCAGTGTTATCGGTCGAGGTCAGCAGATCTGGTGTGATTCCAGAGCCGACGGTGATAGTCCGGATAAGAGAGAACGTGCCAGTCGCCTGCGCCGCCGCTTTCCAGCGCCCGGCCTTGCCCTGCCCGTTCGCCCTGATTCACCTTGACCCAGGAAGTAACTGATGAATCAGAGCTCAACGAATTTCACTTTTGATCGCCGCAGCCAGCGCGTTGCTTTCATTCACGCCTCATGGCATGCCGACATTGTTTTGCGTTGCTTGGAAGGGTTTAAAAGCCAATGGCAGGAACGCGGTTATGATCCTGAACTGATCGACGTAATCGCCGTTCCAGGTGCCTACGAGATTCCACTGCAGGCCAAACTGCTAGCCAAAACCGGACGTTACGCCGCAATTGCCTGTAGTGGTTTGGTAGTAGATGGCGGGATTTACCGCCATGATTTTGTTGCCAACGCAGTCATTTCTGGCCTGATGCAGGTCCAGCTTGAAACTGAAGTACCGGTGTTGACCGCTGTACTCACCCCGCACCATTTCCATGAGCATGATGAGCACAAGCAGTACTTCAGTCGTCATTTCGTTAGCAAGGGGGAAGAGCTGGCCAGCGCAGCAGATGGCGCGATAACGCTAACGTTCGCAGCGAAGGCCAGCCAGTAAAAAATCTATACCGAATTAATTGGTATCGAGACGGAAGCCCACTTTAATCACAACCTGATAGTGGGCGACCTTGCCATCGGTCACGTGGCCACGGGTTTCCATGACTTCAAACCACTCGACATTCTTGATGGTTTTGCTGCACTCAGCGATCGCGCTTTCAATGGCTTCTTCAATGCTTTTGGTAGAGGAACCTGCGACTTCTACTTTCTTGTAAACGTGGCTAGACATCGTTTTCTCCATCTATGGATTGAATATTCTCACTGTAAGATGACAGCCAGATCCACTCAGGGTTCAGGTTGATTTGCCGATGCAAGGCACTCATGCGTTGCAATATGTCATCCCCTCCTTATAATTAGTAATGCAAATCACTATCATTATTTAGTTAATAGCTATAAGACAGGGAGTACTCCATGGCTGTGCGTTTTCCTCTACAGGCGCTTGCGCTGGCAATATCCACCTCTTTTTTACTGACCGCGTGCAGTGATGAGAACAAGACTGCACAGCCTGATGCTCCAGAGCAGGCCGCTACAGCGCCCAGCGAGTCCGCTGAAAAGCCAACGACCGATAGCACCGTTAGCCCGGAAGCGGTCGTTAGTCATTATGCCGACCTCGCGCACGCCACCTTTGAAGACGCTCTAATCACCGCCAAGGCGTTGGATGCTGCAACTGATGCGCTTATCGAAAATCCCACCGCCGAAAACCTCGCTGCGGCCAAGCAAGCATGGTTAGCCGCCAGGGTCCCCTACCAGCAATCCGAGGTTTTCCGCTTCGGCAACGCTGTGATTGACGACTGGGAAGGCCAACTGAATGCCTGGCCGCTGGACGAAGGTCTGATCGACTACGTCAAGGCTGAAGGCTATCAGCACGCACTGGGCAACGACGGTGCCAACGCGAACATCATCGCCAATACCGAACTGAATATTGGTGGCGAGACTATGGACCTGTCCACCCTGACACCTGACCTGCTCGCCAGCCTGAACGAAGTGGGCGGTTCTGAGGCGAATGTTGCAACCGGCTATCACGCTATCGAGTTCCTGCTATGGGGCCAGGACATGCATGGCTTTGCAGCAGGTGCTGGCGAACGTCCTGCAAGCGACTATGCCAAGGGCGATGATTGCACCAACGGTCACTGTGATCGTCGGGCAGCTTACCTGGACGCGGTAACCGATTTGTTAGTGACCGATCTGCAGTGGATGGTAGATCAGTGGTCTGCCGATACGGAAGGCAACTACCGTGCAGAGCTTGTTTCCATTGAGCCACAGGCTGCTTATCAGAAAATGCTCTTCGGCATGGGCTCGCTGTCGCTCGGTGAACTGGCCGGCGAACGCATGAAGGTGGCACTGGAAGCTAACTCATACGAAGACGAGCACGACTGCTTCAGCGACAACACGCACAACTCGCACTATTACAACGGCAAAGGCATTCAAAACGTCTATACCGGCACTTATCTGCGCGTTGACGGCACCGAGTTAACCGGCGCTTCGCTGTCTGACCTGGTTGCCAATAACGATGCCCAGTTGGACCAGAAACTGACTGCAGAACTGGACTCCACCATGGCTGCTTTGGGTGAAATGAAAACACGTGCCGAGGCATCAGAGAATCCGGTCAAGTTCGACATGATGATTGCGCCCGACAACGCTGAAGGCGCCAAAGTTATAAACGACGCCATCGCGGCGCTGGTTGAGCAAACCGGATCAATCGAGAAAGTTGCCGCCATTGTAGGTGTTGATTCACTCCAGCCCGACGATGCAGGCCATAGCTTCTAATACCCAACGTTGTAACAGTAAAACCGGTGATGCAGCTACTTACGCTACCACCGGTTTTTTTGATTGCGTATCATCAGCAATCGCAACTACTTCTGATAAACGGTAGGTACGTTTTATGACTCGCCCTCATTACCGACTTAATAGACTCCTGGCTCCCTTAGTACTTGTGTCCAGCGCAGCACTTGGGTCGCAGTCCACCTACCCTATTCAAGACACGCCTTTGACCGGTGGCGAAGGCAGTGTAGAGCAGCACGATCACAACGCTTTTTCTTTACCGCAAAGCAACCTGTCGATCACCAAGCGTCTTGATTTCAGCGTTGGTAACAGCTTTTTCCGTAACCCCTGGGTCGTCGCCCCTGCCAGCACCGACGCACGTGACGGGCTTGGTCCCCTGTTCAACACGAACTCATGCCAGGGCTGCCATATCAAAGACGGTCGCGGCCATGCACCGGCATCCATTGATGAGCCGTCGGTATCACTTTTTTTACGGCTGGCAGTGCCGGCCGATCCTGAACGCGATGCAGAAATACTCAAGCGCCACGGATTTTTGCCTGCGCCAGTTTACGGCAGCCAGTTACAAACATCGGCTATCCCTGGCATGAAGCCAGAGGCCAACATGGTCGTGGAGTGGCAAGCAATTGAGCAAAAACTGGCCGATGGTACTGTAGTCACGCTGCGTCAACCGATTTACCACATTGAGTCACCCAACTACGGCCCGATGCCAGATAACCTGCTGATTTCGCCGCGGGCTGCGCCACCCATGACCGGTTTGGGCTTGCTCGAATCTATTGCCGAAGCTGACATTCTGAGCCGAGAAGATCCTGAAGATGAGAATGGCGACGGCATTTCCGGACGCGCCAACCGCGTCTGGGACAAGGCAAGTGAAACCACGGTGCTCGGTCGTTTCGGCTGGAAGGCAGCAGAGCCCAATATTCTGCAACAGTCGATGGGCGCTTTTGCCGGAGACATGGGACTGACCTCCACTCTAAGCCCGCAAACCGACTGTACGCCGGAGCAACAATGCGGTGCCTTCCCTAATGGTGGAGACAAGGAAGTCAGTGACAAAGTCGCCAACTTCATTGCCTTCTATTCCGCCAGTCTGGCCGTGCCGACCCGTCGCGAGATGGATGATCCTGAAGTTCAACAGGGTGCCGAACTATTCAACCAGCTCAATTGCGCGGGCTGCCACACGCCGACCTACACCACGGCTAAGGTGGAGCGCGAAGATTTGAGCGGACAGGTCATCTGGCCCTACACCGATATGCTACTGCACGATATGGGGCCTGGCTTGGCTGACGGCCGTGATGAATTCCTGGCTGATGGCAATGAGTGGCGCACGCCGCCACTCTGGGGCTTGGGCCTGGCACAGCAAGTCAACGCCAACGCAGGCTTTCTGCACGACGGCCGTGCACGCACGCCGGAAGAGGCCATTCTTTGGCATGCAGGCGAAGCCACAGCCTCAGCGGATCAGTATCGGCTACTGCCCGCGGCTGAGCGCAGGGCTTTACAGCGTTTTCTTAACTCCCTCTGAGCGAGATACTTTCCATGAAGCTTCTTTATCGTATTGGCTGCGCCTCGTTGCTGTCTCTGGGCTTGATCAGCAGCGCACAGGCAGAAACACCCCGCGCAGCCTGGCACGCGCAGATTGGTCACGGCTACAGCCAGTTGGCAGCCGCGACCAGCGAACTGGAAAAAACCGCTGACAGCTATTGCGCAGCCCCCTCTCCCGCCAGCATGCAAGCACTTAAAGAGCAATGGCTGTCCGCGTTCAGCGCCTGGCAGGCAGTACGTTTTGTTGGCTTTGGCCCGATTGAAGAGAATACCCGTGCCTGGAAGTTTCAGTTCTGGCCAGACCCCAAGAACCTGACAGCCAGCAAGGTGGATTATTGGTTGAACGGTGACAAAGACATCACTGCCGATGCCATTAGCCGTGACAGCGTTGCCATTCAGGGCTTTCCTGCGGTCGAATACCTGCTGTACGACGAGCGTATCATCGATACAGACAAGGCTCTGCCAGCAGAACGCAGCTGCAACCTGCTGACTGCAATCAGCAGTAATCTGGACGCCAACGCCAACGCCTTGAACACTGACTGGACCGCGCTTGAAGAGCGTTACCTGAGCGTTGAGGATTACGACAACGGCACCTTGCAATCGGCCATGCAGTCCCTTGAACTATTAGCAGACTGGCGTCTGGCTGCACCTATCGGTGAACGCGGCAATGGCAAACCCAATCCCTACGTTGCCGATGCCTGGCGCAGTGGACAGTCGCTCAACACAGTGCATGCATCCCTGCAGGGCCTGTCTGATTATTTCGTACCTGGTCTCACGCTCTTACTGGCAGAGAACGATCAAATGACGCTGGCCGAGCAGTTCAATCAACAGTTGAACAAGACTCTGGATCACTTTGAGCAGTTGCCCGCGGATATCGCCCCCCTAATGGAGACAGAAGAAGGACGGAAAAGCCTCAAGGCACTGCTGGAGGATGTGAATACCACTAAAACCATGCTGACTGGCCCTGTTTCCGCAGCCCTGAGTGTGGTGCGTGGCTTCAACTCCAGCGATGGCGACTGATCCATGTTAAGTCGTCGTCAAGTCTTGCGTGCTGGCTTGGCTAGCGCAACCTTGCTTAGCCTCAGCGGCTGCGCGGCATCACACCTGGGTCGCCGTAATGCATCTCTGCAGCTTCTCAGCGCGGTCGATGATGATAAGGGGCAACACTTCATCACCGCGGTAAGCCAAACCGGTGAACAAGCCTTTATGGTGCCTGTGAGCGAGCGCTGTCACGGCGGCTGCCCGCAACCTTTTGGTGATCACGTGGTGATCTTTGCACGCCGCCCGGGACGGCAGATGCATGTTATCAATACACGCAGCGGTGCCCTGCAACAGAGCATTCATGCCGGCGATGGCTATCACTACTACGGCCACGGCGTGTATAGCCCGGATGCACGTTATTTGTATGTAACCATGAATAACTATACCAACGCCGAGGGCCTGATTCGGGTCTACGATGCTATGGATGGTTATCGTGCTGTAACCGATTATCCGTTGGACGGCATAGGTCCGCACGAGCTGCGTTTGCACCCCGACGGTGAAACGCTGATTATTGCGCTAGGCGGTATTGAAACCCATCCGGACTACGACCGTATGAAACTCAATATCGCCAGCATGCGTCCGGCGTTGCTGCTGATGGATCGTCGTAATGGACAGATCACGCAGCGTTTTGCGCCGTCGCACCACCAGCTCAGCTGTCGCCACCTTGATGTCAGTCCGCAAGGCGTGGTCATCGCAGGCTATCAGTACGAAGGCCCAGACATGGATACCCCGCCGCTGATCGCCAGACTAGACACCAACAGCATGCGCTTTAGCGAGTTGGAACTGCCGTACGAAGAGGTAAAGGGGCTAAAAAACTATACCGCCAGCATCGCTATCAGCCCATCCAGTCCTTTTACGGTCATTACCGCACCGCGTGGTCACCGTGCAATCATCATTAATCATCACAGTGGTGAGCTTGTGCAACGTGTACCCGTCCCGGATGTGGCAGGCGCCCTACCCTATGGCGAAGATGGTTTTCTGGTTTCCTCGGGCTTGGGAGGCCTGTTCCTGCTATCTCCCGAGAGTAATCAAGCGCAACCGCATGGCGACTACGCGGTGCATTGGGACAATCACCTGACACCGGGCGTCTTTTCCTAGGTCGGCAAAGACAGAACAACTGCAACGCGCATAAAAAAGGCAGCCAACGCTGCCTTTTTCTGTTTTGTTTGTTACTTGGCTATGGCAATCAGCGACTAGCGACCATTCGCTCTATGCATTGGCGCGACTCATCCGGCAGGTGGGTAAAATGCAGCCCGGTCCAGTACTGCTGGCCACTGATGCTCTCACGATTCCACAGGCTCTCCGCATCAAGCAGAAACTCGGTCATACCGTTCAGGGTCATGGGCAGGTTTATCTGCAACGCAAAAGAACGAAACAGATCCAGTGGACGCTCACTCAGCAACATAAAACCTTCTGAATGCAAATCAACGACGCGACCAAGATGATCGCCAGTGTCCAGATCAAAAACCTCAAGGCTTGTACTCACTGAATGCCGCTCCAATCTTCTTCGCTCTGCTAATTTTATCTCATCTACCACGGCAGGCTTCCTCGTCCACCAGACTGACATCATCTAAACCTGAGTGTGGCTCAATTATATGATAGCTAATAGCCATCTTTGGTTTTATTTTGTATAGCAATCGACATTTTTGGCTTTTTTAACATGCCAGTTGTCCGGCAAACGCTGTGATCGATATTATCTAACTCGGCCTATTAAGGTTAGGCTTGTTTCACTCAGAACCACAAGGACCTGCCATGTCATTTAACAAAGTAGTATCTGCGCTCTTTCTTTGCTGCCTTGCGCCATTAACGCTCGCCCACGAGTTTGATGCAGGCTCGCTGCATATTGATCATCCGTGGTCTCGTGCCCTGCCCCCGGTCGCGCCAACGGGCGCTGCCTATCTGTCTATCGCCAATCACGGGGAGCAGGCAGATGAACTGCTTGGTGCAGACACACCGGCAGCTGACAAGGTAGAGATCCACGAACATAAACACGTTGATGGGCTGATGAAAATGCAACAAGTGCAGACACTGCCCGTTGCTCCCGGTGAAACACTGGTGTTCCAGCCAGGTGGCTATCATCTGATGCTGTTCAACCTTAAGCAGCCGCTGGTGGCTGGAGAGCATTTTCCGCTAACCTTGCACTTCAGCAAGGCGGGAGACGTTGAGGTCGTCGTGAATGTGCAAGCTGAGGCACCACCGGCACATACCGATGACGCCCACAGCCATCACTGATCTGAATCCTTGGGCTCACGATCCAACAGATGAAAGCGTGGCAGTTCGAGATGCCAGCGAATGGCAGCAAGGCGAATACTCAGCACGGCGAGCATCGCCATGACCGACGCCAGGTCGTCAGACCACTTGAACTGCTGCAGCACAATGTAAATTAACGCGCCCGCAATACAGGCAGTCGCATAGATTTCCTTGTGGAATATCAGCGGTATTTCGTTACAGATGATATCGCGCATGACGCCACCAGCAACGCCGGTCATCACGCCCATGATGACCGCGGCACTAATCGGAACTTGCTGTTCCAGGGCAACCTGGGTACCCACGACGGTAAAGACAGCCAAGCCAAAAGCATCGGCTATCAACAGACCACGCTCGTTAATTGGCCGGGTAAAGCGCACCCAGAGTACGGTACCTAGTGCCGCCAGCGTTGCCACCAGAATATAGAGATCGTTGCGGATCCAACTGACCGGATAGTGACTCAATATGACGTCGCGCAAGGTACCGCCGCCCAGCGAGGTAACGATAGCAATCACCAGCACACCGAACAGGTCCATTGATTTTCGGCCAGCCATCAGCGCACCGGTAATGGCAAATACCGCTACGCCAAACAAATCACAGGCATAAAACCAGCTCATTCACACACTCCACTGGCAGGTAATCAACGATAACCTGCGTTGTAATCCGCGCTTTGAAAGTGCCTGGTAGCTCATAGCTTAGACAGCTACGACAACGCCCCGATGGAACCCGGAGCGAAAAATCCAGTGCACGTTTACAACATTGCAGGCATCCGCGCTCAGTCCTCGCGGGTTGGGGTGCGCATGGTAACAAACTCTTCTGCCGCCGTGGGATGAATGCCCAGGGTGGCATCAAACACCGCCTTGGTAGCGCCAGCTTTTACCGCTACAGCCAGTCCCTGCAGCATCTCTCCGGCGTCCGGCCCTATCATGTGTATGCCGAGTATGCGGTCATCATGCTTATCAACCACCAGCTTCATAAGGCTCTGATCACTGCGCCCTGCCAGCGTATTGCGCATGGCGCGGAATCGACTTTCAAACACCCGCAGTTTATGACCTTTTGCGCGGGCGTCCTCTTCGCTTAGGCCCAGCGTGGCAATATTGGGAATGCAGAACACGGCCGTCGGAATATCCTTGTAATCGACCGGAACGTATTCCTCCGGCTGGTATAACCGTCGGGCAAGCGCCATGCCCTCAGCCAACGCTACCGGGGTTAACTGCAAGGTGTCGGTAACATCGCCGATAGCATAAATGGAAGGTTCCGTGGTTTGGTAATGCTCATCAACTGCAACAAACCCCTTCTTGTCCAGCGTGACCCTGGTGTTTTCCAGTCCCAGACCTTCCAGGTGGGGGCGACGCCCGGTGGCGTAGAGCACCAGATCAGTTTCAATGGTGTCGCCATTGTTCAGGCTCACCAGTAAACTGCCATCGCTTTGCTTGTCGATACGCTCAACATCGGCGTTAAAAGTCAGCTCCAGCCCTTTGCTGTTAAGCGTCTGCGCCATGTGTTCGCGCACGCTCATATCAAAGCCCCGCAGGAACAAGTCACCTCGGTACAAGAGCCGCGACTCGCAGCCAAGGCCTTCAAATATACAGGCGAATTCGACAGCAATATAACCACCGCCTACTACCAGCGTTCGCTTGGGCAGTTTTTCAATGAAGAAAGCTTCGTTGGAACTGATCACATGCTCACGCCCGGGAAACTCGGGAATAAACGGCCACCCACCAGTGGCAATCACAATCCGCTCGGCGCTGTAAGTAGTATCGCCAACAACGACGTGATGCGCATCCTTGAGGCGCGCGCGCCCGTTTATCAGGGTGACGCCCGCGGATGTCAGCAGGTTGTGGTAAATGCCATTGAGGCGGGTAATTTCCTGGTTTTTATTTTCCAGCAACCGCGACCAGGTGAACTCAGGTTTGGTGATATCCCAACCAAAACCTGCGGCATCGACAATATCTTCGGCAAAATGCGCGGCGTAGGCAAAGAGCTTCTTTGGTACGCAACCGACATTGACGCAGGTGCCTCCCAGGTAACGATCT
>TARA_R110002012_G_scaffold62266_5_pt1 | contig 10855 bp, 1 predicted proteins | sample TARA_R110002012 | Tara Oceans TARA_R110002012 (sample SAMEA4396515) | marine metagenome | biome: Westerlies Biome; feature: [DCM] deep chlorophyll maximum layer (ENVO:01000326); material: water (ENVO:00002006), including particulate matter (ENVO:01000060) such as... | depth 40 m
GAAAGCTGAAATAACTAGGGTAGCACAAATCTTATGTAGAAGAAAGAAAAATAACCCCGTATTAATAGGGGGTCCTGGATGTGGTAAAACAGCTTTAGTGGAAGGGTTAGCACTTAAAATACATAGTGGTAAATGTCCTCGTAACTTATTAGACAAAAAAATAGTCGCATTAGAACTTACTAGTTTGGTTGCGGGTACAAAATATAGAGGTCAATTCGAGGAAAGAATGAAAGCGGTATTAGAGGAGTTACGTGATAATCCGGATATTATAATTTTTATAGACGAACTACATACAGTTGTAGGTACAGGTAACTCATCCGGTTCTCTAGATGCAGCGAATATTTTTAAACCTGCGTTAGCTAGGGGTGAACTGCAATGTATCGGAGCTACCACATTAGACGAATATAGAGAGAACATAGAAAAGGATGGTGCCTTAGAAAGAAGATTCCAAAAAGTAATGGTAGAACCAACTACAGTGGAAGAAACACTAAAGATATTAACTAATATTAAAGAGAAGTATGAAGACCATCACAAAGTGGTTATTAGTAATGAAATACTAAAACTTTGTGTTCAATTAGCTGAAAGGTATATAACACATAGAGAATTCCCTGATAAAGCAATTGATATAATGGATGAGGTTGGTGCTAAAGTCCAGGTGGATATTGAGTATCCTGTAGAAATAGAAAATTTACGTAAAAATATTAGTAAGTTAGGGGATGAGAAGAAATCAGTTGTAAAATCACAACAATATGAAAAAGCAGCACAATTAAGAGATAAGGAAGTAAAATTACTTCAGAAGTTAGAGGACTTAAAACTTGAGTGGGAAATTGAAATGGAGGAAAGAAGAACTGTGGTGGATATAGATGATTTATATACTGTTGTTTCCCAAATGACTAAAATACCGTTAAGTAAATTATCTGAAAATGAAATGGCTAACCTTATTGAGTTGGAGTCTAAATTAAAAGAGTATGTTGTGGGACAAGATGAAGCTATAGAGAAGATATGTAAAGCTATGAGAAGAAATAGAGTGGGTATTAGAGACGGTTCTAAACCTATTGGTACTTTTATGTTTCTAGGACAAACAGGTATAGGGAAGACTCATCTCGCTAAGTCTTTAGCTAAAGAAATATTTGGTTCTGAAGATTCTCTGATTAGAGTGGATATGTCTGAGTATCAAGAAAAATTTAACACTTCTAGATTAATTGGTTCTCCTCCTGGTTATGTAGGTTATAGTCAAGGTGGACAGTTAACAGAAGCGGTAAGAAATAAACCATACAGTGTTGTATTATTCGATGAAATAGAAAAAGCTCATCCAGATGTTTTTAATGTCCTTTTACAGGTATTTGATGACGGTCATATGACTGATGGTATGGGAAGAATTATAAATTTTAAAAATACTTTAATAATTATGACTTCTAATATAGGTGTTAAGAAATTACAAGACTTCGGTAATGGTATAGGTTTTAATACATCTGCTAGATTAGAGAAAAAAGAAGAAGCAATGAAAGATATAATAGCGTCACAACTAAAAAAATCTTTTAGTCCAGAATTTCTAAACAGAGTAGATGATACCATTGTGTTTAATTATTTAGATGAGAATAATATAGAAGGTATTGTACAAATGGAACTTAACAACCTTAAGAAAAGATTATTAGATAAAAATTACAATATAACATTTAATGTCTCAGTTAAGAAATTTATTGCTAAAGAATCGTATGATGAAAAATTCGGAGCAAGACCTTTAAAAAGAATGATTCAAAACAAAATAGAAGACTTTATTTCAGAAGAAATCCTAAAAGGAAAAATAAAAGAAAAACGTAGATATTCTATTAGTATGGATAAAAAGACTGAAAAACCTAAATTAAAAAGTCTCTAAATTGTCATTATAACAATCTTTAACATTGATATCTCTACAACACCGGTAACTTTAATTGTGTTATAGTTCATTATATTAATAGTTACCGACGCATCTCCAAGCACCGTATTTGTACCATCAGTTTCAGTGTATCCAATTGCAGTGACTATTATATCCTTAGTATTAAGATTATGTGTTACATATATGATATCTCCAGGGCCCACACCTAAGTCTTGTGTTATATATTTTCTAGCTAGACCCATTACGGTACTCCCTGAACTAAATGTACTACTTGGTGAAGGGACAGTAATAGAACCTCTACCAGCTGTATTAGCTGAGTAAGCTGTACCACCCGTTATAAATCCACTACTAATTGTAACACCTCTTCCAGTAGGAGCTGAAAGTTCAACATTACTAATACTAGAAGTTAATTTAACATCTATACCTTTTATTTCTGATTTTACTTCTGAATCACCAAAAGTAGTTCCACCATCGCTTTCAGTTTTCACTGTACTTTTACCACCTAAAGTGATATACGTATCAGCGTGTACACTTGTGGCAGAAACAGTATCACCTGTAAAGTATGTGGCTACTATACCACCAACTACATCTAGTTTACCATCTTCACCCCCAGCTTTTAGTCCAGAATTTAATGTTAATAGACCATCTATACTTGTATTACCACTAATATTGGTTGTCCCACTAATTGTTAGTGGAACAGGACCGATACCTACTTTAGCTGGCCAAATAACAACTATATTATCATCTGCCTTAAATAAAGGTGTGCCTGGATATGTACTAGCGGTTATTGTTAAACCACCATTAATCGTCACATTTTCACTAAATCTACTTTCACCAACAAATGAAGTTAACCCAGAAACACTTAACGCTCCATCTAATGTAGTGTCACCTGTTACTGATACTACTTGTGTGTTTACTTCACCAGAAACAGATAATCTAGTATCAGGGTATTTTACACCGATACCTAAATCACCACTATTTCTCATTCTTAATAAAGAAGTGTCCCCTGAATTAACAATATGTAAGGCATCATAGTTAGATGTATCAGACCAACCTTTAATTAACATACCCCCTCTATCTGACCATCTATCATAACTACCAAGAAGGAATCCACCACCAGTAGCTAATGTACCACCTGTTGAAACATAAATTAAAGAAACACCTTGGGATTGACCTGAACCAGCGTAAACACCTTTGTTTATCGTTTCAGCTTCAAACACATCTACATTATTTGTTGCATACTTGATTTGGAATTGGTTTCTATCATTACCTGCGTGGATAACCCTCCACTCGTGTTTTGGTTGTGTGTTGGTTATTCCACTATAGTGAGTCAAAGATAAAGCCACATAACCACTCATCGTTCCAGCAGCATCTTCATCTGCCCTTATTTCTACTTCTGGAGAATTTCCACTTCCTCTAACTAAAAGTTCTGGGAAACTATTATTATTTTTACCACCCCCTATTTGAACAACATCATTAATTGTTACAGCTGTTAATTGAGTTATATTTTTATTATAGGTGTTTCCAGAATTACAATATCCGTATATACGTGGAGACCAAAGTGCCCCATCTAGATACATCTCTGACGTACCACTAATTTGACCTATCACTGTAAGTGGTTTAGTTGGATGCATTGTTCCAATACCTAAATGTGTAGAACCTGAACTTTCCGCGTTTACAATATTGTAAGGTAATCTATTACCAGCTTTAACCGCTATAGTGGATTGGTGTAAACTACTGAAATCTGTTGACCTTCCATCAACACCGTTATGTTGTCCAAATATAGAAGTATTTCCACTTTGTATTACATATGTTCTACCGGACAGCTCTGTTGTATTAAGACTTTGCCCTAACTCTAATTTTGTCCCACTCAAATAATTTTGATTAAATAATGCGACTCTACCATTCGTTGTTCCTTCTGAGTTTGTGTCTACTGTAAATGTAGCGTTATATTTTCCTATAGGGTCTACTCCAAAAGCTACTTCATAATTATTATCACCATCCTTAACTTTACCTAAAAGAATCCCACTTCTCCCATAGATACTTAAAACGTCTTTAGCGGAATTTGTGTTGTGTATTGTTAATGTACTACTGAAGTCTTGATTTGATGTCCAAGCGTTTGTTACAGCTTTCCTACCAATCATTACACCGGTACCACTAACCGCTAACATTTGATTTGCCGAACTTCCTGTGAATATACCAAATGGTGTATAACTAGTGTGTCCGAAACTGAAAGCTTCTGAAGTTAATCTTATTGCAGCTTTACTGTATAGATAACTTGTGTTGTCCGTATTAGTATACGATTCATTTTGTATAACTAATGCTGCTGTTCCTGTACCTCTACCCAATAACTTAGCTACAACATCATTATTAGATGCCGCACTTAAAGCTGGTAGTGAACCACTAGCTTCAATAGATACTGCAGCTCCTGGACTAAATAAACTCCCATAAGTACCCACTGTTAAACTATTATTTGCTTGAACTGGACTAGCCAAAATAATATTAGGTGACTCTGAATCGTCACCAGTACTACACGCTGTAATATTTGCAGTAACTAAAGTACAAGCACTTAATACACCAGCAAATTCAGTATCTCCTGTTATTAAACCACCTGAAATACCTATTGGGTCTGGGTCATCTGGTTGTGGTCCAGTAGTAGTTTTAAATGAAGAGTAATCTCTTACCTTTATAGCTCCAAAACCACCAGGTTCTTTAGGGTCTAACTCTCTAACTAGAATTTGTGTTATTGTAGTTGAGGTCATCGCTGACTGTACGTTTAATAAATTTGTGTATGAGGTATCCGCACTATAAGCGAATATATCTTGTCCTGCAAGTATACTACTATTAACCGCATTTGGTGAAATATGGTGATTATAACCAGCTAATACCGCTGATTTATTTGCGTTATTATGGTGATTACTACCTCCAAGTACAACGGATTCACTACCATTTACCCAATTTTGTTTACCACCTAATATTGTAGAAAATTGTGATAAGGTACCAGCACTATTAAGACTACCGTTAAGTATTGTGTTATTTGTTTGTTGATTATAAACTGAATTGGCTGTTAGAACAATTGAGTTCTGTAAACCGTTAACTATTGTGTTGTAGGCGTTTGTCGTCGTAGTTGGTTCTGGTTCTCCATCACCCACACCAGTTGTTAATGTAACAATTCTATTTGTATTACCATTAATAATCTGATTAGCGGTCGGAGTCATAGACTGTATTGTATTATCCTGACCATTACCTATGTAATTATAATTGGCTATTTTACCACCACCTTGATTGAATATTTGGTTTTGACGCCCATTTAATATGCTAGTAAATGAAGTTGCCCCAGTCCAAATTATATTTTCCTGACCATTACCTATAAAGTTAGCGGTCCAACCACTTATACCACAATAGGCTCCATTAACTATGGTATTTAAAGCTCCATTACTTTGTCCAACTGCTCCACCAAATCCTGGTTGCCCCATGATTATATTAAACCCACCATTGAGTATTGATGTTACTTGACCACTAAAAATATGATTACCGGTACCATTCCCAATTTGATTACCTATATAAATTGCGTTCCCATCTTGTGATTGTGGTGTTATCTTATTATGAAATATGTCTGGGGTTGGTGAGGTTGAAGCTCCACTAAACATATCACCACCACCAAGAATTTGTGACCAATTAGACTCTACACGATTATCATTAGGTCCTCCAGGTACTGTTGGGTTCCAAGAATTTGTTGCCCCAACCCATTTATATGGTGAAGCAAAGTTATTACAAGTATCAGCCGTAACGGTATTACCAGAATTAGTGTATAAATAAAGAGTACACCCTATAGTATGTGCAGAAACAACATAAGTGTCTCCACTCATAAATTGTGGTTTTACTGAACCTGGTATTGGTTCCCATCTTGCTCTACCATCTGCATTTACCCCAGCTAAGAATACATTTGGACTTCCGGAATATGATGGACTATTAGGAATTATTATATTGTTTGCTGCACCTCCATGATAATGAAATGGTCGGTCACCATCAATTGTGTCTGTCCATGCATTTAATCCGTGTGTGTATGTTGTTTGAGAAGTTCTAGCTGTTATTGCGTTACCCCCTAATATTGCTGACGAATTAGCGGTATCATATATGGTATGTCCTGTTCCACCTAAAATATGTCCACCAGCAGCTAAAACTGTACTTCCTGAACTATTCAATATACTTGCAAAATTAGCTTCTATTAAATTTTTAGAACCACCCGCAGTAGAAAGTGTACTACCTGAACGAAGAACGTTGTTATGTCCCCAAACGTTATTCCAATTAGCGTTATATATTAGATTAGATACCCCAAATACGGTATTACCCGAACTAGAGATTTCCAAATTACTACTACCTTCTTGACGTGAGTAGTAACCACTTAATATACCACCAAATATCATATTTCCAATCCCAACCTGTGTCGCGTAGTTCCCCTGTAATCCCCCAGATTTTATATTCGCCGAACCGTACTGTCTATTGTAGTTACCTCCTTGTTGAAAGTTTGAAACTCCTTGTTGTAGATTAAAGGCACCCACACCACCGCCTAGTGCAATATTTGCAATACCACCTAAGACGGTTGTATAGTCTTGATAATTGTTGTTTGTACCACCATTAATTACTGCCCCGTGTACACCTGTAGTTTGATTAGCACCTATAATTGGTTTTATTGAGTTGATTCCAAAACCAAACATATAAGGTCCTGAACTTGAACAAGTATCAGCGGTTAATGTTGTTCCTGAATTAGTTACACCATACCAAGTACATCCACTTGTATAAGCAGTTAAAACATACACATCAGAACTACTACCACTATAATTTGTTACCCCACTTGGGATTATATTTGCTAAATTTTTCCATTTTGCATGACCATCGTTATCTATCGAAACTAAAACTCTGTTAAGTCCTTGCTCTGCATTTATACCGTGATATCTTAACCAATTACCGTTTGGTGTGTTTCCAGCTACATCAGAATTAACATTTAATCCTCTTAGATATGTTGTTTGAGCTGATATAGCATTTAACTCTGAAGCTCCTATAATTGCAGATGATATTGCGGTACTTTCAATAGTATTACCACTACCACCAACAATAGAAGCATTACTATTTTCACTTATCCTATTACTTTCCCCACCAACAATAGAAGTGCCCTGACTATTATTTACACCATTTAAAACACCACCAGCTATTATACTGTAAGAAGACCCCGAAATTGTATTTTGACTACCAGCTACAATACCACTTCTAACACTACCAGTTATAGTGTTTACTCCTCCACCACCTATAAAACTCGCAGTACTGTATTTAGATTCGTTTGATGTACCACCTAATATAATTGACTGTAAACTTCCCGACATAACACTTTGGATACCACCAACTATAGCAGCGTAACTACTACCATGTAAAAACTGGTTACTACCCCCAACAATTGAACTATAGAATGAACCTTTAGCACCTGTCCCAATTAACTTAGAACTAGTAGAACCAAGAATACTACTATATGATTCACCAGATATGGTATTTAATATACCACCAGCTATAACATTGTGACTGTCAAGGGTTCCAGCTACTATTTTATTTTGTTTTCCAGCGAATATACCCGATGAGGTAAATCCACTTTCTATAATATTACTATTACCTGCTGCTATTACATTGTCTTCTGTAGATTTCCCTGACATAATGATGTTATGTCTACCACCGCCGATAACACTATAATTAGCATTAGATTGATTGGCTCCTAATTTTGGTTCTATTGATTGTGGTGCCTTACCATAACGATATGGTCCGAAATCTTCACATGTATTAGCACTATATGTTTCCAATCCTGTACCTGCAGAATAAACTAAGAATGTTGTACACCCTGTTGTGTACCCACTAACTAAGAATGTTGTCCCAGTTAAATTAACAGGAATAATATTACCACTTCTTTTTACACTATTAGTGGTACTATCCCAAATTAAATTGTAATTACCACCAACCAACACATCTCTAACCATCAAATCACCAGCAATATCAAAAGTAGCTTCTGGAGCTAATTTTCTAACCCCAAAAGTACCACCACTAGTTATGACAAATTGATGGTCTTGTTGGAATGTGGTTCCTGTAGCTATAACATATGTATTATAACTTCCGGTACCATTTGCGTAATCTACACCAGCTGCCCATATTGCATTACCAATACCTGGGTTACCTTTTCTATGTACTATATAAGAATCCGTTTCGTCCCTAGTCTGAAAGTTAAGTACAGCATTACCACCATCAGATGTTATAGCTGCTTCGGAGTGACTACCCTCTCTAAATAATTCTAAATCCCAGTCAGGTGTACTAGTACCCATACCAATATCTCCACCACTTCTAACTATAAAGTCAGCTATCCCAGTACCAGAATGTACTACACTAAATCCAGTGTAAGCGTTATTATCTCCTTGTCCCCAAACCCTTAAAGAACCATATAAATCGTTAATTCCCATATTATCCTATTATTACAGTTTTTATATTATCTTTATTCATAGTAAGTTCTACGGTTAGAGTATTTAATGTACCATATATAATCGTTGCGTCGACTCTCTGACTTGTACTGGTATCCCAAATATTCACTACCACATCTTGTGTGTCTAAATTATGTGTTATCGTTTCAGGAACATTCGCTGTATAATTTCTTGTATCAACATATTTCTGTGGTATGTTCCATGCAAATACTGTAGTTGCTGATATTGTTCCAGCTGTTAAACCACACATATATGTGGTACTAGGTAGTGTGGCTGTTAAATCATTACAACCTATAACTGCTGATGAAACAGCTGTAGAATTTATAGTATTTCCTGTCCCTCCAACAACATGACCAAAATTACCAGTTACTGTATTCCCTGAACCACCCAACACAGTACCATACACGGCAGATACATTATTTCTTTGTCCATTAAGAATGGTACTATATTCACCATTTTGTGTTTCGTTTTCTCTACCATTACCAATTAAAGAGAAGTTCCCACCACCATTTATTGTGTTACCGGAACCACCTAGAATAACATCATATCCTAGACCATAAGTTTTATTTGTAAACCCACCTAAAATTGATTTATAACCATTATTTGGTGTGGTTAAATCATTGTCGTTATCTATATAGTTAAGTTCACCACCAACAATACTACTTTTAGAGATTGTCCTTATATCATGTAGTTTACCTCCACCTATAAAATTAAGTTCACCTAAACCAAGAATTTTATTACTTTCTCCACCAACTATAGAACTATTTTTTTCGTCTGTACTTGTGTTTGGGTAGGTTATAAAATTACTTTGACCACCCCCTATAAATGAACTAGTACTACCAGTCAATACATTTCTATACCCACCAACTATTACTGAGGTGTCTGCAGACCAAATCATATTATTCATTCCACCACCAATAAACACACCGGAAGTAGAATTTCCAACATTAGAATTACCGTAAGGACTATTAATTAAATTATTTAGTCCAGCAACAATTACTGAATTATGAGATTCACCACTTATTGAGTTATTTCGTCCACCTAAAATAGCAACTGTATTTGCTGATATAATTTGGTGGTGGTGTCCATTTAAAATCGTACTGTAACTTGACCCAGATGTTATTCTGTGTTGTGAACCGTTACCAATTAAATTATAACCACCCTCTTTACCTGGTCTTAATTGTCCTTTATTACCAGTTATTCTATTTTCTTTACCATTTATGATTGTACTCCATTGTGCACCATCTTCTAAATAATTGGCGTCACCATTTAAAATAGTACCACCACGAACTGAAGCGTTATATCCACTATAACCATTTAAAATGGTTCTATGATTGTAAGGTTTAAAGGAATCAGTATAGGTATTCCAGAAGGTTGTGTTTACAATTTTATTTTCTTGTCCATTACCTACGAAGTCATGTATCCCTTCGATATCATTACTGATACCATTAACAACCGAACCAAACGTACCTGGAGCTCTATTAAATAAACCTCCTTGTACCGTAGAGAAATCCCCTACTGTAGTATTTGTACCTAAAACTGGTTTTATTGAATTTGTACCCGCTCCATATTGATAAGGCCCGAGATTAGAACATGTGTTTGCAGTTAAGACTGCTCCTTGACATAAGGTACCACCTGTTAGAGTCATATATACGGTACACCCACTTGTATAAGCAGATGCCATATAACAACCACCAGAAACGTTAGTTATACCACTAGGTATAAATGGTAAACTTACCCATTTAGCGTGACCGTCATTAGAATTGGACATTAAAAATTTACCATAACCTGGTGAAGCATAATTACCATGATACCTAAATGGCCTATGTTCGGTATTAACAACACCCCCTAATGCTTGGGTTATGTCTGTATGGGCGTCTAATCCTCTTGTGTATGTTGTTTCAGAAGAATAAGCTATTAATCCTACACCCGCTGAAATAGTAGATGCACTAGCTGTAGGTGATATAGTATTCGCACTTGCATTTAGTATAACACCATATATAGCATTAACATTATTATTATACCCCGCGAGAATACTTCCGTATGTTGTTTGTACTTTATTATTGTCACCACCAACAATTGATGCTGATTGTCCACTTATAGCGTTATACCAACCACCTAATATAGAAGAAAATCCTCTACTATTAAATGGGATGTCGTCCTTAATTGCATCTGTCGACCCACTGGTAATCGTATTAGAATAACCACCACCTATAAAGGAATGTGTTATATCTTGTATTTTATTTTCGGTTCCCCCCATTATAGAGGATTGTGATGCACCACTTATAAGGTTTTGTGTACCAGCACCAATTAAATTACTGACTCTATCTTCTCCGATAGCATTATCGAACGCTCCCGCATCCACATTTCCTATTCTATTTTCTTTACCACCTAAAATTACAGAAGTACCCGCAGAAGCTATTAAATTATCTTTTCCGTTAAGAATTACACTATGATAAGACGATGT
>TARA_R110002012_G_scaffold2787_4_pt1 | contig 10847 bp, 17 predicted proteins | sample TARA_R110002012 | Tara Oceans TARA_R110002012 (sample SAMEA4396515) | marine metagenome | biome: Westerlies Biome; feature: [DCM] deep chlorophyll maximum layer (ENVO:01000326); material: water (ENVO:00002006), including particulate matter (ENVO:01000060) such as... | depth 40 m
AGACGGTGCTACTGCTCTTGCCCCTGATTTAGTATTTAAAAGAACTACTGCAACTCCCGCAAATGGAGATTTAATTGGTAACATTAGATTCTTAAGTATGAACTCCGATACAGATGATGGAGGGGGAACAGAAGCAGAACATGAGTTTGCTGATATTTACGCAAGAGTAAATGATATTACTACTAATTCCGAATCAGGAGAATTATACTTTAGAACTTTTGTTAATGGAACACAACAAAATAGAATTGATTTGCAGAAGAACCAAACTGTAATTAATGAAGATGGAGTTAATATTGACTTTAGAGTAGAAGGTAATAGCGACCAAGAACTTATTGTAGCAGATGCAGGGGAAGATAAAGTTGGTATTGGTATCACACCTACTACCGCCCACACTTCTAAATTATCTCTTGAAGGTTCAATGATGATAAAGGAAAGACCAGCGGCTACTGCTGATTTAGCAACTTATGGACAACTATGGGTTAAAGAAGTAGCACCAAATCAATTATACTTTACCAATGATGCAGGTAATGATATTCGATTAGACGAAGAAGTATTTATTATTTCTTTATCGGATGAAACAACTAATTTAACAACTGGGGATGGAAAGGCTTACTTTAATATGCCATTTGCTATGACATTAACAGCAGTTAAGGCAACTGTAAATACTGCCCCAGCGGGTTCAACAATTATAGTAGATATAGAAGAAGCAGGTTCTACAATTTTAACAACATTATTATCAATAGATGCGGGTGAAAAGACTTCTTCAACTGCCGCAACTGCCGCAGTTATTGGTGGTGCTGGCCCTGCTTTAGCCGATGATGCCGAAATTAAATTTAATATAGACCAAATAGGTTCTTCAACAGCCGGTAAAGGTTTAAAGGTTACACTTTATGGATATAGGACATGATACTATGGGAGTAATTATAATTAATTCTTATTCTCTCGGTGCTGTTGTTTCAGCAGTATCGGATATTTATTCTAAAGACGATAATGGAACAGGTGCAACAGGTGATGGTAATAGTAAGTTCACTAAAACCGTAGGAGGTTCAGCACAGCATAATCAGGTAATACTAAATCCAATGGAAGTTCAAGCAGGGCAAGCAATAACGGTTGGTTTAAATGGTAATTGGACTGGAACAGAAACTTCTATTGCATGGTCTGTAATAGTCGTAGATAATGGACTTGGTTTAGTTTCCGGTGTTTCTCCAACAAGCGGAACTTCCGCAGGTTTTGACCCTATATTTACAATTGGGGCAGGTGCTTCTCAAGGAATGGCGGCTCGATATACATTACGATTAGCCGTTACTAATTCTGGTGGAACTACTACAAAAGATTGGGATTTTACAATACTCATTCCGTGATAATAGACAAATATTAAATAGTCGTTATTAGTTCGTTTATAACAGTGGTAGCCATGTCTGATTTAGATGAAGTCCTTGAACGAGATTCGGATGGTAAAATAAATTGGCTTGTCTCGAAAGTGAACGACATTGACACACGAGTTCATACAATCGAAACAAACCATTTATTTCACATGGAAAAGGACATGGTTATGCTACGAAGAGGAGTTTATCTTCTCGCCGCAATCGGTATTACATATTTAACAGGAGTGCAAATATTATGATGTGGGAATCTATTTTAAAGCGTGTAAAGGTCAGACCTAAACATTTAGATTTATTAGAAGAATATATTCTTATGTGGAACGCACCTGTATATCCCCAGCAGTATATTACTTTTTTAAATGAAAGAAATATTTCTCATGTTCCCGCTACCTCCAGTATTACCGTAGCCGCAAGAAAGGATGATAGATTTAATATACATAGCACAGGTAGGGATTTAAAAATAGGTCTCGCAAGATTACAAAAAAATTTAAGAGGAGAATAAAATGAAAGAAACAAAAGATACATTTAATGACCGTATGGTTAAAAGAACAGTGTTACCAGCAATTTATTTATGGCTTCTTGCCGCAGGTGCAGTAGTAGGTATGGGTATTGTTCACCCTGATGTTGTGTTGACAAACCTTGATGGATTTATTGCACTTATCGCAATTATCAGTGGTGTTTCAGCACCAGCCTTACAAACAGTTCTTCGTATGTGGGAATCCGAACAAACAATTGAGATTGACAACATGGGTGTTGAAATGGAACACGAGAGAGTTCGTGATGCACTTAGGAAGCAACATATGATTGATTTAGAAAAGGCTCAACAAAGACATGAACAGGAAATGCTTACAGCGGCTCAAGAACATAAGCACATTGTTGAGAAGCATAAAGAGACTATTGTTAAACTTACACCTATTCATAAGATGGGCGAAAACGAGGAATAAATATGTGGCGAGATACTTTAAAAAAAGATGCTGAAACTTATTTTAGAGAAAAAATTCAAGAGTATCAACGCAGATTAAAAAAAGACCCGAATGATGCTAAGGCTAAAGATGCCTTGAAATATTATAAAGAACAATTAGGTGAAGAATAATGACCCGTTGTAATTTTTTAGATACTTGGTTTGATAAACAGTCAGAGATAGTAGATAAAGAAGAAAAGAAAACCAAAAAGGATTTTGTCACAGGTGAGCAGAAATGAGTTGGCAAGATATATTAAAAAGAAAAACAATGAAACTTATAGGTTCTGCTATAAGACAGGTAATTAGTAATCATTTAGAAGAAACGGGTAGAAAAGATGTGTATGAGTTTGAAGAAATTATAAAACTGTTTCCTAAATATATAGAAATAACGGAACAAAAACCTACACCAAATTTAAAAGGTAAATTTGAACTGATGGTGATGAGATATATTCCCGAAGGATATGGAAAATTAAAAGAATTATTAACCGATAAAAAAGGTTATGCTATACCGAGTTCTATTGAATCTGCAATTACCGGATGGAAAAAAATAGGTGAAGACGAATGAGTTGGCAGAACATTCTAAAATACAACCGAGAACATTATGTTAAGGCAGGTCGTAAGCATAATGACCCTAATGTTATTGAGGCGCACAAGGAAATATTAAACAGGGTAAAAAATTCAAGAATTAAAGACAGAAAAATGGGTAGACAGATAAGAAGAACTTTAATAGGATTACCGACTCCACCTAAAGAATATGATATGAAGTTATTAAGGGAAGAGGGTTCACTTGTAGGTTATCTTAAAGAAGTTAGAAGGTATAGAAAAAGGTTAAGAGAAGAATATAATACATTTAAGGAAAGTTTCAAAGAGAAGAAGAACAAACCAGATGAAGAAAAACGAGTATTTAAAATCGCTTTGTTACATTTGGATGAATATATTGATAGACTTACAGATGAAAGTAAAAGGATGTATAGTATAAATAGAAGGTTGAAAGAATTTACTGAAAAAGGGGTAACGCTTAGAAACAAAGAAATGTTACGCAGAGCACTTAAAAACCACAACAGAAATTTAAAATATATAGAAGAAACCTTAGATAAACTATCCAGATATACAAAAAAGTAAATTTAGTAAAAAATCAGATAGAAAATTTTTCATAAAAAAAAGCCCCGACCCCCTACGGGGCCGAGGCCAAAAAAAGTATCTATCTAACCGTTATTATTCGTCATAGGGTATATGACCCCCGGAAATCTAACAGAGCATTTTTTTAATTTAAAACTCAATTACCACTCTAAATCAATCTTCACCAATTCTCCTAAGTCTTCATCGAAAAAACTTAGATTACCATTTTCTACTCCCATTTTCCAAACATCTAATGTAAGTTGGGAATCTTTTAAGCAGTATTCTGCTACATCTTCATATCTACCTTCACTCCACCATCGAACAGCCATAAGACCATCACCCGATTTTTGAGAATTAAGATTACATTTTGCGAGATTATCTAACTGCACTCGCTTACCTGCGGCTTTTGTCATCATTCTCGATGTATCAATACAACGGGTTTCTCTTTCTTCCAGATATTTACGAACAATAAAAATGTCCATTGAATCTCGTAACGCTGGTAAATCAAAGGCCACAATATTATGACCCAACAATTTACCGCCCTTTTGAAAGTGGTCGTCTAAATCAAACTTTAACTGTTTTAATTCTTTGACAACTGCACCGTCTATTTCTACCGGCTTATCAATATAAACCGTATTATTCTCTCCATCCGTAGTAGTAACACAAGTTACTTGCCACATATGGGTATTCTGCCAACCGCCTATATCAGCGGCTGTGTTTCCTGTTTCTATATCAAACGATAGTATTTTACTCATTATTTTTCACATCCATATTTTTTATTATATCCACGGGATAATTACTATTCATCATGTCAATTATTTTTAAAAGCATATCTTCTTCTATATAATTTATAAACATGTCAATAATATCTTCCCTTGAAACTTTCTCTTCGTCTAAGACTTGTCTAAATCTTAGTATTTTATTTTTCATAAACATTATTCCTTCCTCCTAATATAAACTCTGCTATTCATCTTCTTCTGCTCGAATAAATGTTCTACATTATTCCATTCCCTATAAAAGGTTGGGCGACTTTTCTTAGTCATTTTCATGTAGTTATTAACCATTTCTGTTTTCGACACCCATCCATCTTTTTTACCTGAAGAAGAATAAACCTTAGCAATCATTTGTTCACGACCTTTTTCTGCCATACGCTTAGGGCTTTTCTTAAGCCTGTCACTAAACCAAGTTGTAATAGAATCAAAACTTGTATCAGTTAGTATTCTTGCTTGGTCTATATGTTTTGCTGTAATTACTGAACTTTTTTCTGCACAAGCACAAAGAGCCGCCGCATTACACATATTGTTAATTGTATTCATCAAGAAAGTATTTAGTGCGGAATATATATGGTCGGGAAAACCTTCCATGTATTTACGCATACCACGCCAAACAGTCTTGAGTCTTTTTTGTGCATCGGGGGTAAAGGTTGTAATCAATCTTTTATCACCAACTTTCTTATGTCTCATATCAACCCAACAATAAATATCGTAAAGCATTTCTGAAAACTCCACAGTAAAGGCATCCGAACCATTTTCATCTTCAATGATATTGCCTACCATATCCAAATACTCTTCCTCCATTTGCATTTTTAATGATTCGGGAACTTCTCTTACATATAACCACATACGCTGAAAGACACCCTTTGTAAGGATAACCTTTTCTAAACCCTGTGGGGGTAAGGTTGTAGCCCATAAACTACGCTGACAATCTACTACCAAATCTTTACCCCATTCAGTCAACCGCTTTTTGATTAAGTGGGTATCGGAATCTAAACGATTCATAAACTTTTGAAACATCATTACAGTGTCTTGCTTGTGTTGTGTTTCCTTAAAGATACCCGAATGTTCAAACTCATCAAAGGCAATAATACCAGAACCAAATAGAGCACCTTCAATATCTAAATCAATAAACTCAGGTATTGGGTCTCCATTAATATCTTCATTGTCTTCACCTCTAACCCATTGAGGGTTATTAACACCAAACTTTTTAGTTCCTAATAATGCTTGGTCTGTAAAGGCATCGGGGTTTTGCAGGTTAAATTCATTTACTCCCGAAAGTGGCCCTCTCGGATTTTCTCCTTTCATCGGGTGTTCATTAATTAATTCAAATGTTCTTTTCCAAACAGGTGAAAGAAAATCAAACATTGTAGTCTTTCCACTACGAGCAGTTTGAATCCAACAAAAGTGTATTCTTGGGTCAAGAGAAAGACGGCCTACGGGAACTCGTAACTTATCTTTCAAGACCTGACCGAGAGTTGTAAAGAAAGCCATTGATGCTGGATAATCATTATACAATGAAAACTGCGTTACAACTTCTGTCCACCTCACTACAACTTCAGGCATAGTTACAGAACCACGCCTTTCTATTTCTATATCTACATTCTGCATTTTTTCCAATGCTTCATATAATTCCCATTCATCTACTTCTAAATCTTCTGCCATTAGTATTTCACCTCTTCTTCTTTGTTTAACGCATTTGTTATATTGGTGGCCGTCACTTTACCAATACCTTTTAATTTCATAATTTCCTTAACCTCACATGTAGCGATTTCTAATAATGACCCAAACTCCGCTAAAAGAGTACGAGCCTTTTCTATTGTAACTCCTTGTATAGTGCAAAGTATATCCAACCTTACATCATCAGTTCTTGTTTTCTTTGGTAACATCTTCTGCAAATCTATTTCTTTATCACAGTGATGCTCACAAGCGACAATAAAGTGTGCCGCCGATTCTACATCTGCAACCCAAACTGGAGTTGTTTTTGTATTCAATGCTATGCTGGATAATGCACCTATAAACATTTTCTGTAACCTAAGCCTCCATGACCTATCATTAAAGTTAGACCTGACATGGTTTAGATAAGAACCTGCATCGGATAAATTACCATAGATAACTATGTAGTTTCTCACATAAGAATCTTCCATGTTACTAATCTGGTTAAACATTCTTTTGTTACGCACTGACTGTAAAAAGTCTTCTACACTTTTAGCCTCAATACACACATCTCCTGTAATATAATCTCCTACTTCTAAAAATACCTTTTCAGTTGTAACATTTGATATTAAAGAGTATTGTATAACCAACTCACTTAACACTGAATCTTCTCTACTATCTATCATCATTCTAAAGCCCCCTGTGGGTATCTCCAACACTTACCTATGCAATACCCCTTACTAATTAAAGTTTGACAGGAGGGGGTCATATACCGCTTTTTAACAACATACGAAACGCCACTTAAAGTCTTCCTTTCATCATAGTCAATCCATACATCTTCATTGGATGCAATCTTTTTAATTTCACCTGAAATAATACCAATAATATCTACAAGTGCATCACCACCTACTTCTCTTGGTGAACAGTCTAAACCTTTTTCGACAACTGCTAAGTCAGATAAGAACTCATTATACCATTGAACCAAGTAATGTCGAGATTCATGTAATGGGTTATGAGTCATTACTGCCGCATTAAGACACGGAAGAATAGGTAAATCTCCCGGACTTTCAACATAATCAATTTCAATTTCTGCCGCTTCCATTTCCTTAACTTGAGGCCATTCCACTAAACTTTCGCCATACCAAATAGGATGTTGCCTACGAGGTTTCTTTGCTAAGTTGGTAATAGCCGACAACGGCTTTTTCAAATCACTACGAATTAGATTTATAGAAAATAACTTAGCACCTAAATGAAAGGTGTTTTGAGTTCTTCTCAATCGAGCAGTATTTATTACTCGGTTATCTAATCGAGGTGACTTACCGCATACATCGTGACATATGTTAAAGAAAGCCTTTACTCTTCTCAAGTCAAAAGTCCTTTTACCATAAACGAATATGTAGAAACCTCTGCCACTGAAAGCCATGTTGTGTTTGTAGTTGTTTTCTGTAAGCCATTTATGTAGTATCTTCATGTCTCCCCACGCTTCTTCTAAAGATTCATCTCCGTGTGCATCTATATCTAAAAACAGTCTATCAATAATTACAGTATGTTCAAGTCCTCTGTCTTTTGAAAACTCTTCATAATCATAAACAGAAGTATAAACATTCATGCGACCATTATGCGCTTTAACGAATTGTTTATATTTTTCTTTGGTTTGCACTACAACTCTTCTTGGTTGTATTGCGTTTTCTAATGGGCTACCTGCCCACATTTCTCTCGGATAATTCATCTCATCACCTAATCCATTAAATCTAAAAAGTCCTTTGATTCGCATAGCGAGCAAAGTTCTTTATCTTTGTCTGTAAGTTCTGCCTTACAGTATTTGCATTTCTTTTTCATTTACAACACCTTTGTATCTTTTTTAATCTGTTTCTTCAACTCTTCCTTTGTTAGAGTTATCTTATTTTTCTGTTCTTCTATTGTAGGGGGGGCTTGAGAAACTTGAGAAAGCATTACTGGTGCTTCATCAATAAGTTCAAGCATCTGTTCCTTAGCATAAAAGATGGCTTTATCCATCCACTTACCCCTTATCATTTCCCTACATTCTTCACCTAAGAAATCGAGCATCTCTTCCCAAGAAGGTTGTTCCATGTTGTTTATAATGTTAAAAATAACATCATCCATTTTCATTAACTCCTTGAATGTCCACTTGTATTCTGTAATCTCTTTGACAATTTTAGAACCAATCATAATTTGTTCCCCCGCCTGTTGCTTCACAGTGTTCAAAATGTCCACAGTGAACACACTTCTTATGGAAGTAAGAAAAATCAAACTGCTTATTCATGTAAGCATCTATCAGTTTTTGTATAGAGTTTATCACAGAAGTAGTAGAACGCTTCTTGACCTCTTCAACATATATGTAATTACTCTTAGGGAATATCCAACCCCAGTGTGTGATACCTATATGTGGGTTTAATCCGAATGAAATAAGTTCTTCTTCATCTGCATGGTCGTATAGTAGTTGATAGAAAGCCATTTCTTTTCTCATATTAGTTTTCTTACTATCCTTCCATAAGCCCGTCTTTAATTCAAAAGGTATATATCCATTGTCATCAAAAAATAACCTATCAATAATTCCCTGTAAATGAATATTGATACCGTTAATTCTATAACGAGCATTAAGCATTATTTCATTACCTACGGGAATAAAGTTTTCTACAGTTCCTTCGTGAACACATTCAATAAATCTTTCTGCTTGCCATGCCGATAAAGCCCTGTATAAATCATTAGTGTCTTCATCCTTTCCTTCAGGGTAATACTCTCTAAAATGCTTTACGAGTTTATTAGAATCATCAATGAAAGGCATAGCCTTTTCTGGTTTCACCATCTTCCAAAACTCTTCTTGTGCATTGTGAACAATAGTTCCTCTAAACATGGCCTCCGAAGTTTTTTGAGGTTTTTTACCTTGAGCGAAGGGGTCGTAACTATATTTGTATGACCCATTACAAAAGTTAAATGTTCCCAAAGAAGATTTTGTAATCTTTAATGTAGGGCCATCAATATCATCGGGATTCCACTGATATGTAAATCCGTTATCTAAATCTTTTTGTGTCCATTCTGTTGCATATTCATCCATTTCTTTCCGCTTCCTTTAGTGCATCAATTAGGGCTGATGCTTCACCTCTTGTCATTTCTTCTGTAATAGATGCTTCTCCACCTAATTTAATAATATAATTACGCTGTGCATCCGTAACAGCACCATCGGGATTTCTTACAGTTTTTGTAGTGCTAATCCCTTTTTCTTCAAATGCGGCTCTACGCAAACTTGCTGTTGTATTATCGTGGCATTCCTTACATACCTCAACTACATTACTTCGAGAATGGATTAGATATTCCTTACCTATTTCTCTACATCTATGCTGTGAAATAATGTGATGCCACTCGGTCTTACCTTCTGCAAAACAGATACTACAATACCCCTTTTTAGACCAGAACTGCCTTTCGTCTTTAACGACTTTTAGGAACTCCTGTTCAATTGCATTTATTTCTTCTTGCTTCTTTTTCTTACGCTGTTGTAACGCTTTCATTGTTTTATAATATGTTCCTTCTTTTTTTCCCATGTTACCACCATTCCTCTAATGTTGTTTGGTTAATGTCTTTCTTAATGAGTTTTATAGGCCACTCCATGCTATCAAATATAAGCATAGCCTTCTTAATTATTTCTCCATTGGCGATGAACTCCCAATCAGGTGTGAACTTACCTTCTATGTCCTTGAACTTCAAGAACGAAATATATTCACACGGTTTAGATACACCTTTTACGATATAACATTTTTCATCCAAGTCTGTATTATTTATCTTAAAGTAATAATACGCATCGCCTTTCTTAATTTTACCCAATCCCTGTTGATTATGGTAAATAATACCAGCAGAACCGCCAGCAATCATTTCGTAGTCCTCAATATTTCTACGAAGTCTACTTCTTTTACTAATTTCTTTCAAGTTTGGTTCACCTTTTATGACCTTTGCATATTGACTATTACAATAATCAATAATAGTTTTTTTATCTTCAAAGGATGCAACCATTTTCAATAATTTTTCTTGAAATTTCTTTGCTATTTTAGTTTCGTTTGACTTCTTCATTTCAAAACCCATTACGAAGAACTTATCTTCGTCTAAATACTCCCCATCCTTCCAAGAAAGATAACCGCAGTAGCGATTTTTCTTCTTAGAAAGGAAAAACTTACTGGCAAACTTTTCAAACTCTAATTCTACAGGTTCTCTGAAGATTTCTTGTGAAATATAATCATTTAATAACACTCTAAGTTGTTTTGCGTCTTCTACATCACGAACCTTTACAAAAACAGAATCAGTATGTCCATAAATAACTTCATAGCCTAATTCTTGCGCTTTGAAGGCAGTTTCACGCATAGCATGACGAGCAGAAGCAGTAATTGATTGAACCATTTCCATATCAGCCCAACCAAAACCTTCTTTTGCGAGAATACCGTAGAAAGCATTTACCGCCCTCTTCGTAGCCATCTGTGCCGAATCCCACTTAATATACTCTTCGTCTGTTTTAGCCTCTTTACGCAAAGTTTTGTATTCATCACGCAAAGCCATCATGTCAATAACTGCTTGAGGTAAAAGTCCAAGTGTATCTTGTTCGTAGTAATAAGTTGGCTTTTCTTCAAAATCACCTAAATGTTTAGGTGTGTTAATCCATACAGGGTAGCCCTCATCACGCTTAGTTTCCCAAGAGATATTTACAGCGGCCATCATTGAGGGGTATAGAGATTTAAAATCAAATACAGCAACATTTTCATGTAAGCCATAAGTTCCCTCGATATCAGGATTCATAACGAAAGCACCATCATATCTTTCCTTCTCAGTTTTAACCCCTGTTGGGGGAATCCATCCAGACTTACGCATAAAATATACTCCACCCATTTGAGAATTATGATATGTATTCTCAAAAGGACATACAATAAGTCGTTGTAGAGCAAGACTGTTTTC
>TARA_R110002012_G_scaffold7045_2_pt1 | contig 10844 bp, 4 predicted proteins | sample TARA_R110002012 | Tara Oceans TARA_R110002012 (sample SAMEA4396515) | marine metagenome | biome: Westerlies Biome; feature: [DCM] deep chlorophyll maximum layer (ENVO:01000326); material: water (ENVO:00002006), including particulate matter (ENVO:01000060) such as... | depth 40 m
CTCTGGTACAGCCCCTGGAGTTAGAGGTAAGGCATCAAGTGCCTTCCCAGGAAGTCGAAGTAATTGGAGTAGTTTAGGTTGGTTTCCAAATCTTTCTTATGTACAAACTCCTTTTCCAGATGGAGCAAATTGGGGTATAGAACCAGGTGTAGGAGGATGGGGAGCTAATTGGCTTAACGCAGTTACTGGTGGTTCATGGATTGACTCTCCAAACGTAACTATTAATGCTAGTCCAGGAAGTAGTGCTGATGGAAAAATAAGTGGAGTAAATATTTTCCAAACACCGTTTTTAAGACAAGTTAGAGACAGGGCTTTAGAAGGTAATACAGAAGCGGTGATAGCTACTCTTCAAATAGATTGTACTAGTTGGAATTGTGTTGGTGGTACATGTGTAGATCCTTTAGATGGTAGTGGAATATACTCTAGTTATTCAGCTTGTCAACAAAATTGTGCTCAACAATAATAAAAAAATGATATATAAAATTAAAAACTTAAGTTATGCCAGATAGATATACTGTGAGCAGCGAAGGTCCAGAACCATTAGGAGGAGAACTTGTTGATTCAGGTAGTGGTAAAAATATGCTTGAAGAAGAAGATCGTTTAAAAGGCGGTGGAAATATACAGGCATATAATAAAGATTCAAGTGTATCATATAATACGATATCCTGCCCTTGTTCCTCGTATCCTATTAATTTAGACGGCATATCAACTTTTTGGAGTGGTGACGACGTGGGTATAGAAGGAGAGATTGTTCGTGGAAAACTTGGATGTGAGAGAAACGATCGTGGTACAAAAAAACGAGTAACTCCTATAACAATAAATAATCACCTTATAAACAATAAACCTCCTAAAGTTGGAGACAAATGGGAGTGCGCTGGTATTAGATGTAAAGAAGGAAATTTTGAATGGGACACACTTCACGTTATTGATGTAATCAAAAAAGGACAAGTTGGAGAATCTAGTTCTCTTTTTAATTCTAAAAAATCAATATTAAATTGTTATATACCGACAACAAATAATCTAAAAGATTATAATAGTATTTCTTATAGATTAAGCAGTAGCGATCCAACGGTTCCACCGTTTCCTGAACCTATAGCTATTATAGATGGAGAATCATTATACGAGCAAGAAGTCCACGCGATTGCTTATAATATTTGGAAAAACAAACCACATGAACAAAACTCTGCATTTACAGAGATTGTTAAGTACGAAAAAGATGGATTATCTGGATACTTACGTGTTGATAAATTAAAAAATGAAAAACTTATAACTAATATAGAAGTTAATAATGTAAATGTTTTAGATAACGTAAATGAAAATTTTGACACAATATACAAAGAAGCCACCTCGTCAAACAAGCTACTTTTTAATAAAAATGGAGATAAACTTAAAGTTAAAATAAGTGGTATAAATAATCCTACATTTACAATATCATTAAAGGATAGTTCAGGTTGTGAAATTTTACAAGATAAACATAAAAATGTTACAGTTAAAGGTATGTACAGAATTAACCAGGAAATTCCAGCTTTAGCAAGTGGAGTAACTAGCGAGATTTATGATCTTAAAATATCACCATCGGCAGATACGCGTTACTACTATAATCTTGAATCACCTGTAACCGGGATTATTAATATGAAAATATATCAATATAAAAACCCAACATATACTCTTACGGCTAGCGCTTCTACCGCATCGGGTGTAACTACAACTGCTTCTGATATTAGTTTTACTGGAGCCGTTGGTACTGATGTTTCAGAAGATAGTGGTTTTACAGCTGTAACTCACACAACAACACTTACAAGTGCAGTTCCTATGTACTGTGTTGATCCTATGCCAAAATTCTATGATTTAATCACAAAGAATAAAGTGATTAAAAAAACAGTAATTAGGGAAGATCGCACTGATACTTCTGGTACAAGTAGAATTATAGTTGGAAGCAGGGCTTATCATGATGCGAGTAATAACGTTATTTATCAAGGAGATTTAAAGGAAGGCATGACTTTTACTTCTACAATAACTAAAACAAAAGCAGTCAGAAAAAGTGTAGATTTAGATATACACAAAGAACCTTGTGATAATTGTCCCGAAAGAGACATTCTTACTAATAAATTTGAAATAGAAAACACTAATGATATATTCGAGGGTATGGTGGTTTCAGGCGTAGATTATGTTGGTAGAGAATTTCGCACAAATTTAGAGTCTATTGATTGTGGTAAAAGTATAACTTTAGAAGACCATTTTATTATAGATAAGAATACCAATTTAACATTTATATATATTGATAATGGATTTGTTGGTGAAGTGAGGGATTGTGATAAAGGTCAAGAAATAATACTTGATGGAAGAACTAAACTTCCACATGGTTCGGAAATAACATTTGAAAATGGAAATAATTCTGATATTGGTGGCCATATAAGATGTAGTACTAGTGGTTCTACTTCAATAACTGTAACAACAACTATAGATAGAGTTAAATACGGGCAAGAAGATGTAACTTTTACTTTAAATACAGATGATCTAATAAGTTATAAAAGCAGTGCTCGCGATCAGTATATAACTGTTGGTAAAGATTCACAAAATTTTTATCTTGATTTTGTTCGTAACGATAAAGATGAAGATAAATATTCAAAAACTATTACTATAACAAAACAACCATCAAGTGGAGCATTGGTAACAGGCACTCGCGCAAACTACACTCCAAATACTGGTTTTACTGGTAAAGATACGATAAAATTTACATCTGTAGGAACCGCGTCTGATCCAGCTGCAGTTGCTAGTGAAGAAAGAACAATTTTTATAACAGTAAAATAATAATAAATGGCGACAGTAACTCTTAATTTTAATCATAATATAAACGTTTCAGTTCAAGTTGGTGATATAGCTTATTACATACCAACGGTTCCGGTTCCAACACCACCTGTTACTTCTGGTTTTGCTAATCCATTAGGAACAAGTACATCTATACCTAACACTGTACCTGGCGCTTCTCACGCATCAACAACACTTCCTCACATGACTGAAGACAGAGAAAATGTTGTTATGATAGGAAATATAACGGCAATAACATTGACTTCTGTAACTTGTTTTATGAGCGATGCTTTAGCCGCTCAACACGGTCCACCACCAGTTGGTGCTTTTATAATGTTTAGCAAAGACAATAAAGCTAATTTAAGTAGTTTATTAGGTTATTATTCTTTAGTTAAACTTAGAAATAATTCTACAGAAAAAGCAGAAATGTTTAGCATTGCTGCTGATTTTGTTGAGAGTAGTAAATAATGTGTAATAAATGTAATTATAAATATACAAATAACAATTATGTCAAGAAATATTAAAAATAGTCCTTTACATTTTATAGGTGGAGCTATACAAGCTTTAGGCGCTTATGATTGGGGAGGTAAAAGAAAAGCGAAAGCCAAAGAGGCTCAAGGAGAATATGACGCTATGAGACAGAAATTCATGGATAGGGAATTTACTAATTTATATGGTGATGTTTCTAATCCGTATGCTAATATGGAAAATACAATGGAAGATCTAACTGTCAATCAGCAACAAGCTCAGTTTGAAGCGCAACAAGGTGCCCAAACAAGAGCTAATGTAATGGGCCAAATGAGAGGTGCAGCTGGATCATCTGGTGTAGCGGGTTTAGCACAAGCTATGGCAAATCAAGGTCAACAGGCAGCGCAAAGAGCATCAGCATCTATTGGACAACAAGAGGCAGCTAATCAAAAAGCAGCAGCTCAACAAGCCGGTCAATTACAAACAATGGACAGACAGGGCGCTTGGAAAGCTGACATGACGAGGAGATCAGGTGCTGAACAGCAAAGACAATTAGAAGTTAGTAGAGAAAACACATTATTTGCAATGTCAGCAGATAGATTGGCTAGCGCTGAACAAGCTGTGCAACAAGGACAAGATGCTATGTGGTCAGGTATTGGTAGTTCCGTTGGTGAAGCGGCTCAATTAGCTATGTTAGCTAGTGATATTAGATTAAAAGAAAATATAACTAAAACTGGAGTTTCTAAATCTGGAATACCAATTTATACATTTAACTATAAAGGTGAAGATCAACTTTGGTCAGGAACAATGGCTCAAGATTTATTAGAAATGGGTAAAAATGATGCCGTAGCAGTTATGGATAATGGGTATTATGGTGTTTATTACAGAATGATTGATGTTGATATGATAGCTAAAAACTAAAAAAATATGGCAAAAGAAACAAAAAAGATGGGCATAACAATAAATAATTCGTATAAGTATTTTGATGGATACGATGACACCGCTATGTCTGGTTCTTCAATTGTTCCAGATACTATAATGCCTTATATAGATCGTAAAGTTAGAGCAGAAATGAATTATTATAATGAACTAAAGTTTGAAGAAGGTAAATATGATAAAGCTAGTAGTCAACACATGTATATACAAAAGGAAGAAGAGAAGGTTGGTAGAGCTATTATAAATATTAACAATCAAGCTCAGAAATTTAAAGATGGTATTTCTGAAACTAAAAGAAGTTTAGGAACTATGAACAAAGGAACAGATCCGTATGATTTGTTTGCTAATACAGCTATTTACAGCGGTCAAGCGCCAATGTACATAGATAATAGTGGTAATTTTAGTTTTTTATTAGATGAAGTAGAAATAACTGAAGAAAGAAATAAAGCAATTGAAAATTTTGTTGAAACAGGAGAATGGAATGAAGATGGTGGTGAGGTTGTAACATTAAACGACATGGCTGGCCGTTCAATAATACAAGAACCATATGTTACAAAAACTTTTGTTTTCAAGTTAGCCGATAAAACAAAAAATGATAAAGATTCTGGTAAGCAATTTGATGAAAAATGGACATACAATAGTTCTTTAAATAATTTTAATGAAGCTGGTCCTAAAGATACTATCGGCGCTGCTTTTGCAGATTTAGCAGGGGATGGAATAACTAAATCTTTTGCTGAAATGTACGAAGAAGGTATGAACCCAGAATACTATGTAGATCCTGAAACTGGGCAGACTTTACCAAGAGGAATAGATTGGATGAGAGATACTGCAAACGCAAAATTATTAGCAAGACTTCTAGCGAAATACATAACAAATGTTATGAAAGATATACATACTCCAACTATAGATGAAACAACAGGTCAAATAAAAAAATCAAAAAGCCAATTAGCTCAAGAATTAATCGAGAAATATAGTAAATAAAATTATATGTCAACAAAAGCACAGGTAATATTAGACGCGGCAAATGGCGGAGCTTCAGACGAGGAACTAAAGTTATTAGAGGAGACGCATGAAGATCAGTTTTTTGACAAAGAGATTCTTGGGTGTACGGATCCTAACGCTACTAACTATGATCCAAAAGCAACTCAAGATGATGGATCTTGTATTTTACCTGAAGAAACTAAAGAAGAAGAAACCACTATTACTTATGAATATCCTGAATTAGAGGAAGTAACAGTACAACCTACTCCAGATGAATATTTTACAGTAGAACCTCAATTTTTTGGTAAACAAACAAAGAGTGGTTATAAAAAAACTAAAACCGAAGAAGATGCTGTTGAAGAATTAAACCCACAATTAAGCGGTTTGGGCATGAGAGTAGAAACTTCAGGAACTCTTACTGATGAAATAAAAATTATTACCGAAGAGTATGACGCAGATACCGATCAAATGGTAATTATAAATGAAGAAATAATACCAATGGGTATTGGCCTGTCTGGAGAGCATGCTAGTTTAACAAACAAAGATAGATCTGATGTTTTAAATGGTATTATAAATAATAGAGTACAACAACTTCAAGATCCAAATAGTGAATATTATAATCCAGAATTTGATTTTGATTTATATAAAAAAAATTACCAAATAGCGTCTGCCGCAAAAATAGAGCATGTTAATGAAAAGGGTGAAACACAAGAAATAGATATTGATAAAGCTAACTTTAAACAGCTGTTAGATCATAGAGATAAAATACATCTTAAATTATCTACTGAGTTTTACGAATCTGATAGAGGTAAAGCAGCTATAAGTGATATAGATAAAGAAATAAGTACAAAAGTATCTAACTTATTTACAAGTATGCAGCCAGCTATTTACAAAGCTATTGCACAAGGTGATTATGCTTTAGAGAAAATTTCAAAAAGCTTTGAACAACAATATGCAAATATTGTTAGTGAAGCGTGGGGTAACAATAAAGACATAACGACAATGTTGGCTAACAATAATACTGTTATTAACAGTGTTTTTGAAGATAGATTGTTAAAATTACATAAAAAAGAAAAAGTTGCAGAAGAATTTGGAACACTTGTTTCTAATTCTGGTTTTTTAACTGGATTAGCTAGAACTGGTAGAATACAAATACCAATGGCTATAGAGCAGTTTAAGGCAATAAATTATTCAAGAAGAATAGAAAAAGCTAATGAAACGCTTGAAAAAATATCAAAGATGTCAGATGATGATGTCTATGCTTATGGTTATTACGATAGTAACAATCCAAATCTTACTTTACCAAATAAAAACTACAAAGTAAGTGATTTAAAAAGCATGTTACAAAGTCAAATAGAAAGTCACAATCAAACAATTGTAACCCATCTTTATCAAGCCGACGAATACCAACAAATACTTCAAAAAATGCCATCTCCGCATTTATTTAAAGACGGTAAGTTAAATATAAGTTGGGATAATTACCAAGAGGCTTTAGGTGATCAAACAGCTCAATTAATGTTTAGTTGGTTTACTGGTAGTATGTCTACTATGGTTCAAGAGGCCGGTGGTGCTTTCGATGGTATTGTACGGGGTAAAGCTATAGAAATGGTAGGTGAAGAAAAGTGGGAATCTTATACTAAAGACCAGAAAATAAATGCTATGCTTGACATTGTTAAATCTGGCAACGCAGATATTAACGCGGTAATGACAGTAGGTGGTATTAACACAGCACTTGATTTTAGTAGTAATGCGTTTTTTGTTGCTAAAATGGCTTTAGGTCCAGGAGCATCAGCCGCAACAAATTCATTGAAAGAAAATTTTAAAAGTTGGTTTGCTTTAATGATACAAGGTAGATACAAAAAAGCTTTGCAAAATATAGTTACAAAAAAAGGCGTAAAAGATATTAGTCAAACAAGTCTTTTAGAAGCGTTTACAGAAGCTGGACAGGAAGAAGTTATGAATTACGGCGTTGGTACTTCTGTAGGTAACTATAAACATAACTTTGATCAAACTTTTAACGCTGGACTTACGGCTCTTCTTACCACACCAGTACTAGGTGGAGGAACTAGAACTATCCAGGAAATTAGTAGCGAGTTTTCTGCTAGAATTCAAATGTTAAATAATCCAGAGGGTGTTATAGCTTTAGCAAGAAAATCAGAAAAAGAGTATGATCAGCTTTTAAAAGACGACAAAATTACTCGGGAAAGATATGATCAGCTAATGGATAATGTTCTTGCAGCTAAAAAAACTTTTGATCCAACAAATCAACAAGTTAGAGATGGTGAAAGTGCTATAAAAATATTTAACGAACAATTAGAGATCGTTAAAAAAGAAAGAGAACTTGCTAAACTTAAAGACAAACAAGCAAAGTTAAAAGATGAAAACACTAGTCCTGTAAGTAATATAGAGCAAATACAAACAGAAGCTGAAATACTAAATACTGAACAGAGTATTCGTGAAAATAAATCAGAGCAAACAAAAGCTAGGAAAATTGATTTTTATAAAACTGAAGGATATAGATTAGCAAACGAAATAAATAGTAATCCAGATATTAATGAAAACTGGGAAGTTAATATTTTTGAAAACACTCAAGGTGGATTAGATTTTTTAAGTTCTATAGGTATAGATCCTAGGCTTTTTAAAAATTTCAAAGATGGAGATAATGCATTTATTTTAAATAGGGAGGAAATATTAGCATATAATCCTCAATACGAAGGAAAAGGCGTGGCTATAATTTCTAATGAAAATGTAATTAATAACATTAACAAAGGCGTGGCATACGCGGAAAATGCTGTTCATCATGAGTTAGAACATCTCTTAATGGATGAAAAGTTTAAAGGTGAACAAGGAACTACTCAACTAAGAATTTCTAGAGATTTAATAGCTTCGTTTATAGGTGAATCTAAAGATCCACAAATAATGGCTGTTAACGAGGATTTAAAAGATAGGCTTAACTATTATAAAAGTCGAGGGTTTAATTTAAATGAAAGAGGAGGTATTGAAGAGTTTTTTGCGGCCCTTAGTGATGTCACACGTGGTTTAAGTTTAGATCAACTTTCTGTAGAAGGCCAAGCAGTGTTTGTTAAAATAGGAAAACATTATAAAGAGTTATTACACAGTGATCGATTGCTTGATGTTTGGGGTGTTGCAAATACAATAGATTTTATTAAAGCAGATCCTAGAGGTAATGAAAATATAGAGTTTGATACTGTTTTAGATGAAAATGGTAATCCAATAGTTAAACTTAAAGAAGTACGATATAGTATTGGAGAAGATGGTAGAGCTGATATGAAACTTATAGATGATACTAATCCATATCCAATAGGTAGAAGTCCAGAAGCAATATCAGATGAAAACGCAAGGCTAACAGAGTTAATTAAAAAACAAAAAGAATATAAAAATCCAGATAATTTAGAATTACAAGAAAAAGTTAGAGCTGGTGTAGAGCGTTATGAGCAACAACTAGTATATAACAATTGGGGAGCATTTAAAAAATTAATCAATAATAATTATGATAAAAGCCATCCTTTGAATAAAATACCTGGTAATGAAGAGCTATTTATAGGAGAATCATTATTACAATTTACAAAAGGTATAAAATCATATATCAATAAAATAGGTACTGGAGAAAAAATGGCCCCTTTTGGCGCTTATTATTTTGGCAAAGGTCCAGATGGAAAAAGTATTGCTGAAAAAAGATTAGTTGCTATTTATGATAAATTAAAAAAACAATTTGAAGAAGAAATACAACCAAATGTTTTTCCAGATCCATCGCCAATAGACCCGGCTCCATTATACGAAGACTATAATGAAAAGTCCGTAATAAGAGAAGGGTTGCCAGGCATGGAAGAAAACACAGAAAATTATAATAATTGGATTGAAGAGCAAACGAATACAATGTCTAAAGAAGAGTTTGATTGGCAAGCTTTTATGACTGATCCAGATGCTCTTTCGAAATTAGATAAAAAAGGTAAAAAGTTTTTCAAACAGTTAAAAAATAGTTTTTCTGAAAAAATTTATAAAAATTACACTCATACGCAGTTTTATATAGATTACATTACTAAGCGTGCTAAAGATATTTACATGCAAATGGATCAGAAAACTATGAACACTGCTTTTACAGAGTTTACAGAAATAGATCCCACAGCCGAAGTGAGTGAAAAAACCGGTAGATTAACAGTTATAGGGTCTAAAAAGAAAAAACAAAAAGATGTTAAGTCTGATACAGCTGGCAATGTTCCACGTAGAAAACTTGAATGGAATGATGAGATCGAAGCTCAGTTTATAGAAAGATTATTAAAAACCGATCAAATAGAAAGATTAAGAGCTGAAGGTAAAACTACAGCTGAGATACATGCTATAGTAAGAGTAGATGAACTTCATAAGTCTACACTTCAACATTTGTCAAAAATATTATTTAGAGATGCTATGATGCAAACTATTACAAGCGATGCGTTTAAAGCTGCTAATGGTATTGATCAAGCTGAAATTGCTAGAATGGCATTATTAATAGACAAAGGTACTAGTGTTAGATTTTCTTTAGGTGGAGAAGATAAAACATTGGCACCACGATCACCTGGTGTGTACTACCAGCAAATAAGTAGATTACAAACGGTTGCAGAACAATATTGGAATGAAGATGCTAGTTGGGAAACAATATCTGGTATATTAAATCAAGACGAGTCATTAAAAGATATACCTCAAGACGCTAAAGATTTTGTGTCTAGTTTATATGAAAAAGATTTTGTTGAAAGAGCAGAGGGTAAGCAGTTTACTGCTGATATGAAAAAAAATGAGTTAATAAGTCCTGAAGTTCGTAAACAAGCTAGTCAAAATATAAGAGGTGACGCTGATACTAGGCAAAAAATGATGGATAATGCAGAGATAATTGTTCAATCACTACCACCTGAGCTTTTAAACAGTACAACTTTAGAATTTTTAGGTTTTCATTATAGAGCTTTAGATATAGCAAAAGCTAAACAAGATGGTACACAAGGAGAGTTTTATGAAAGATATCAAAATTTATTAAGTGAAGTTGGTAAATTAAAAGAAGGTGATTTAGATTTTGAAGCTGGTGATATTAGAATATATAATAAAGATGTACCATTAAAACAAAATGGTATTTTTAAAAAATTAATTAATATATTAGAACAAAACAAATCTAAAGCAGCAAAAATAAAAGAAATTGAAGATAGTGGTTTAAAAGAAGAAATACAAAAAGCTAATATAGCTAATATAAAAGCGTTTAAAACAATTACAAAAACTATCGCGGAACAACTTAAAGATGGTAAATTAGATGAAGCGGCTCTTATTCAAATGTACAAGGCACAAAGCTTTTTAACTTTTGGTAATAGAGGTTTTTCTAGATTAGATGGTTATTTAGTTTTAGATGGTTCTCAAGAAGGAACTAATTGGAAAGGTGAACATGCTGCTTCAATATCAAAAGTAGACGCAGATATATTAGATCTTATATATAGATACAAAAGCGATCCAACTATTAATTTAGATGCTGAAATGGATGTAATATTAGCTGGTTATGGTCAAATATTAGGTGAAAAAGCTGATTTTGATACACTAGATGAAGCTGGTCAAACAAACGTTACAGATACATATAGATTTAACATATGGAACCGTGTAACAGCAGAAAAATA
>TARA_R110002012_G_scaffold45983_5_pt1 | contig 10836 bp, 18 predicted proteins | sample TARA_R110002012 | Tara Oceans TARA_R110002012 (sample SAMEA4396515) | marine metagenome | biome: Westerlies Biome; feature: [DCM] deep chlorophyll maximum layer (ENVO:01000326); material: water (ENVO:00002006), including particulate matter (ENVO:01000060) such as... | depth 40 m
GTATTCAGCAACAATATAATCACTAGGCATTTCTGATGAAACAAATCTTCTGTATATAAGAGCGCTACCCATAGAAGATGTTGATTCTGCTGTATCTTGGTCATAAGAGTCAATACCGCCTATGTCTAATCCTTCATATTCTTCAACAGGATGGTCTAATATTTGATAAGGACCATTCTTATCAGCTATCCATTCTACATCATCTGTAAAGCCATCTTCATCATCAAACACCCATTCTAATCTTCCTTTTTGTATTTGGTTCTCTAATCTCTTGTGACTCATTATTCTTCCTCTTTGAGCGTTAATTAAAGATAAATCAAATCTACTTCCTTTAGTTTTTAAGAAAGCTTCCTCAACAGTTAAAGGATAATTTTGTATATGTAAGTTATAAGCCTTACTATTATCTCTACCTTCTAACTTTTCTCTTTCTTTTAATAACTCTTTTCTAGCACCTTTCTCGTCACTAACTCCTGTCTTTAAATCAAAAAATCCATAGTAACATATAGAAGCAGGTATAAACAATGGAATTAAATTAAAAGAGTCTGCATTATAATACATCTCCATAAAATCCTTAGATGACGTTTCTATATCACCACCCGTTCCACCAATTACAGGAACTCCAAACTGAACATTACCATCCATAAAACAAGCTTTAGATGACATATAAGCATTTAACAATTCCTTAAACTCACCAGCCTCTTCAAATATCATAACACTTAAACGTTCACCCTTAAAGACTTCTGGATTAGACATTGTTCTACAATGTATAGCAGATTGATATCCACCTATATTCCATTTACCATCTTTTGTTTTTTGTTTATATCCACTTTTAACTACATCCGAAGTATCTTTCAATACTGAATGTTTAAAGTTATTATGCTGTGCATTTAAACCTTTTTTCACTTTGTCAAAGAACGAATCCGCAGTAACTTGTAGTCCTGCAGCAATCCCAACCTCATTATAAGGATAGAATGTATATTCATGCGCACATAGTGCTGAATTCATATAACTAAAACCCTTGTCTCTAGCTTTAATTACAATCATTCCTTTTTGCTCATCTTTACATTGCTCAAATGTATCAAAATAAACTTTATCCAAATCTCTATACCATGGAGCAATTAAAGTTTTTCTATTACCAGACTCCTCTCCACTATTACCTAATATTCTATAGAAGTTTAGATAATAATAATGCTTGCCTGTTATCCTATCCATTCCCTTTGGCTTATAGCCATTCTTACATCTATGAATCTGTTCTTCCCAATATTCTTGAAAAGATACTGACTCGGGGTCTAAATCAGGTATACCTTCGTATACTATAGGGGCGTATTTTTTTACACTCTTAGACATTAATCTTTTTGACCCTCAATAGCATCTTTGCTGTTTGGCATTTTCGCATTACACAATTTACCTCCTACTTTAAAATAGGTTTTCATTCTTTCGTCATAGGCTTTTAATTTATCTTTTTCAATTAAATTATCACCGTCTTTAACGAATTCTTTATCTCCTATAATTATTTTCATATTAATCGTATTGTTGAGTAAAAGCGTCTCTTACTTTTCCGCCTTGTTTATACTCCATTTTACCACCATACATTTTCTTTTTCTTTTTTGCATCAGGAAATTTTTCATAATATTTTAAACCTTTAGTTTGAGGATTACTTCCTGAATAAGTTTTTTTAGGTTCTTTTGATTGCGGTGTATAATCTGTTTTTTTATTTGGCATAACTTTATATTTTATCTTTAATATTCATTTGTTGTTCTAAATAACTCATTTTTGCTTCTCCTTTAATTTTTTTTCTCTCCCCTCTTCTTTCTATAGAATCTAATAATTTTTGTCTAGTATTTAATACTTTTTCAACGCCAATCATTATCTTCTGCATACTTTCTGCGTTATCCTCGTTAATCTTTACATTCTTCATTAACTGAGTATATTCATCTATTTTTTCATTAAAAGCTATCAGTTGAGCATCTAACGGGTCAAACTGTAACTCTTTGTATTTTCTAATTGCATAAGCAACTTTTTCATTCTTAATACCCTTCCAATCATAAGTATTAAATACAGCCTTACTAACTGACTTTACTTGTTCTCTTTCTACAAAATGTCTATAAGGAGAATCATAGTCGCAAACTAATGCAACCCATAATATTCCTTTTAATCCAAACTCTTCTACTACTTCTCTAAACTCTTCAATAGCATACAGACCATCGTCTGTTTCTATAATTTCCCCCCGCTTGTCAATGTTTAGTAAATACATACTATGATGTTGTGGCATTTAATGCTAAAAACACTTCTACATCAACTGTTCCACTAGCGGCATCAGCTGTTATAGTATCTATTTGAACCATTGCATCAACAGTTACGTCGTCATCTGTAGCAAACATTAATGGCATTTCATTACTAGTATTTGATACAGGCATTATAAAACTAGAGCCAGCATCTACCCTTACTGCATAAACAGAAGCAGTTCCATCTTTAAAAGCTAAAGTAATATAATCTGTATCATCTAAATTTGTGATTCTTAAATAAGAAACACTATGTCTATCAAAAGTTCCTATACCAGTTGCATCATCAGCAAAAGTTAATAACACAGATTCGGTGGTGTTACATGTTACAACACTTTTTAATACCTGAGTTATACTAGCTATAGTTTTAGTTTGAACGGAATCGTATTTTTGACCATTAAGAGTTAAGGTCTCTGTAATTTTAGTTGTTAATGTAGCCATAGTTTATATTATTTAGCGTCAGTACTTGCAATAAAAACATCAACTTTACCAGGTGCTCTATGACAATATGCTTTTATCTCATCTATATCTGATAAACTAGCTCCTAATTCTGTTGTTGTAATAGCATCATCATTATCAGCAAATGCTGCTAAAGTATGAGAGTATAAGTAATAAGATTCATTTGGTTGAATTTCATAAGCATAAGCCAAGGTTGAGGTTTCTAGAATAATATTTATAACTATTGCTTCATTACCTAAATTTGTTATTCTTACATATTTAATACTTCCATCATCAAAAACTCCGCCACTTACAGTATCTGCGGTTGTAGTATATAATCTTGTTAATACTCCTTGTTTAAAAGAAAATACTCTTGAATAAACATCTGAAATATTTTCATATCTTATTGCTTTAGTTGACCCTTGTTGCCTTCCTTCTATAGTAATGTTTTCTGTATGTGTAACTGTTAGTGTAGCCATTTATTTTTTTATTTTAATTTTTAATTTCCAAACTCCATGCTCAACATAAGTATAGGTTTCGTTAATATACTCACCTGTGTCATAATTTAAATATGTTTCATATCCTTCATAAACCCCTCCACCTACATATAATGTGGTTTTATCTTTAATTATATAGCCATTATCAATAAGGCTCATAATAATCTTTTCTTCTTTTTTTGCAAGAGATGAGTACTCTTTAAAAAATGTGGTATGATACAAATCACCTTTAAGGGTTTTGTATATAGAACCATATTCAGTTTTTTCTAGTAACATTCTTCAAAGATATGAAATTTTAACAACATACTATTTCCTTCCAGAAGAAATAGATGTTAACACCTTATTAACACCCTGTATGTATCCAGTAGACCTAGAAAACCCATCTCCCCTTACAATAATATCATTATTTCTTTCTTCTCTAAATTCTTTATTTAATTCTTCTATAGCAGACATATGTTGGTAGTCTTTTATATTAAGCCTTACCTCATCAATCATTCCACTTGTTCTTTCAAAAAATAAAGACAATATACTTGTAGAATAAGAACATGAACCTACAAATTTATTTATAGGATAAGAATAAACACGTTGAATATCGGAATTATAATCTCTTTCCACAAAAACATTATATTGCTCTGCCTTAAAATCATCAATAACCGCATCAGTTATGGTAGTAGCAAGTGTAACCCTACTAGCTCCAGTTGATGCATTTATTGTTCCAATATCTGTTTTTACTTTATCGCTATTGTAATATTTTACCTTGTCCCCAAGTTTAAGTTTTTTTGTAGACCAATCTATATATTTAGGGTCATCAGTTTGCCAATAACTATTTACAAAATTTCCACCAGAATTAGTTACAGTAGCTTTTCCTAATTTAATTATATCTGGATTATATGAGAATATTATATGATACATTATTTTGTAACTATTTTAACAAATGTTCCTACAGCAGTTACATCTTCAATGTCATATATTGAGTCTGTATCAGAAAAAACTATCACAGATTCAGAAGAAGAATTAAATATTTCTCCTATAGACTTAATAGCCCTTTCACCTGTATTAGCATTAACAGTTAATGGTATTTTATAAGAAAGTGGAGCTTTTTCAAAATATAAGTCTAATACAGTAGAAGATGAGTACTTTCCTCCCATAAAGTGTCTAACGGGTAATAATAAATAATCCGTTTCACTATTTACAAACAAAACATATCTTTCCATTTTACAAATATACTAAAAAAAATAGGAGGCCATGTAGACCTCCTAACCATGAAAACTGAATTAGAAAAGAACTATAAAGATACGAATAATATTTTTAACGTTTTCCGCCAAAATATTTCTTAGCATGTCCTTCTCTAACTAATATCTCATTTACACTTATTTCTTGGTCTTTCTCTACATACATCTCTCCTAATATCCTTCCGTACTTACCTTTACCATGTGATTTCATAATAATATTATCACTAGCAAGTATTTCTTTTAATCTTTCTTTTGCGGCTAGACCTTTCTTTTTTTCTTCTAAATCTCTAGTTCTAGACTCAGGCGCATTAATACCATACATCCTTACACGTCTTTTAATGTGTGTATTAAAACCTAAATCTATCATTACATCTACCGTATCGCCATCCACGACACGCTTGACCTCGACATCATAATTGTACTTTTCCATAACCTATTATATTAAACGCGAAGCGTTTCAAAATTTTTTATACCACCCTTTAACTAAATACAGACGCTATTGTTACGTACCCCCCATCAATTTCATCACTTGAACCATCTGAAGTCACTCTTATTACTAAATAGTTTGTGTCATCGGCAGTTACTTCAGTGGCTAAGGTGCACAAACTATCTATTGAAGTGGCTCCAGTTCCAACATCTACTATTACTTTATGTGTTATATCTCCTTTATATACATAAAAGTCTTGACTTGTGTCGCTACCATAAACCCTAACCTGTGTAGCTTTAAATCCTAATGGTACCGCCACTGTAGCAAACATATCGCTAGAGCCATCACTAAATAAAAATAATAAACTACTACCGATACTAGCATCATTCATCATTACAGGTCTACCATTATCTGCGGCTATAAAATCCTTTGGTAGTATTTTTATTCTACTTCTATGGCCATGCCAACCCATGTCATGCATATTACCACCTACAAACGTCCATGCAACATCTGATATATGTGTAGAAGGAAAACTTTCAGTCTCTTTATCAAACTCTATATATATTTTTTCTCCAGTTGAGAATTCCTTTACTATATCTTGTAAGGTTTCTTTGTGTTTATTTGAAGCTATTGTAAGGGAAACCATAAATTGGTCCATACCTTGAGTTTCCGCATCTTCAAGTATAGGTTCAAAATAAAGTTCTAACACAGTATCTGAAGAAGCGTGACCACCACTAAAAGTCTTTATAGGTATGGTTATATAACCCTCTGAGGTGCTATTTGTACTGCTTCCATTTAATATTATAAACTTTTGCATTATAAGGTCTCTGTATTTACTGTTATACCCAAAACAGCAGTTATTCCACTTATAAACTCATTAGTTACTTGGTCAGCTATTGTTATAAAGATATCATCTCCTGTAGAAAACTCTTCTAAAACAGCTTTAACAGTTGCAAGCTCTCCACTACATGTAACCCAAACATTATCCCTGTCTCCACCTGCCCTTATTACCATTTCGTGTATTGTTTTAAAATAAAAAACTATATTTCCATTAGATATGGTAGTAATACCCCTAAACGAACTTAAAGGAAACATAACAGAAGAAGTCCTATCATCATCGTCAGCCACGTCAGTGACATATCTAAAGTAAACATACTTTTCATTCATTATACAAAACTACAAAAATTTTTTTTATTTTTTTTATACACATGGAAATAGGAAGGTCTATACTACCATGGCCCCCTCGGTCTCGGGTTTTCGAACCCTCCCCCTCAAAGTCTAGAGGAAACTGTACTACACAGAAAAAGCATCCTTATTATTAGCATAAGTAATTATTATGCTGTTCCACAGTGTAGAAGGTGTTCGTTACACTCACTATTGTTCAATACAACTGTTCACTATCATCTGCTTACTTGTGCGTATGAATGGATGAGTGAACCACATTATCCTGCTATAATTACTATGAGTATGATATGATGTGATTGATAGTTCACTTAGTTGTATATTGTTTAGGTGATTTGCATAGTTAGTATGTACTATCTGTCCCACACCCTCCCAAGTTACGAAAAAAAAATGACATTGTCAAGTCCACATTGCTAACTATTTGGATGAGTATACTATTTGAGTGTTCTGTTCAAGTTGTGTTATTATGCTGTTCTACAATGTTTAATAAATGTTTAACCAATTAAAACTATAATGCTATGAGTAATCGTACTGAAAAACAAATAAAACAAGATATTTATAACAAGGTAATGGATATCTTCATTACGGAATACAATGACGCCGCCGAGGCTGTATCATCTGTATCAACAGAAATTGAAGACAATAGAAATTTCTTCTATGATATGTTGCAAGCACAAGGAACATTCTGCTTAAGAAACAATCCTGAAGAATATCCGTTGTCTATAAGACTTGATGACTTCATCACATCATTGTCACACATACTTGCTGAAGAAAGACAACTATGCGTAGAAGATATGGACATATGTTTCTCTGAAGAGTCTAACTACGAAGATTGGTGGGGAATACCTGCAGTGTAAACTGTTTTGCTGTTCCCCAATGTTTATAATTTGTTTAATCTAAATCTTATTTAAAATGGAAAAGTTCGCTAATAAATTTCTTGATATACTAGCTAATAAAAAAGCAGAAACATTTATCATAGGCTTTCTTGGTCTTGGTATGTTATATGTTGTAATAATGACTGTACTTCTTGCGTACACTCTAATTACTAATGGTGCAGTATAAAACATATAGGTTAGGTCCTCTCACCTTAAGTAGAGGATATCACTATCATTAATCGCTATGGATAAATCATTATACACAGAGTATGAGATACAACAAATACGCGAGTATGGTTATGTCAAATATCCTGTTAAAAAGAAAAAGAAATGAAAAAACTATTATTATTAATGCTATGCATACTATTCTTATCCTCTTGTGCTTCATCTAAAATGAATGCTTGTTGGGGTAGCAATGGTAAAGCTAAGAATGGACTGTACAAGTAATGTTGTGCTGTTCTTCAATGTAGGTTATGTCGCTCGCCTTTAAGAGTGACGCAATTATTAAATTATTTTAAGCTATGAATTATGATAAAATTTTTAGTGGCGTTACAACAGTAATGCAAAAGAAAGACACAAACGAAGGAGTTGTGTCAGGAACTCTAACGAGTTTAAAACCAGATTTTCCTTACTTTATGTACAATGGAACAGACGCTGATGGTATCTTAAAAACAGATAAACCAGCCAAACCATTTAATATGGCAAATATTGTACTTAAGAAAAATGTTAAAGTAAATGGTACTTATACTACTAGATACTATAAAGCATTTGCTATTAATATTCTAAATGATGTACAAAGTGAATCTAAAATAACTACATACAATACTATGATATTTAGAGGTACTACAATAGAAGAGATAGCAAAGGAAATGAAAAGTGGTGACTTAACTAAGTCTAAAGCGTTTGTATCTATAATGATTGAAAACAATATAGATGTAACAAATGACTTTGTAGGTCAGCTTGAAAAAGGTGTAACATTTGCACAAAGATATGTAAGAAACAGTAGTGACTTATCATTTGTTAGTGCAAAGTACTATACAGAGCGTCTTAACAGACAAAATAGTACAGTTGTGTCTGAGCCTGTAACAGCAGAATTAGTTGAAGCAGACTTACCACTATAATTATTAGGGAGGGTGTAATAACTCTCCCTATTTTTTAAATATTATGTTCGCTACGCTCACTATTTTTTTAACCTCTGTTCGCCACAGAGGAGGCTATACGTGTCCTGCGGACATATTTTTTATAACACAAAGACTATGCACAAGACTGGTTCACTATCATAGGCACGGTAGTTTACATCAATCCTGTAATGTTTTGTTTTGCTTTTCTTTGTTGTTGTTTTTTGTTTAACTATTTAAATTATTACGCTATGATTACAGATATTAATACAGAGGATAATGTTATCCTTGGCTTCTATTGTTCAGATGACAGTATTAGTGAAGATATATTTGATACATTTGTGTCAAGTTATATATCATAAGATAGGGCTATTAGGTTACAGATTAACAATTTTTTTGGTTATTGCACGTTATTTTTCATAATATGTTACTCTGTAACCAATACCTTATTACAATATTCAGGGGAGTGCTCGGCGTAAGTAGCGGTTATTCACTCAGTCGTACGTGTAAGCTGCAGCTAAGCACGTGAGAGCTCCCCTATTTTTTTTTAACCTTTAAAATTTATGCTATGGAAATATATGGAATTAAAATGAAAACATATTTATTTAACAATATTACAGATGAAACAATAACTAAAGAATGCGTTATAGATAATACAATGTATCAAACACTAGAAGACGCTGTAATTCAATTAGAATTAATATATAATTCACCAGAATTTGATGATGAATCAGATGAGGTAGAGTATTATATAGAATCATATACATTAGAAATAAACGATTAACCTTTAAAATATATAATTATGCCTAACTGGTGCTTTAATAATGTTAGTGTCGTGACGTGTATTGACACCGCACTAGCAAAAAATCAATTAAATAGACTTCAAGAAGAATGTTTTATAAATGATAAAAAGAAATATGGAAGTTCTACTGAATACCCTACTAAAGAATTTGATTTTAATAAAATAATACCTATGCCTGAGTCTTTACGTATAACCTCTCCTGCTCAAAATGAAGAAGAGAAAAATATATATAAAAAAAATGTATCAAAATATGAACATGGAGACTGGTATAGCTGGTCAATTAATAAATGGGGAACTAAATGGAATGCTTGTGATACATATATAAATAACACAAGAGATGATTATTTTGATTTCTCATTTAATACAGCTTGGTCTCCACCAATCCCTTTATTAAAAGCTTTATCAGAAAAATATCCTTTATTAAGATTTGATACAGAATATGAAGAAGAGGGTATGGGATTTGCTGGAAGAATTATTCTTTGTAAAGAATTTAACACAAAGATAGACAGAGAATTGCCTAACAGACAACTTTATAATGAAAAAGAAGATGATTATGAGGACAACCCTGAATATGATAAGATGAATGAAGCTATTCAAGAAGAGTTAGAACAAGAAATGATTATGCATACTCAAGATATGCTAAAAGAAATGAAAAGTTAAGTTTTTCATAGCGAGCCACAGGTAAGTGTGGGACTACACAGTCAAATTTTAAACAGAATCAATGAAAGAGTGCTTACCCACTCTTTTTTTTATTAACTATCATTAAAAATTTACAACCATGGACGATATTACAGACAATATATTTATAGCAATCATTATACTATTCCTTGCTTATATGTTTATAGGATAATGTTTTGCTGTTCTACAAAGTTATGTTTAACCTTATAAAATTAAAATTATGTCAAAAGAAAGATTAAGACACGCTACTATATTAGAGGCTCTAAATGAGTATAAAAAAACTATAGACAGCGGTGCGATGTACAACGAAAAAGATGTACAAGAAACTATATATCAAATAGAGGATTTAGTTAGTAATAAAGCTATTATTCGTAATAAAAACCAAAGACCTGAAACTATCAGGGGTAACATCATATTAGAATGTTATGATGTATATAAACTGTTTAAATGTTTAATAAAAAGTAATACCACTCCCATAAGAACATCTTTATTAGATTCTAAATCAAATATACCTGTTAACGCTAATGTGTTATTACGTTATAATGAAAGTTGGGACGAAACTAGAAGGCTTGAAGAGGTTCTTCTTACATTAATAGATACATTAGACTACTCTTTACTTGACATACCTGATGGGTATCTTAAAACAATAAAGAAGAAAATTAATGGAGAACTTAAAAGAAGAAAAGAGGTAAATGAAACTGCTAGTAAAGCAACAGAAAAAATCTTAGAAGATAATATAGATGGATAATATGAGAAGAATAGATGACGAATCAGTAAATGGTGTCCCCTATGAGGCTATAGAGGATTACCGAGAAATACAAGAACCTTATTGGACTTGTGTTAGTGCGTTTGATGTGAAGTATTCACTATCATGCGACCAATCAATAGAAAATAACAAATTATTAACTAAAAAATTATATAAATTATGTGTGGATTAGTAGGATTTAGTGGTAAAGCTAATACAAGTGTGTTTAAGGCTTTACATTTATTAGCAGATAACGACAGTAGGGGAGGTCACTCTACTGGATTATTTGTAAATGGTAAGATTTATAAGACTGTTGAAGAGTCTATGAATATATTGCCAATGCTTAAAACAAGTAAAACAGGTGGTGTTCTTATAGGACATACAAGGTATGCAACTCACGGTGAACACACTGTTGAGAACGCTCACCCTTATCAATATGGTAATATCGTAGGTGCTCATAATGGAGTTCTATCAAACTATAAAGAAGTGGGTAAGAAGTTTAATATCAAGAAAACTACTGTTGACTCTCAAATGATATTTAAATTATTGTCACAAGAAAA
>TARA_R110002012_G_scaffold294252_2_pt1 | contig 10824 bp, 8 predicted proteins | sample TARA_R110002012 | Tara Oceans TARA_R110002012 (sample SAMEA4396515) | marine metagenome | biome: Westerlies Biome; feature: [DCM] deep chlorophyll maximum layer (ENVO:01000326); material: water (ENVO:00002006), including particulate matter (ENVO:01000060) such as... | depth 40 m
CTTCCACCAGCAACGTGATGGCGGGTAAGCTCTTCGGAATTCCGGTAAGCGGTACCCATGCCCATAGCTGGGTGATGTCGTTCGATAGTGAGAAGGAGGCTTTTGAAACTTATGCCGAAGCAATGCCTAACAACACGGTGCTTTTGGTCGACACCTACGACACTGAAGAAGGCATCCGGCAGGCGATCGCTGTTGGGAAGAAGATGCAGGCCAAAGGGCAGCAACTAATGGGTATTCGGATAGATAGTGGTGACCTGGCCTATTTCTCGCAAATGGCCAGAGAGATGCTTGACGAAGCAGGTCTGGAAACGGTGAAGGTGGTGGCTAGCAACGATCTGGATGAAAACCTGATCCAGAGCTTAAAGCTGCAGGAGGCAAAAATTGATGTTTGGGGCATTGGCACTAAGCTGGTGACAGCCTATGACCAGCCGGCGCTGGGGGCGGTATACAAACTGTCAGCTATTGAGAACCATGGCATGTGGCAGTATAAGCTGAAGCTTTCGGAGCAGACGGTGAAAATGAACAACCCAGGCATCCAGCAGGTCAAGAGGTTCGATGACGGCAGGCAGTACGTGGGCGATATGATTTTTGACGTAAATACAGAGCTGAAAAAGAAGAGCCTCATCATTGATCCGATGGATGCTACAAAGAGAAAAACACTGAATGCTGAGAAGTTAAACAGTGAAGACTTGCTGGTGCCGGTTTTTAAAAGTGGCCGTTGTATATATGACCTTCCTGACATCAAGGATATCAAGAAGCGGCACACTGAGCAACTTGGCATGCTTGATAGAAGTGTAAAACGCTTTGTGAATCCACATGTTTACCCCGTAGGGTTGGAGGAAAGCCTTCATAAGGCCAAAACAGAACTGATTCTAAAACTTCGAAAAGTGACTAGCAATGAATAAAGAAGCCCTGATCGTTGTAGACATACAAAACGACTTTCTTCCTGGCGGCGCATTGGCAGTTAATCATGGTGATGAAATCGTCCCAATTGTAAACGAGCTAATGGAGCGCTTCGACCTTGTTGTAGCTACTCAGGACTGGCATCCGGCTGACCATGGGAGCTTTGCAGCCAATCACGAAGGAAAGAAGGTGGGCGAGTTAATTGACCTGAATGGACTTCCTCAGATCATGTGGCCGGTACATTGTGTACAGGAGTCGAAAGGTGCTGAGTTTGCCAGAAGCCTGAATACGTCCAAATTCAAGAAAGTCTTTCAAAAAGGCACCGATGCTACGATCGATAGCTACAGTGGCTTGTTTGATAATGGAAAAAGGAAGTCAACTGGTCTGGGCGAATACCTGAAGGCGGAAGGGGTAGAAAAAGTCACAGTGGTTGGTCTTGCCGCCGATTACTGCGTGAAGTTCACCGCTTTGGATGCGAAGGAATTTGGCTTTGAGGTCGTGTTGACTGTGGCGGGCACACGGGCCGTCAACTTGCGACCAGGTGATTTTGAAAAGGCCCTGAAGGAATTGGAAAGGGCAGGGGTGGAGGTGAGGCGGTAAGAAGTAATCAGTAAATGGTAATCAGTAAAAAGTGACTGATTACCATTTACTATTCACTGATTACTTAACTGAAGCCATATGAAGCACCAAGTCAACCACACGGTTGCTATAGCCCCACTCGTTGTCGTACCATGATACTACTTTCACGAAGTTAGCGTTCAGGCTGATGCCAGCGTCAGCATCGAAGATAGACGAGCGAGCGTCTCCAACGAAGTCGGTGCTTACTACCGCATCTTCAGTGTAGCCCATAATGCCTTTCATAGGTCCATCGGCAGCATCTTTCATAGCTTTTTTGATGTCTTCATAGCTAGCAGCTTTCTCAAGTCTGCAGGTAAGGTCAACCACAGATACGTCAGGAGTAGGAACACGGAACGACATACCAGTCAGTTTACCGTTTAGTGAAGGAATAACTTTTCCTACAGCTTTAGCAGCGCCGGTAGATGATGGGATGATGTTTTGACCAGCGCCACGTCCGCCTCTCCAGTCTTTCATAGAAGGGCCGTCGACAGTTTTCTGTGTAGCAGTGGTGGCATGTACTGTGGTCATCAAACCTTCCACGATACCGAACTTGTCATGAAGCACCTTAGCAAGCGGAGCCAGACAGTTGGTGGTACATGAAGCGTTTGAAACGATATTGATATTGCTCTTGTATTCAGTGTGATTTACACCCATAACAAACATGGGGGTATCATCTTTCGAAGGAGCAGACATTACTACCTTCTTGGCACCTGCAGCAATGTGCTTCTCAGCAGTTTCTTTGGTAAGGAAGAGGCCTGTAGATTCAACTACATACTCAGCGCTAACTTCATTCCATTTCAAATTGGCAGGATCCTTTTCTGCAGTTACCCGGATCGTCTGACCATTTACAACCAGGTTGCCGCCCTTTACGGACACCTCACCCTTGAACAGACCATGGGTGGAGTCGTACTTGAGCATATATGCCATATAATCTGGTTCGATCAGGTCATTGATTCCTACGATTTCGATCGAGGGGTTGTTGATAGCCGCCCTGAACACCAGGCGACCTATACGACCGAAACCATTGATACCTACTTTTACTTTTGTCATTTTCAAAAAAGTTTATGGTTATTACAGAGAGTGCAAATCTAACACCCGTACCCACTAAAAACAAAGAAGTTGGCGGTTAAGGTTCAGTTGTTTTTGAAGGATTTTTAGAAAATTTTTCCGCAATGCTTTGCAATTAAAATGAGGCCATATATCTTTGCACCACAATTCAGGAAAGGGGTAGCGAATCAAGCTTAACTCTTCCTCAATTGTCCCCAAAATGGTCCGTTCGTCTAGGGGTTAGGACGCCAGGTTTTCATCCTGGTAACAGGGGTTCGATTCCCCTACGGACTACAAAAAGCCGCTAGAAAGCGGCTTTTTTCATTTGTGGCAGCTTGCGTCGCAATGGGTTCACAACATCATCTCTCAACAGCATTTGCCAGCATCTTCACAAACACCTCCTGCTGCCAGGCAGTGGCATCGTGACCCATGGAGGTATAGAAGGTTCGGCCATTGCCAATTTGTTTGTGCCATGCCACCGGGTGGTCTTTTCCCATGCCAAAGTCTTTGTCGGTCATCCAAAGCATGTTGCCGCTGGGAAGGATTTTGTCTCCATCAATGGTATAAAGAATACTGAAACCCTTCTTTCGTGGGTTGTCGAAAAACACATACCATTCATCGGTGTGGGTAAACTCGTGCGCCAGACCGGCAGCAAGCAGACTGTCGGCACCCGCTTCCAGCATCATGGTGGTTTCCTGCAACTGAGGGTTGAGCGGGTGGTGAGAGAAGGTAGCTCCCATCAGGTTGTCAGTATACCAATCCCAGTGATGCGAATTGTCGCCAGCACCATGGATGCCAATCAGACTGCCACCATTGTTGACGTAGTTTTCCAAATTTTGCTGCTGTTCATCGTTCAGCACACGGCCTGTGGAATTGTTGAAAATAACCACATCAAACTGGGCTAGCTGCTCACGATTAAATACACCGCCATCCTCTGTGTCGTAAAGAAACCAGTTGTTCTTAATGGCCAATTGAGCAAACACCTTTTTGCCAGCCTCTATCGATTCTCCGTGCCGGAAGCCGGAAGCCTTTGAAAAAAGCAGCACACTGGTTTGGTCTACAGGAATGGTGAGGTTTGGGGCTTCAGTTTCATACGACACAGGGAAACCATTCTTGATCTTGTACATGAACCCGGCCAATAGCCCTACCAGCACCACCACGATGCCTAGCAAAGACCAAAGAGCTATTTTTAAAAACTTTTTCATGGGAAAGAAATCAGGGTTTTTCTTTTATTTTTTGATAAACTCAATGGAGGCCAGACCGGCAAATATCTTCGTGGCATCGGCGCATTTGAAGGTGAAAACGAGCGTGTGTGGGCCGTCAACCGGGTCAATATCTACAACCATTTCCTTGAAGCCAAGATCAGTCAGGCCTGTTTCAAACGTTCCTGCTCCTATCTTTTGGCCATCAACGCCATCAATCATCACGTTCATTGAGCCGCCGGAGAAATAGGTGGGGGCAACCACCAGGTTCAGCTTCAGCTTACCCACTCCGGTCAGGTCGATGTTGTTGTATTGGAGCACACCATCGTCGCTGGGTAAAGTCATGGTCATGTCGTTTTCAATCCCGGGCATCATGCCTGCCGTTACATTGAACGTCATCACATTCTTTTTGCTGCTGAACTTGTCACCATTTATGATCGGGTAGGAGAGCGAAAGCACTTTGGTAGCAGTTAGCGGCTTCATGCCATTGGCGCCCCTGTCGGTATAGGAGGCAGTGAAAATATAAGTGCCTTCCTTTTCCGCCGGCTTATGCTTATTGAGGGCATAGGAGCCTTTGTAAGGGAGGCCTCCTTTCGCAGGTTTTCCGCTCAGCGACAGGATGTAGGCAATCATTTTCTCAGTGTCGGCGGTGCTTAGTTGTGGGTGAGGCGACATCATCAGGTCACCCCATACGCCGGCGCCACCTTTGATGACTTTTTCGGCCAGGGCGTTCACCGCACCTTCGTTGCCTGCGTACTTGTCTGCAATGGCTGTGAAGGTAGGGCCCACTGATTTTTCGGTAAGAGAATGGCATGCCTTGCAGTCGGAAGTTTCCATGAGCGCTTTACCTACGAGGAATGCCGATGCTTCCATATTGGCCTGATGCCCTTGCATAATTTCGGTTACATCGTAGCCCCTGGCCAGGTAATCGGCGGTGAAAGTAACAGCCGAGGGGTTGATGCCCTGGTTGATGGAGCCGTCTTCGGAATCCTGCACGGTCACTTCATAGTCAAAGGTTGAATTGCTCCAGTAAAATGACTGATTTCCTTTAAAGACAAGGTTTACTTCCGGCAGGTCGTTGCCAGCCAAAACGGTAGCTTCAGCGGTAGATACTTCGCCAGAGGGATCCGTTACCGTCAAGCTTACATTGTATTCACCGGGCGTTTTATACTCGTACACAGGGTTTTTCTCTGTTGATGAACCACCATCACCAAAGACCCAGGCGTAGGAAAGTGCGTCTCCATCGAAATCTTTGGAGGCCTCTCCACTGAATTGGACGGCAAAAGGTGTTTTCCCTATCATTTTATTCGCTTCAATGACCGCAAGTGGCACCCTGTTGCCTGATGAGTAAGTGATGTGGATCAATCTGGCATCCATATTTTGCGTGAACCAGTTGGTGCCGTATTCAAGGGCATAAAAATCACCCGTGGGACTAATCACCAGGTCGACCATGTTGTTGAACAACATATTGGGCAGAAAACGCTCCATTCTCACAAAGTCTCCATTGTCATCCAGCGTTACCGCCATTACCCAGCCACGCATCCAGTCGTAGGTGAAAAGCTTTTTGTCGTAGTACTCAGGGAGCCGCTGGTCTGATTCGGGGTAGCGGTCTTTGTAAAAGACGGGGCCTGCCATGGCATTTCTGCCGCCTTCACCCACCAAAGGGTACTCGGTGGATTCAGCATAGGGATAGTAGTATAATGGAGGATTAGCAGGCGGTAAATCCTTCGCTCCGGTATTGTTGGGAGAGGTATTGACGGGCTTTTTTGGGTCAAACAGCGGGCCGGTCTTGTTGTTGGTGTAGTCGTAGTGATTATAGGGGAAGTTGTTGCCTATAAAATAAGGCCACCCAAAATTACCTGCCTTTTTGGCCTGATTGAGTTCGTCATAACCCCGGGAGCCAAATCCAGCGCTGTCTTTAGCGGCATCGGGCCCCACGTCACCCCAGTAGAGGTAGCCATTTTTAGGGTCAATTGATATTCTGAATGGGTTTCGCAGTCCCATTACATAAATTTCAGGCCTGCCCTTTGTTGGATCGGTGAAAAGATTGCCTTCGGGAATTGAGTAAGTTCCATCATCTTCAGGCTTGATGCGTAGTATTTTTCCACGCAGGTCGTTGGTGTTGGCCGACGACTTCTGCGCATCCCATGGTGACCGGCCTTCGCCTTCGTCAATTGGGCCATAGCCGGTGGCACGAGGGCTGGTGTTGTCTCCAAGCGACACATAAAGCAACCTGTCAGGGCCAAATTCTACAGAGCCGGCCGAGTGGCAACATTCCTGCCGCTGCGTGGGCACGGTCAGTAGCACCTTTTCGGACGCATAGAGCAAAGAGTCACCTTCAAAAGTGAAGCGGGAAAGGTGCTGCTTCGGTTCGTCACCCACCGGAGAGTAGAACAGGTAGATCCAGTGGTTGCTGGCGTAGTCAGGATCAATGGCAAATCCCAACAGGCCGTCTTCCAGCTCACTGTGTACGGGGAAGGTGGTGACAAGCTTCACGCTGTCCGCCCCTTTCTTGAAGAGCTTAATCGCCCCTTTCCTTTCTATAAATAGGATGTCTTCATTAGGGAAAATATCGAGTTCCATTGGCTCATTCAGATTGAAAGCAAGTACATTTTTCTGGAACCGGTTCTCTTCCGGAGCCACCCTCGAATTGTTATAGTCAACGGGTGTTCCGGGCCCCGCAGCATATTGGATGCCGCCCCAAAGCATTGTCAGGAAGTCCTGATCTTTCCATGCTTCATTCGTGTGTCCCAGGCCTGTGTACCACGACCTGCCTCCGTCAAAATCACGGTACCAGGTAATGGGGTGGTTTTCTCCGTTGGTGCCGCCTTCATAAGACAGCTCATCGAGATTGAGCAATACGTTGATGTCAGCTTTGATCTCTTTATAGTTGTACCACTCGTCGGTGCGAGGCCAGCTTTCGGGCAGGTGTTGTGTAGAAAAGTGGGTTTTGTCCACCACCCGCACCGTGGCATCTCTTACATTCGGATCGGAGGGGTGGCCGTTGAAATAAGCACCCACCAGTTCGCCGTACCAGGGCCAGTCATATTCTGTGTCGGCGGCAGCATGGACGCCTACAAACCCGCCACCTGCCTGAATCCAGCGGTTCATTTCCAGCTGCTGGGCGTCGTTGAGCACATCGCCAGTGGTGTGCAGAAACACGATTACGTTGTAATTCTGAAGGTTGGCTTCGTTGAAGTCATCACTGTTCTCTGTAGTGTCAACGGAAAAGCCATGCTGTTTTGCCAGCTCAAGTATGGCTGTTTTTCCCGCAGGTATGGATTCGTGGCGAAACTCCGCCGTCTTAGAGAAAACCAGCACCTTGATATCACGTGTGTCCCGGGTAAAGTAAAAGTAAGCGGCAGCGACAAGCACTGCCAATGTCAGCAGGATGATGTAGCGTTTTTTCATAATGAAAACTAAATAATTTAAACCAACAGGAGTGAAGGACCGGTTGGCTTTTTTGTTACATTTGTTAAAATCTAATAAATAAAGGTAACTGCTTTATTATTAACATTTATTAAATTTTAATAAATAAATTTTGCTCTGTTAGAAACTATGAACGGCTTGCAGGAAATAAGACATTTTTTGGAGAAGGGGTATCAGGAATACCGGGCTAACGTCTCGGTGGATTGCACAATTTTTGGTTACCACGAAGGCAAGCTCCAGGTGCTGCTGCTTAAAAACAAGCTGTTGTCACAATGGAGTCTGCCCGGCGGCTATGTGAAGCATACGGAAAACCTGGATGAAGCGGCTGCAAGGGTAACAGCAGAAAGAACAGGCATCGAAAACCTTTTTCTGAAGCAGTTCAAGGCGTTCGGAGACCCTGATAGAAATAGGCTGGACGGTTTCGACCCTGAGATGCTTTATGAAATGACGGGCGTCAGGGTAACTGAAGACAGCTGGCTGGCCGGGCAGGCTGTCACTATTGGATTTTATGCCATTACCGACATCGTGCATGCCCAGCCCAAAGCAGATATATTTTCAAGTGAAAGCCAGTGGTTTTCTATCGACGAGTTGCCCCGCATGGCTTTCGACCACAATGAGATTGTGCGGGAGGCGCTCTTCAACATGCGGATCCATTTGTATCATTTCCCTATTGGAAAAAACCTTTTGCCTCAGAAATTCACCCTGAAAGAGATCAGGCTTTTTTATGAGGTGATGTCTGGCAAAACCCTCAATGCGTCCAACTTCCCTAACAAACTTATTTCTATAGGCCTGATCAAAAAGACCGATGAGAAGCTAAAGATCGGCGCCCACCGCTCACCCACGTTTTACACTTTCAACGACGAGGTGTACGAAAAGGCACTGGAGGAAGGTGTGGTGTTGGTGTAGGTAGCAGGATCGGTTATAAAGCCTTTGCGCAAACCGTGGATTAGTCAGGACTTTCAAAAAGCCTCACATGACTAGCACATTCCGCCATAAATGAAAGATTTGCTTGCTAGACAGTGGTGGATTGGCATGGAAATGATAAATTAAATCGTGAGCACTATCAATCAATAAACATGGCTATAGAGCCCAGTATTCTGACCATTGTCCTTATTATCCTTATCAGCTTTATTGTCAGTGCCTTTGGTAACCTTATCGGATTTGGAGGTGGGATTTTTATGGTGCCTATTCTGGTCACCATTTTTTATTACCCACTGGCCATAGCTGTCGGCAGTGTGATGTTTTCCCTCATCTTTTCCTCACTGGCCGCCACCTACTTCCATAGAAAAGGCGGGCATGTCGATTTTAAGATGGGGATATTGCTGGAGCTGCCTACCATGCTCGGCGTTGTGCTGGGGAGCTTTTTGCTGGCCTACATCTCCGCCCACAGGCTGGAAATACTTTTCTCCGTGCTGGTGCTGTTGTTGGGAGTCTCTTTTTGGCTTAAGAAAGAAGGCAGCGATCAAGACAGTAAAAGCGGTTTGTTTTATCGAATGAATCAATGGAGGCCGTCGTTTCTGATAGAAAACAAGGCGCACCATATTGCTTACAGAGCAAGTATATGGATGATTACTTTTTTCGGGCTAATGGCGGGCACCCTGGCGGGGCTTTTCGGCATAGGCGGAGGTTTTCTAAAGACGCCCATCATGCTCAAAATATTCAAAATGCCGGTAAAGATAGCCACCGCTACGGCCATGTTTATGATCATCATTACGAGTATCACAGGGTCGGCAAGCCATTATATGCAGGGGCATATTGTGCTGTCGCAGGCATGGCCGGTGCTATTGGGCTTCACCAGCGGATCAATTGCCAGCCACAAACTGAATATCGGCATCAACCCGGAAGTGATTGAAAAGCTCATCGGCCTCGGCCTTGTGCTGGCAGCTCTCGTGATGATGGCGAATTTTGTGGGTGCAGGTGCTAGTTAAAAATGCTGACGTCTTTCAACGCCAGCATTTTTAAGCAATTAGAGGTTATAGACTTCTTTCAACCCGTCTCTTAAAGTCGCAGGCTTCCGGCCCAGCAAAATTTCAAGGTCTTTCGTCGTGCGCTCAAACTGTTGGTTTTTGATATCAGCCGAGAATCCGGTAACGATAAAAACCACTTCTTCAGGGAGGCCCCATTCCCGCAGTTGTCCCGGAAACTTATCGGCATCTGCGTCGGTGTATACCACGGTTTTGCCTGACAAAACGCTGAGTGCTTCGGCGGCATCAGCGTAAGAATATAGCTGACTGCCGGTTATCTCATACGTTTTGTTTTCATGGCCAGGCTGGAGCAAGACGTTGGCGGCTGCTTCTCCCATCTCTCTGCGTAGAGCGTAAGGAACCTTTCCATTACCGGACGGAAGATAGATGCCGTTCTCAAAAACCTGAGGACCCGCAAACACCGCAATGCCATCCGTATATAAGGTATTACGCAGCATGGTGTAAGTCAGCCCACTTTTTTTGATGTAGTCCCCTGTTTCGAAATGACTTTCCATGAGAGGCTTTACTCCTGACGTGCTGGGATCTTTGATGGAAACGCCCGTGTAGGCGATGTGCTTCACTCCGGCTTTCTTCGCTGCATCCACTACGTTTTTATGCTGCTGTAGTCTATTGGGGTCTAGTCCGGAAATCAGCAGCACTTTCTCGACTCCTTCCATGGCCTTGTCAAGGGAGGCGATATCATCGAAATGACCCATTCGAACTATAACGCCCTTTTCGGCTAGCTCGCTGGCTTTGTTTTCATCTCTTGCCAGCGCCACGATGTTGCTGGCGTCAGTATTTTTCAGCAGGTGTTCTATTGTTGCTGTTCCCAAATGCCCTGTTGCTCCTGTTACTAGAATCATGTTTTTTGTATTTGAATAGTTAATGAATTATTATTGTTACTCAAAGTAACTAATAACAGTTCTAAAAAGTAACTTGTTACCTTTTGGTAACTGGTAAGAAAGTGGTAACGAAATGGTAACTAATACAGAAATAAGCGAAGTTTTTGACTGCCCGGTGGCTGCTACACTGGCTATTATCGGAGGAAGATGGAAGGTGCTGATCCTCTACCAGCTTGCCAGCGGCACCAAACGTTTTGGGGAAATAGCCGTCCGCATACCTGGCATTTCACGCAAAGTACTTACCGAGCAGCTAAAGGAATTGGAAAAGAGCAAGCTGGTGGTGCGAAAGCAATACAAAGAGATTCCGCCACGGGTGGAATATACACTCACAGACCTGTCAAAAGGACTTACGCCTATTTTTGATGAAATCGCTATCTGGGGAAATAAGAATTTGCTGGGGAGAGGGTAGAAAGGGTTAACAATCAATAGGTGCTGTGGCAAAAAGGAGAACGGAAGCATGTCGCTATGGGGTAAGCGCTTGCATGGGTAGGTGTTAAGCCGGGTGACCGGGAAGCCTTATGCGAGTAGGTGACAAGCGCTTATAACATATATAGTAAAGGCGTTAAAAGAGTCGTGACAAAGGCTTAAAAGACCTGGGTAATGGGCTTATCAGGAGGCTGCGGTGCCACCATACATGGTCAGTGGTAGGCAGCATGGGCGGTGAGTGGTGCGCAGCAAAGGGACTTTTGCTGGGCTGGAAAGGAATGAGTGGGGAAACAGGCATCCTTTCTTTAATATACGAAAAAGGGGCGGAAGGGA
>TARA_R110002012_G_scaffold93636_7_pt1 | contig 10822 bp, 9 predicted proteins | sample TARA_R110002012 | Tara Oceans TARA_R110002012 (sample SAMEA4396515) | marine metagenome | biome: Westerlies Biome; feature: [DCM] deep chlorophyll maximum layer (ENVO:01000326); material: water (ENVO:00002006), including particulate matter (ENVO:01000060) such as... | depth 40 m
TGTTATGGCGCTGGTGCCATGGCTTGATACGTCGTCTGTTCGGTCGGGCCGGTATCGTCCCATGTTCAAGTGGTGGTTCGCGCTGCTGGTTATCGACTTCTTTGCCCTGATGTGGCTGGGTGCGATGCCTGCGGAAGAACCCTATGCCAGCTTGTCGCTGATCGCATCAGCCTATTGGTTCGGCTACTTTCTGGTGATCCTACCACTGTTGGGTGTGATCGAAAAACCAATTGCACAGCCCGATACCATCGAAGCTGATTTCGCCAAGAATAAAGCTGCGAAAACGGGCGGTACCAAGACGCTTGTAACGCCGGCTGAATAAGGACCATGACAATGATCAAGAAAACAATCATCTCGGCTGTTGTCGCCATGGGCCTTACAAGCTCCGCTGCTTTTGCGGCTGGTGCAGAAGCACATGTCGAGAACTATGACTTCTCTTTCGAAGGGCCTTTTGGGGCCTTCGACGTCAACCAGCTGCAGCGTGGCCTGAAGGTTTATACTCAGGTCTGTTCGGCCTGCCACGGTCTGACGTATGTTCCGATCAGGACATTGTCAGACGATGGTGGTCCGCAGCTTCCTGAAGATCAGGTGCGCGCATATGCGGGTAACTTTGAGGTGTTCGATGCGAGCTTGGACGATTTCCGTCCGGCAACGCCGGTTGACCACTTTCCGGGCTCTGCGCTTGAAACTGCACCTGACCTTAGCCTGATGGCGAAGAAGCGTGCTGGTTTCCACGGCCCCTATGGCCTTGGCATCAACCAGTTCTTCAAGGGCATGGGTGGCCCCGAGTATATCGCGTCTTTGCTGACCGGGTATGAGGAAGCACCTGAATGCGCCCCTGAAGATTTCCCAGGGTCGTATAACAAAGCGTTTCCAAACGGTGGTATTCCCGAGGAATGTAAAGACGAGCACGGGCACGTCACAATCGAGGGCAGCTGGATCGCAATGGCGCAGCCGCTCTACGGTGATGATGTCGAATTCGATGATGGTCACGAGGCCACCATCGAAAGCGAAGCGATGGATGTATCTGCGTTCTTGATGTGGACAGCCGAGCCAAAATTGATGGCGCGCAAGCAGGCTGGTTTTGCCGGCGTTGTTTTCCTGACCCTTTTGTCGGTACTTTTGTACCTCACCAACAAGCGTCTTTGGGCACCGGTAAAGCGTAAAGAAGACTAACGTCTTCTTTCACATCGCTCGGCGATTGAAAAATGAAAGGCCTTCCGGATCTGAATGGATCCGGAAGGCCTTTCCGTTTGTGCAAAGTGGGGAGACTTCGTTGAGGGCACAAACAAGTTGGTAGATAAAGAGAGGGAAGAGCCAGCGTCCGGATCTATTGAACGCCATGACTAAGGTGGGTAACTACCCTCGTCATACTCTGCCCCTCTATGCCTCTAAACCGGGCTAGCACCATCCAGAATAAGAGGAAGATTGCTATCGCCAGACCGTCTCTTTCAATACAATCACATTTACGTATGAATTCAAAAGCGGTCTGTGAAGTGGGTCACACACGGGTCAAATATTTGCAGATTCTGAAATTTTTCTAAGGTTATCAGCGTCCAAGATCCGCAATGCGCCTCTGCCCAAGTCAATCGTGCCTTCTCGTTTCCAGACGGCCAAGGTCTTGGAAACAGCTTCGCGGCTGGCACCGACGAATTCGGCAAGCTCTGACTGCGACAGTTTGATGGTTGAAGATTGCACGCCGTGGCCGTCAGCCAGATACAAGATCTTTTGCGCCAAACGCGTTGGCAGGGGCAGAAAAACCTGGTCGCGCAACTGCTGGCCCATCCAGCGCATACGCTGTCCGGCAAGCTGGATCATGTCGACCCCAAGTTCGGGTTCATTCCTAAGAGCGGCCAAGACATCGGCGTTTTTGATGCCCCAGACCTTGGTCGGCTCGATCGCCATGACCGTTGCAGTCCGCGGTCCGGGATCAAACAACGCAATTTCGCCGAACATCGCGCCATCTCGCATGACATCAAGGCTCAGCTTGCGCCCGTCTTCCGAAAGCACACTAAATTCAAGCGCACCGGTCGCGATGGCATAAAGACTGTCGCCGGTATCGCCCTGTTCGAACAACACCTCGCCTTTTTTCAGGGTCTTTTCCTGGGCAAGTTTGATCATCAATGCTTGCAGCGCAATGGATGCAGTCGCCAAAAAGCCCTTGGCGATCAAATTTTGAACTTGGGAAATGTTTGTACCAGTCACGGGGATTTCCCAGATAGATTTTTAACGATGGAGAAAGATCTGCGTTAGCGCGAAAATCCCGAAACCAATTTCTGGTTGGTCGCCCCGAACCCCGCCAAGGCACTCATCACTTCGTCATTTGCAGGCCCATAGACGGTAAAGCGAACAGGGGTAAAAGCGGTCAGAAAACGATCGGCAAACTTCGCACCGAAATTTCCCAGATGCGTCATGACTGCGGCATTGTCGGCATAACGCTCCAGAACGGTGCAGGTGCTGCGGTCTTCGGGCATGTAGTATTCATAGTGCAAGGCACCCGGCTCATCGGCCTGAGTGGCCTTGACCATTTCGTCCAAAAGCGGCTGAACCATCGCGGCTTGCCCTTCTTGAACGTTCATTTCAAGCACCCATTCAATCACGTTACTCATGCCAAAACCCTCCCGTTTCACAGGCAACTTAGCGGTGAAACAATTGAAAAGCCAACAAAGTTATTCGACCAGCAGATGTGTCGCCGCGCGCCCTGTTATTTGTGCACGAACAATTGCCCCTTCGGATTGGGGCTGTGCGAAATGTGTCTCGGTGAACTGGGCTGTCCGGCCCATTGTCGCGCTTTCCATCAAGACGTCGTGCATCCGCCCTTGCTGGGCGTCCAGATGCCGCGCTACTTGGGCGTCCCCGGCAGCACGCAGCCTTGCAGCGCGCTCTTTGATCACAGCACCGTTTACGGGCGGCATGCGCGCCGCCGGGGTGCCTTGGCGGGCTGAGTAGGGGAAGACGTGCAGCCACGTCAAATCGCAGTCCTGTACCAGCTTAAGCGAGTTTTCGAACATTGCTTCGGTCTCCGTTGGGAACCCTGCGATAATATCGGCACCGAACGTCATGTCGGGGCGCAGCTTGCGCGCTTCTTCTGAGAAACGGATCGCATCGTCGCGCAGGTGTCGACGCTTCATCCGCTTGAGGATCATATCATCGCCGTGTTGCAGGCTAAGATGCAGATGCGGCATCAGGCGCTGTTCTGTCGCAATTGCCTGCATGAGGCTGTCATCGACTTCAATCGAGTCGATCGAACTGATCCGAAGGCGGGGTAAGTCTGGCACCAACCGCAAGATCCGCATCACCAGATCACCCAGCTTGGGTTCTGATGGCAGGTCAGCCCCCCAGCTGGTCAGGTCGACGCCGGTTAGAACAACCTCGTTAAAGCCTTTGTCGACCAGGCGTTTGATCTGATCCACCACGACGCCTGCGGGAACCGACCGTGAATTACCGCGACCGTAAGGAATGATGCAAAACGTGCAGCGGTGATCGCAACCGTTCTGGACCTGCACATAGGCGCGGCTGCGCGTGCCAAACCCGTCGATCAGGTGGCCAGCTGTTTCGGTCACCGACATGATGTCATCGACCTGAACGGCCTCTGATTCGCCGATAAAGTCAGCTGCCAACCCCTGCCAAGTAGCGCCGACCATCTTCTCGGTATTGCCGATAACGGCATCGACCTCTGCCATCTTTGCAAAGGTTTCTGGTTCAGTTTGCGCTGCACAGCCCGTCACGATCAATCGAGCGTTCGGATTGGCTTTGCGAAGCTTGCGAATGTCTTGGCGCGCTTTGCGCACCGCTTCGGCGGTGACGGCGCAGGTGTTGATGATCACAGCGTCCTTAAGGCCCGCCTGAGCGGCCAGATCCTTCATCGCCTCGGTCTCATAGGCGTTCAGACGGCAGCCGTGGTTCGAGAAAATGGGGGCGGTCATGTCAGGCTGTCCAGAAATTCACGCGACAGCGTGCCACTGAATACATGGGCCGTTGGCCCGGTCATCCAGACCCCGTCGTCGCGCCAGTCGATGTGCAAGGTGCCCCCGTCAAGGTCAATGCGCACCACGCGCCCTGTAAGGCCTCTGCGCGCGGCTGCAACGGCTGTCGCGCAGCTGGACGAGCCGGACGCAAGTGTGACGCCCACGCCCCGTTCCCAGACGCGCATGCGAATGTGATCGGGGCCGATGAGCTGGGCGACCTGAACATTGGTGCGTTCGGGGTAAAGCGGGTGATTCTCGATGCTGGGGCCAAAGTGGGGCAGATCAATCGCGGTCACATCGTCCACGAAGAACGTGCAATGAGGGTTGCCCATGCCAGTGGCCGTCGGTGCGCCTTCAATCGGGAGGATCAGCGTATCCATCTCGTGTGCCAGCGGGATTTCGTCCCAGTCAAGCTGGGGCTGGCCCATGTTCACCGCCGTAAGCCCATCGCCCATGTCCTGCGCAGCCAGATCGCCGCGGTCCGTGGTCAGGTGAAGTTGGGTCTTGGCGGTTTCCTGCATCAAAAAGCGCGCAATGCAGCGGGTGGCGTTGCCGCAAGCCGCCGACAGCGATCCGTCAGAGTTATAGAAGGTTAGATGTGCGTCGCCCGCCCCGTCAGAGATTACGGCAAGCTGGTCAAAGCCCACCCCAAAATGCCGATGCCCGATGGCTTGCGCCAAAGCGGGCGTGACCAATGCACTAGATGCGCGTGCATCCGGCACGCCAGACGCGCGCGCATCCAGCACGACAAAATCGTTTCCCAGCCCATGCATTTTCATGAAGGGCAATCCGTCTGTCAAATCGCTGTACATTTGGCGCATATAACCCGAGCTTTGAAACTTATCCAGCATCTGCGGATAAATTAGTACGTTAGGGGCTTGACCCCAACGCTCCACCTTTCTAGTAAGCCGCCTAGTGGGCCTGTAGCTCAGTTGGTAGAGCAACTGACTTTTAATCAGTAGGTCTCCGGTTCGAACCCGGACGGGCTCACCATTTTTACTTTTATAGTGCAGAAATGCGCTACGCGACAATGTAAGTGCCCCGGTCGGTATATAGTCGCTAGTAGTAAAAATGGCGGGCAAGGGATGTGTTAACCCCATTTACCTGTCTAATCGACTTTCGTGTAAATATTGGTCCTGTACCCTCGTGATGAGCGAATGTTGACGCGTCCGATAGGGTGTCTTTTGAGCCACACATTCTGCACAGATTCGATTTTTGTTGTCTGTAGCGAAATACACTACCTATAAGTGAATTAACGTTTTGGTAAAATGTTGGTGAGCATCGGGGGTAATCCTTCTTAGAGGGCCGATGCCAATTCCGACTAGGATGTGTGGGTTGGTCCTTGTTCAAGCGCCTTGAAGTTATTCTTGTGGTGGTATGCCTTTGCGTGACCTTTGGGGTCTATGCGCGCGGTATGCAGGTCATTAACAACACGGCTGCAACAGAAATGCGGCGTGTCACGGAAGACAGTATTCAAACGCTGCAAGTCCGAATGAATACCTATCTGCAAAGTCTGAATGCCGCAGCAGGGATGATGCATACCTCGGAAAATTTGGAATATGATGACTTCGAGGTCTTTGTCGACAGCCTGAATTTGCAAGAAAACCTGCCGGGACTCAGTGGAATCGGATTTATCGAAGCTGTCCCGAGCGCGCAAATGCCGGCCTATGTTGCGGATCTGCGCACCAATGGCCTGACTGACTTTAGCGTTCATCCCAAGACCGATAGCGCCGTCAAATACATCATCAAATACATCGCACCTATTGCAACCAACGCCGAAGCACTCGGCCTTGATATCACCTTTGAGAAGGGACGTAGGGAAGCCGCAGAGCGCGCGCGCGACATGCGGTCGCCGCAACTGACACAGCGCATTGTCCTTGTGCAGGATGAAACCAAGCAGCCCGGCTTTTTGCTGCTGAATCCGGTGTTTTACCAAAAAGGACCGCGCGAGGGGGAATTTCGGGGCTGGGTCTATTCACCTTTTGTGGGCAAGAAGGCGATGCAGAACCTGACGCTGAATCAAAGCAAAATGTATGATTTTCAGGTGTATGAAGGGATCGGCACCGACCCGGAGATGCTTATCCACGGCAGTGACCTTAGCGATGAGGTGGCTGGGCAATACAGCACGCAATACACGACCAGTTTCTTTGGCCGACCTTGGACGATCCACTATCAAAGCACAAAATACTTTGATGATTTTTTCCCCGGCCGCGCGCCGCTTTTGTTGTTTTTGGCAGGGATCTTGTTGACGGGTATGATGGCTGTGGCGCTGCGCGAAATTCGCTTGCGTGGCAATTCCATGGAAGAGATCGCAGCGCTACGAGCCAAGCAGATCAGTGCGCGCGAAGAAGAAAACAAATCGATTATGGAAAACACGGTAGTGGCCGTGCTTATTCTTGATGAGAACCGCAAGATATTGTCCGCCAATTGCGCTGCGGTAGAATGTTTCGGCTGTAAGGATTTTAACGAAATGGCGGGTGTGCCTCTTGGTCAGTTTGTGACTGAGGTGTCTGATATCCCCAGCAACAGCGGTTATAATGCCGTGGGCAAAACAATGGGCGGCGGCAAGCTTTATCTTGATCTGCAGCAAAATGGTTGGGTGACGTTGAACGGTGTGCGCCGCACGACGGCCATCGTGCGCGACGTCACCGTGGAGATGGGCGCGGTCAAGGAATTGGCCATCACCAAGCAGCGCTATGATATGGCTCTTGATGGCTCAGAAATTGGCGTATTCGAAGTCAACTTGCGCACCGGTAGCTCTGTTGTTTCGCAAACATGGCGCAAGATTATGCAGGTAGATGAGGACGAAGAAGATACCCAAGGAATCTTTATGAATCGTATCCACCCTGACGATCTGCCCGATCTGTTTGAAGCGGACAGAAAATGTATCATGGGGGAAACCGGAAGGTCGGTTACCGAATACCGGATGGGCTTTGGGGATGGCTGGCGCTGGATGCTTTCTGATGCGGTTGTGATCGAACGGGATGACACCGGGACGGCAGTGCGCATGGTTGGCACCCAGACGGACATCACAGAGCTTCGACATTCCCGCAATGCGCTTGAGGCAAGTGAAGTGCGGTTCCGCACGGTGGTTGAGGCGGCACCTGTCGGTATGGCAATCCTTGACGATCAAGGCCGGTTCGTCGCTGTCAACGGGGCGATGTGCGTCCTGACAGGGTACACAGAACCCGAGATGTTGGACGAATTAACGATGATGCGGATTGTCCCAAGCGACGACATGAGGCGGATGCGCAAAGCCTTGTTGGCGGCAACAGAAATGGATGTTCAAGAGGTTTACCGCGAAGAGCATCGGATCATGCCCAAGAATGGCGGCGAACGCTGGGGTCTGTTCAATATCACCTGGACCTATGATAAAAACGCGAATGCTCATGTCTATATCGCGCAGGTCGTTGACATCACAGACAAGAAAAAGCTCGACCAGATCAAAAGCGAATTCGTGTCCACAGTCAGCCATGAATTGCGCACGCCGCTGACATCGATCAAGGGGGCGCTTGGACTCATTGATGTATCCGCCCGCGAGAAGCTTCCCGAGACGACGATGCGGCTGATTGAAATCGCCCGCACCAATGCAGACAGGTTGACCAACATCGTCAATGATATTCTCGACCTCGAAAAGATTTCCTCGGGGGAGGTCGATTTTTATCTGGGGCCGGTGGATATCGGTGAGACCGTTGAGGCGGCTGTTCACGAAATGATGCCCTTCGCGCAGACCCATGACAACACATTGGTTTGCGAGCTTCCCGATACGCCGGTTTTCGCAACCGCAGATCGCAGCCGCACGGTGCAAGTTCTGGCTAATTTGATTTCTAATGCCTGCAAATACTCGTCGGAACATACCGAGGTATGCATAAAGCTCGAACAACTGGACGATGTTGCCATCATCTATGTCCAAAACAGAGGGCCGGGCGTTCCGGAATCCTTTCGCAATCGGATCTTTCAGGCATTTTCGCAAGCGGATGGGTCGGATACCCGCGCTAAGGGCGGCACCGGATTGGGGCTCAACATCACCCGGCAGATTGTCAAGCGGCAGGGAGGCGAGATCGGCTTTGAAAGCATGCCGGGTGGGCTGACTGTGTTTTGGTTCACCTGTCCTATCGCAAAAGCCGTTGAAGTGTCCGAGCGCCCGGAACTTTTCGGGCCCGAGACCTGGACGGGCCGCCGGTTGCAGATCTTGCATGTAGAAGACGACGAGGATTTTGCAGAAGTCATCCGCACCGGGCTTGATCCCCTAGCCGATGTGAGGAACGTGACCAGAGTAGCCAAAGCACGCAAGATGCTGACCGAAGGCCCGCTGGATGTGATCATATTGGACTGGAAGCTGCCAGATGGTGATGCCACTGTCTTGCTTGAGGAAATCGGCAGGACCCAAGCGCATGCGCGGATTATCAGCCTATCGTCTGATGCTGCCCACAAGAAGGATCACCGGGTAAACGTGAACCTTGTGAAATCGCAAACAGAGATCGCCCATCTTATTGCCTGCGTCTCTGATTTAACGAGAAAAGCAAGCTAACGCGCATAGTTGTGATGATGCATGGCCCATAAACGCCTTAAAAATGTCCAGAACTTTCGATCTATAGAACGCTAGGGAAGGCAAGTATTGCCTGCTGAATTACAGCAATTTCTCTGGAAGCTAAGGACATTTGGATGCCTAAAATAAAATTTGATGGACGAACAATTGCCGCTTTTTCGGCAGGGCTATTTCTGGCTGTTGCTTGGTACACCTTAAGCGGAGCGGTCCTGTCGGGCTGGTCTGCAGAAGTATTTCCCGTGATTGGGGCAGTCATTATTGCTGCGCTCATGTCAGCCTTTGCTGTGCGAAAGCCAGCCACCGCAATCCAGCACATCGGGGATGTATCCCTTGCCCAGCAGCTTCGGCTGCTGAAGACACATACGATGGTCAATGTCGTCGATACGCAAAACCTGCTGGTCGAAGTCAACGATCTGCTGCTGGAGGCGACCGGCTATTCCCGCGATGAACTGATCGGGCAACCGGTGTCAAAGCTTTATGCAAATGACGGCACAAGTTTCGCTGATCAGATCAGAGCTAAGCTGTGCAGCAAAGAAGGCTGGCAAGGCGAAACATTGCTGCGCAGACGGGACGGCACCATTTGCATCACCCAGACAACGGTCACTCCGTTGCTGGATTCTGACGGCAAATGGATCGGGTCAATCTCGGCACGGACAGACATCACCAAAACAGTCGAACTGATTGCAGAGCGTGACATCGGGTTGACCCTGCACGAACTGCGCGATGATGTCTGGATCGTGGATGAAAAAACCGAGACATTGAAATACATGAACCGCGCGGCCAAGAACCGCTTTGGCTGGACCCCCACAAGCTATACAGACATTACCCTGACGCAGATGGCGCAAGAGCATGATTGTAAAGCGATCTTGGATGCCTGTGCCGCGCTGAAAGCGAACAAGGAAACATTCATCAAGCTGGAAGCCCACATTTTCGGGACAAAATTCGACGTTTCGACCAAATGGCTGCACCCGAATACGCCCAATGGCAGGTTCCTGATCATGCTTAATGACATCAGCGACCGGATGGCCGAAGAGCGCAAGCAGGCGGATTTTATTTCGATGGTCAGCCATGAATTACGGTCCCCGTTGACGTCGATCAAAGGGGCTATGGGGCTCTTGTTGTCCAGAGCAGCGGGGGAGCTTTCTCCCAAAGCCGAAGGATTGCTTGAGATCGCGCATCGGAACGCCGACCGTCTGGTGCTGATCATCAACGATATTCTGGACATGGAAAAGATATCATCCGGTCGATTGGATTTCGATATCAAGGAATTCGATGTGTCTGAAATGGTGAAAGAGGCAGTGCGGTCCAATTCGGCAATGCAGCAACGATCCGGCATGAACATCCGCTGTGTTGGCGTTGACGCGCCGCATATCGTCGAGACAGATCCAAACCGGATCATTCAGGTTTTGATCAATCTGCTGTCCAACGCGACCAAGTTTTCCAAACCCGGCGATACGGTCGAGGTTATGATTGAATCGCTGGCGTCTGGCGTGCGTGTAAGTGTGCGTGATGAAGGTTCGGGCATCCCTGAAAAAGATCAGCACAAGCTGTTTCAGCGGTTTGCCGATATGACAAATTCTGATCGTGTCGCCAAAGGCGGCACGGGGCTTGGGCTAAGCATTTGCAAGGCGATCGTTGAAAGCCTGGGCGGCACGATCGGCTTCGAAAGCCGGGAAGGTGAAGGCGCTACATTCATGTTTACACTACCCACCAGAATAAGTGATAAAGTCCAAGAACCAGTAAGGCCGATGCTGCGCAGCGTCGGTTGAGAGAACACAATGATTAAATTACTTCATGTTGAAGACGACGCGGACATCCGCGAGATCGCGAAAATGGCGCTGGAGCTTTCCGGCGAATTCGAGGTTGTGCAGTGCGATTGTGGCGAGGCCGCGCTGGAACGCGTGGCCGATTTTGCGCCTGATGTCCTGCTTCTTGATATGATGATGCCGGGAATGACGGGCCGTCAGACCCTTGAGCGGATGCGCGAAAACCCCGCCCTTGCAGACGTGCCGGCGATCTTTATGACCGCGCGGGCGCAGAACAGCGAACTGAACGAATTGCGTTCGATTGGTGCGACAGAGGTGATCAGCAAGCCGTTTGATCCCATGTCCTTGGCAGATCAGATCAAGGCCGCGATCAGCTGAACCCTAGGCTGTGCCATTCGGTCTAGTCTATTATACAAAAATGATTGAAATAGTCTGGGAAATTCCTGATTGCCCGCGCCCTTTGACAGGCGCGTGGTCCTTGATCAGGCGTTGACGCTTTGCGGGTTCGCGGCGATCAACGCCTCTGATTCCTGCACGAA
>TARA_R110002012_G_scaffold311911_1_pt1 | contig 10818 bp, 6 predicted proteins | sample TARA_R110002012 | Tara Oceans TARA_R110002012 (sample SAMEA4396515) | marine metagenome | biome: Westerlies Biome; feature: [DCM] deep chlorophyll maximum layer (ENVO:01000326); material: water (ENVO:00002006), including particulate matter (ENVO:01000060) such as... | depth 40 m
GGCCTACAGCCGTTGTCACCAGTGGTGAATGTTACGGGTGATGTGGCTCCGGAAATTTCCTGGTTATCGCCTACAAGCAAATGCGGGCTATCGAAGCCGAGATCAATCAGCGTCGCGGCGAGCCAAACCGGCCAACAGGCATTCCGTTGACCAATTTCCGTGGTATCGAACTGCGGGACTTTTCAGCAGAGATCGCCCGGCTTGCCTTGATCATTGCCGAGTACCAGTGTGACCTGCTGTATCGAGGCAAAAAGCTGGCACTGGCGGAGTTTCTACCGCTGGACTCGCAGAACTGGATTACCTGCGGTAACGCTCTGCGTCTAGACTGGCTGAGCATTTGTCCGCCTACAGGGACCGGTGTGAAACTGCATGCAGATGATCTTTTTGAATCACCGCTTGATCAAGCTCGAATTGACTTCGAGAATGAAGGTGGAGAGATCTATATCTGCGGCAATCCACCATTCAAAGGTTCTCGCAAGCAAAGCGCGCAAGAGAAGCAAGACTTAGAGAAAGTTTTTGGCAGACTAACGGCCAAATGGAAGAACGTTGATTATGTAGGCGCGTGGCTAATGAAGTCAGCCCTTTACAATGAGTCTTGCTTTGCTCCTTTTGCTTTTGTTGCAACCAATAGTTTATGTCAAGGCCAGCAGGTTCCTATCACATGGGCGTTACTGCTTAATAGTGGGTTTCGGATAAGATTTGCTCACCCCTCGTTTAAGTGGTCGAACCTGGCATCGAATAAAGCTGGTGTCACCGTGGTTGTTGTAGGTGTTGATCGCGACGCTGGAGGGAGCAGGAGCATATATCTCAACGATAGAAGAAAAGATGTTAAGAACATTAACCCCTATCTGACAGATCATGAAGTAACGTTTATTCCTGCGCAGAGAAAGCCACTCTTCACTGGAGTTCCTATGGAATATGGCGTCTACTATTCAAAGTCAGCCGGACTGATTCTTGACTCAGAAGCAAAGAACAGTCTGTTAAAGATAGGTGTGCCGCTGCGTTTTATAAGACGATTTTTAGGGTCTACTGAGTATATTAATGGCAAGGAGCGCTACTGCCTCTGGATAGCTGACAACGAGTTGGAAGAGGTGGCTGATTTTCCAGCATTGCAAGAGCGCATTGAAAGCGTACGTATCGACAGACTCGAAACAGATGATGTTGCGGTAAATAAATTGGCAGTTAAGCCACACCAATTCCGTGAAAGAAAGGGTGATGATGCGTCAAAAATATTCGTTCCTATTGTTTCCTCAGAGAACCGCGAATATTTTCCTGCAGGGCTAGCAGATAGCTCAGTAATCCCAACCAACAAAGCATTTTATATGCCGAATGCTCCGCTTTGGGCTTTGTCGGTCATAACATCAAAACTTCATTTGTCTTGGGTAGACACTATCTGCGGCAGGTTAAGAACGGACTATTCCTATTCCAACACGCTTGGTTGGAATACTTTCCCGATCCCAGATCTTACCGAGAAAAACAAAATCGACCTGACCCGCTGCGCCGAGAACATTCTGCTGGCGAGGGAAGCACATTTTCCGGCCACCATTGCAGACCTGTACGACCCTGAAAAAATGCCTGATGACCTACGCCAAGCCCATGAGCAGAATGACGAGGTACTAGAGCGCATTTATATCGGTAGAAGATTCAAGAACGATACCGAGCGTCTTGAGAAGCTGTTCGACTTGTACACCACAATGACAGCCCAGCAAGGCAAACCAAGGAAGGCAAAAGCATGAGCGAGCTGATCCTCTACACCACGGACGATGGCCGAACCCAACTGCACCTTCGGATTGAGGGCGACAGCATCTGGCTCAGTCAGCTGGAAATAGCCGAGCTGTTCCAGACAACCAAGCAGAATGTCTCGCTGCACGCCAAAAATATCTTTGAAGACGGGGAGTTACGCCAGGAATCAGTTGTCAAGGAATCCTTGACAACTGCCGCTGACGGCAAGAATTATCGGACCAGGCTCTACAATCTAGACCTTATCCTGGCTATCGGCTATCGCGTCCGTTCGTCTCGCGGGGTCCAGTTCCGCCAATGGGCCAGCACGCACCTCAAGGAGTTCCTGCTTAAGGGCTTCGTGATGGATGACGAGCGCCTGAAGAACCCCGGTGGTTGGGATTACTTCGATGAGCTGCTGGAGCGCATCCGGGACATACGGGCCTCGGAAAAGCGCTTCTATCAGAAGGTCCGTGATCTCTTTGCACTCAGTTCGGATTACCAGGCCCGTGAGCGAGAGACGGCCCAGTTCTTTGCCGAGGTGCAGAACAAACTGCTGTACGCCACCACCGGCCATACCGCCGCCGAGCTGATCCTGAAGCGTTCGGACCCCGACCAGCCCAACATGGCCTTGACCAGCTGGAGCGGTTCACGAGTACGCAAGCAGGATGTCATAGTGGCCAAGAACTATCTGACGGCTGACGAGATCGACACACTCAACCGGCTGGTAGTGATCTTCCTGGAGCAAGCGGAACTGCGGGTCAAGCAGCAGAAAGAGCTGACCTTGGACTTCTGGCGCAACAACATCGACAAGATGCTGGCATTCAATGATCAACCCATTCTTGCAGGTGCAGGCTCAGTCAGCCGCGAAAATATGGAGCGAATCGCACGTGAACGTTATGAGGTTTTCGACCAGCAGCGGCGAATTGCGGAGGCCAAGGCCGCCGATGCCGCTGACCTGAAGGAAATCGAACAACTGGAACAAGACCTCAAACACAAAGGCAAGAAGCCCTGACAGGTATCGCATTATGACCAAGATAGTACCTTCAGTTTCCGTTTCGTACGCCAGCAATGGCAGCTTGGCAAAGTCGAATGCGCTGGGTATGCGCCCCATGCAGGAGCGCGCCTACGAGCGCCGGGGTGAACAATACCTGTTGATCAAGTCACCGCCAGCCTCGGGCAAGAGCCGTGCCCTGATGTTTATTGCCCTGGACAAGCTGCACAACCAGGGACTGAAACAGGCCATCATCGTGGTGCCGGAGAAGTCCATCGGCTCTAGCTTCAATGACGAGCCACTCAGTGACTATGGCTTCTGGGCGGACTGGCATGTAGAACCCAAATGGAATCTATGCAACGCGCCGGGCTCCGACAATGGCGGCAAGGTCAAATCCCTGGGCGCCTTTCTGGAAGGCGATGACAAGGTATTGGTCTGCACCCATGCCACCTTCCGCTTTGCGGTAGACCAGTTTGGCGTTGCAGCCTTCGATGACCGTCTGATCGCCGTGGATGAGTTCCACCACGTTTCGGCCAACCCAGATAACAAGCTCGGTGCCCATCTTGGCGACTTCATAGCCCGCGACAAGGTGCATATCGTGGCTATGACCGGCTCATACTTCCGAGGTGATGCCGAAGCCGTTCTGGCACCACAGGATGAGTCACGCTTTGATACCGTCACCTACACCTATTACGAGCAGCTCAACGGCTACGAGCACCTGAAGCAGCTGGATATCGGTTATTACTTCTATTCCGGCTCCTACGCCGATGACATTCTCAAGGTGCTCGACCCCGCCGAGAAGACCATTGTTCACATCCCCAACGTCAATTCCCGTGAAAGTACCAAGGATAAGATCCGTGAGGTAGAACACATCATCGAGGCGCTTGGGGAATGGCAAGGGGCTGATCCAGTGACAGGCTTTCAGCTTGTTAAAACCAGCGATGGCAGGCTGCTGAGAATCGCAGACCTGGTGGATGATGATCAGGCCAAGCGTGATCGGGTTTCCAGCGCGTTGAAAGATCCGGCGCAGAAAAACAACCGTGATCATGTGGACATCATCATTGCCCTGGGTATGGCCAAGGAAGGCTTTGACTGGATCTGGTGTGAGCACGCGCTGACTGTGGGCTACCGCTCCAGCCTGACAGAAATCGTACAGATCATCGGTCGGGCCACACGCGATGCACCGGGCAAAACGCGAGCCCGCTTCACTAACCTGATTGCCGAACCGGATGCTGCCGAGCAGGCCGTGACGGAAGCCATCAACGACACGCTGAAAGCCATTGCCGCCAGTCTGCTGATGGAACAGGTATTGGCCCCACGCTTCGAGTTCAAGCCAAAGAACCCAACCAGCGGCCCGCAGGAAGGCTTCGACTACGGTGAAGGTGGCTATGACCCTGGCAAGTGCAACGTGGGCGTAAATGAGGAAACCGGCAAGTTCCAGATTGAGATCAAGGGGCTGGCAGAGCCGAAGAGCGAGGAAGCCACCCGGATCTGCCAGGAAGACCTGAACGAAGTGATTGCCGGTTTCGTTCAGGACAAGGCCACCATCGAGCGCGGGCTGTTCGACGAAGAACTGGTACCTGAAGAGCTGACCCAGGTACGCATGGGCAAGATCATCAAGGAACGCTACCCCAACCTGGACGAGCAAGACCAGGAGGCTGTGCGTCAACATGCCATTGCCGCCCTGAATCTAACCCAGCAGGCCAAGCAATTGCTCGTCGGTGGTGAGGCTATTGATATCGGAAGCAACGAACCCAAGCCAAACACCGCGCTGATTGCTGGTGTGCGCAAGTTCGCCATGGACGTGCGGGAGCTCGATATTGACCTGATTGACCGCATTAACCCCTTCAGCGAGGCCTACGCAATCCTGGCCAAGACCATGAGTGAAGAAAGCCTCAAGCAAGTGGCTGCGGCCATCTCAGGCAAACGCACCAACCTGACGCCAGAAGAGGCGAAAGACCTGGCCCTGCGGGCGGTGAAGTTCAAAAAAGAACGAGGCCGGTTGCCGTCAGTCAGCTCTCAGGATGCCTGGGAACAGCGCATGGCCGAAGGTGCTGCCGCATTCGTGCGCTTTAAAGATGAGGGTCGTTATGATTGATCTGGACGAATTGCGCTCCGAGTTGGATGAGTTCGCCCAGCCGGAGAAAAAGAAGGGGTTGTCCGCCAAGGAAGAACGCATCATTGCCGGCTTTGAAGAGATTCAGCGCTTTGTAGATGAGCACGGCCGAGCCCCTCAGCATGGCGAAGACAATGACATCTTTGAACGGCTTTACGCCGTGCGGCTGGACCGCATTCGAGCACTTGAGGAGTGCCGCGACCTGGTAACACCCCTTGATCATCAGGGCCTGCTCGATGGCACCTATGCCAATGAAACTGAATCCATAGATGCTATGGACGATGACGCACTGCTTGCTGAGCTGGCCGGTGCTGCAGGGGCACCGGAGCTCACCGAGTTAAAACACGTTCGCTCCACTGCCGAGAAGCGCGCGGCTGAAGAAATTGCCAACCGGGAGAAGTGCGAGGACTTTGCGACCTTCGAGCCATTGTTTGAGCAGGTAGATCGCGAGCTGAAAGCCGGTGTGCGTATCACGCGCCCCTTCGGCAAGAACTCCACTATCGAGGTGGGCCAGTGGTTCATCCTGGATGGGCAAACTGCCTACGTGGCTGATGAGGGTGAGGAATTCGATTCCCCCCAAGGCAAGAAAGATGCTCGACTTCGCGTGATTTTCTCCAACGGCACGGAAAGCAACCTTTTGCGTCTGTCCCTGGTCAGGGCGCTCTACAAGGATGAATCCAGCCGCCGCATCACAGAGCCTGATGCCGGGCCATTATTCAGTGAAACCTGGGAAGATGATGACGTAGAAAGCGGAACCATCTATGTACTGCGCAGCCTGTCTGAACACCCGTTCGTTGCCGAGCATCGCGAGCTGATTCACAAGATTGGCGTGACAGGTGGCAAGGTAGAGACGCGCATCGCCAACGCAGAACACGACTCCACCTACCTTTTGGCAAAGGTAGAGGTGGTAGCGACCTATAAGCTTGCCGGAATCAACCGTACCCGGCTTGAGAACCTGTTCCACAGACTGTTCGCACCCGCGCGGCTGAGCATCACTATCAATGACCGCTTCGGTCATCCAGTGCAGCCTGAGGAGTGGTTTCTTGTTCCGCTCCATTTGATCGACGAGGCAGTTCAGCGTATTCGAGATGGATCGATTACTGATGTTATCTATGATCCGAAGACCGCTCGACTGTTGCGCTACGCTGGGACGCACTATACGGAGAAACCATAATGGATAGTCTGCAGTTAAAGCAATCATCGCCTCGCTCAATCGCTTTCTCGGAAGGGGCGCAGTGGGTTCGAGCTGATTTTCATCTGCACACCCGCGCGGATCGTGAATTCAAATATACGGGCGATGACAACTTCTACAACAGCTATTACGTGGACGCGTTGGAGAACGCGGGTATCCGTCTGGGCGTTATCACCAATCACAATAAGTTTGACTTCGATGAATTTAAGGCGCTACGCAAAACAGCTCAGAAAAAAGGCATCGCGCTGCTGCCAGGTGTAGAGTTGTCTGTGAATGATGGGGCTAACGGTATTCATACCCTGGTAGTCTTTTCCGACGCCTGGTTGGCCGATGGTCATGATCATATCAACCCCTTCCTGGGCGTTGCATTCGAAGGAAAAGTCCCTGCCCAATACGAGCAAGAAAATGGGCGGTCCTCTCTGTCGCTGCTGGAAACCATCAAGAAACTGGAAAGCTACCACCGTGATTTTTTCCTTGTCTTTGCCCATGTTGAAGCACCGAGTGGGCTTTGGGCCGAGCTAGATGGCGGGCGTCTTGCCGAACTGGGTCAGAACGAATTCTTCCGCCGCCGCACGCTGGGCTTCCAAAAGGTACGCACGTACAACAAGCTGCAAGAGAAAAACAAACCCTGCCGGACTAAAACGCAGCAGCATCTGGGTGACTGGTATCCCGCTGAACTTGAAGGTTGCGACGCCAAATGCATAGAGGACATCGGCCAGGGTAAGGCCTGTTACCTCAAATTGGGCGAGCTTTCCTTTGAAGCAGTCAAGTTTGCCTTGAGTGATCCTGCCTCGCGGGTTGCCGCGGAGCCGCCCAAGCATCAGGCGTCGCACATACGCAGTATTCATTTCGACGGTGGTATCCTCGGCGGGCAGACACTATATTTTTCCCCCGAATTGAACACCTTGATTGGCATCCGGGGCAGCGGCAAGTCATCCATTCTGGAGGCGGTGCGCTACGCTCTCGACATTCAACGGGGCGAGAAGGCGCAGGACACCAAGTATAAGGATGAGTTGATCCGCCACACCTTGGGCAGCGGCGGCAAGGTGACGCTGACAGCCTGCGACGTGTATGGACAGGAATTCACCATCTCCCGCATCTTCCGCGAAGCACCGAACGTCTACTTGGATGGAAAGTTGCAGCCTGGCGTGTCGATCCGGGAGACCGTGCTGCGTCGCCCTATCTACTTTGGGCAGAAAGACCTTTCCAGCACTGGCGAAGGTTTCGAAACCGATCTGGTAGAAAAACTGGTGGGCGAAAAGCTACGTGTGCTGCGGGACGAAATCGAAACCCAACGCCAGCATGTGCGCGATGCAGCACGCCGCTGGCTCAAGCTTAGCAACACCGCCGAACTCAAGCGCGATTACGAGTCCCAGCTCACCGATGCCAACTTCCGGCTGAAAAAGTTCGAAGAGTACGGCGTCGCCGACAAGCTCCAGAAGCGCCTTGGATTCCAGCAGGATTCCGCTGCGCTGACGCGCATCAAGGAGCGAGCAGACAGCTTCGTGCTCGCCCTCGGGCAATTGATTGCCGAGCATGAGGACGATCTGCGTAACGCTACGAGCTACGTCTCCAAGCAGAACCCCGACTTCTTCGCAGCTTATTACGTCGAATTTGCCAACCTCATTGCCAAAGTCGATCAGCTCAAGCACATCGAGCAGGAGGCCAGTGCTATTAACGTACGACTCCAAGCCAAGCAAGGCGAGTTCGACGGCGCGCGCCAGAGCCTTCAGGAAGAGTTCGCCCAGGTCGAGCGCCAACTAGCCCAAGAACTCAAACAGACCGGCATGACGGCAATCCAGCCGGATGACTTCCTGACCCAACAGCAGCGCAAAACCAAGGCGGAGCAAATGCTGGAGGCGCTGGCCAAGCAGGAAAGCCAGCAAGGCAGCATCCGTGATGCGCTGTTTGCCGAGATCGACAAGCTCAACGAGCTTTGGCTGCGCGAATTCAACATCATCAAGGTCGAGCTGGATCGTGTGAACGCTGGCCATACCGCCTTGCAGATCGAAGCCGACTTCAAGGGTGACAAGGAAGCCGCCATCAGCTTTATGCAGCAGCTCTTCAAAGGCAGCAACATCCGCGAAACCACCCTGCGCTCTGTGATGGAGGATTACGCCGACTTCGGCGGCCTGCTGCGAGCCTTGCCGGCTGCGCTGGCCAAGGCCGGCAGCACGCCTGAAGTCTTCGAGAAGACCTTTATGCAGAACCTGGTGGAGTTCGTCACCTGGCAGGTGCCCAACCGCTTCGTCATCCGCTATCGCGGCAAGGAGTTGAAGCACCACTCGCTAGGGCAGCGCGCTTCGGCCTTGCTGCTTTACGTACTCAGCCAGCGGCAGAACGACGTGATCATCATCGACCAGCCGGAAGACGATCTGGACAATCAGACCATCTACGACGACGTGATCAAGCTGCTACGTGAAATGAAGCCGGCCGCCCAATTCATCTTCGCCACCCACAATGCCAATTTCCCGGTGTTGGGGGATGCGGAGCAAGTGCACGCCTGCCGTTATCAGGACGAAAAAGTCGCCGTACAAAGCGGCAGCATCGACGCCCGCCCGGTGCAGGACGCCATCATCAACATCATGGAGGGAGGCCAGGAAGCCTTCAACCGTCGCAAAGAGGTCTACAACCTATGGAAACCACAGAGCTGATCGACCTGCTTAGCCTGGGCGAGGACAGTCGACAGCAGTTCAAGACGGACATGAACAATGCCGATGCCTTGGCAGCAGAGATCGTTGCCTTTAGCAACACGGCTGGTGGTCGCATCTTCATTGGGGTGAACGACGACGGTTCGGTGCGCGGGCTATCCGGCGCCGACGTTGCTCGTCTCAACATGCTCATCGCCAACGTGGCCTCACAGGTCGTGCGTCCCGCCGTGAACCCCCTCACGGAAAACGTTCCGCATCCGGCAGGCACGGTGCTGGTGCTCTCCATTGCTGAAGGTGTCAACAAACCCTACATGGACAAGAACGGCGCGATTTGGGTGAAGAACGGCTCGGACAAGCGCCGCGCCACTTCGCGTGAGGAATTGCAGCGCCTGTTCCAGCAGGCTGGCTTGGTGCATGCCGACGAAACGCCTGTGTCAGGCTTGAGCGTGGGCGATGTGGACATGCCCTATTTCGAAACCTTTTTCGAGCAGCAATTCGGTGAGCCGCTCGCCCAGCATAACCAACCGCTGCCGCAGTTGCTGACCAACATGAACCTGATGAATCAGGGGCAGCTCAACGTGGCGGGCGGCCTGCTGTTCGCCACGTCGCCGCAGTACGCGTTACCCGCCTTCATCGTCAAGGCCGTCGCTTTTGTCGGCACCCAAATTGAGGACGAACGCTATATCGACAGCCGCGACATCGCCGGCAAGCTGGCCGACGTGTTCCAGCAGACGCTGGGCTTTATTGTCGCCAACACCCGCGCCGCACAGGGGGATCAGGGCTTCAATTCTCAGGGCCAATCGGAGATTCCGCGTATCGTCTGGGAAGAGCTGGTCGCCAACGCGCTCATTCACCGCGACTACTTCGTTAGCGCTCCGGTCCGTGTGTTGGTCTTTGCCGATCGTGTCGAGATCATCAGCCCCGGCCATCTGCCCAACAACCTGACCATCGAAAACATTAAGGCCGGCAACTCCAATATGCGCAACCCCATCCTGGCGTCCTTTGCTGCCAAGCTCCTGCCGTATCGCGGTCTGGGAAGCGGTCTGCTGCGCGTGTTACGGGCATGGCCGGAGATTGAGCTAATTGACGACCGGGTAGGGAACCTTTTCAAGGTCATCGTAGCGCGCCCCCAAATAGATAAGGATTAATCAGTACAGTAGCAGTACACTCATCCGTTCTGGCCGCCTTCGCATAATTACGCTAAGTTACTGTCACGCAAATACTTTTGGTTTATCTGGCTTACGGTGGGCTACCCTTGATTTTGCTGGGCTTGCAGCGTTGCGTGCAAACTCATAATCGCTTGGTCGTAGGTTCAAGTCCTACTGGGCCCACCATTTCTTTGCTGTGCGCTTCAAGTGTTGATGCTGGAGCTATCGTTATCAGCCCCCTCCAACGGATTGCCATCTCGACCCGCACACCCTCACGTCCTACTCGCCTTAAAGACCAACCGTTACCTCACGCAGCTCAGCGCCGTCACGCACTACAAAAATAGCACTCAAGCCCTGCGCTTTAGCCATCAGCCTACCGCGCTCCAGCCCCTGCACCAGCAATGCGGTGGCCCATGCGTCGGCATACATGCAGCTGGTGCAAAGGACGGAGACAGAGGCAAGATCAGAAGCCAGAGGTGCGCCAGTTTTAGGATCCATCGTGTGCGAAAAGACCACGCCATCACGCTCACGCCAGTGCCGGTAATCCCCGGAAGTGGCGATCGATGTATTGCTCAGCTCGAGGGAGCCAAGCACCTCGCGACGCCCCTTGATGGGCTTTTCCAATGCTACACACCAGTCCCGGCTATCGGCCTTTACTCCGCTGGCACGCATCTCGCCATCGATGCCGACCAGGTAGGACTCAATAGCATGACGATCCAGACAACGCGCCAACTGATCCACGGCGAAACCTTTGGCGATACCGTTAAGGTCCAGAGTAATAGGTGCATGCTTACGTACACGGCTATTGTCGGGATCTATTTCCAGAACGTCGCCCGCGCCAGCCTGCCGGCCTGGCAAGTTTAATGATGGAGCTTGCGGGCCAAAGCCGCAGGCACTGACCAACGCACCTACGCCTATCTCAAAAGCGCCTTCGGACTCTTTGCTTATAAGCAGGGCACTGCTCAGCACCCAGATCAACTCATCAGAAACAGCAAGCC
>TARA_R110002012_G_scaffold304591_1_pt1 | contig 10811 bp, 6 predicted proteins | sample TARA_R110002012 | Tara Oceans TARA_R110002012 (sample SAMEA4396515) | marine metagenome | biome: Westerlies Biome; feature: [DCM] deep chlorophyll maximum layer (ENVO:01000326); material: water (ENVO:00002006), including particulate matter (ENVO:01000060) such as... | depth 40 m
TGTTTGCTATGGGCCGTAATAAAAATTAACTAATACTGTAGCTAACGTATTTATGTAACCGTAGTTGCGACTTAATTAAAAACAAAAATAATAGATATGACACCAAAAGAATTTTACGAAAGTTTACAAGAAAAGAAACCATTTACAGAACTAACAAGTACTGGAATAAGTGATAACCTACCAAACGTCTTTGAGTTTGCAAGAAATTACGCAGAAGCAATTACTGTTACACATTGTTGTAAAAGCGATAGCGAGCAGTTATTTTGCGTTGTAGATTACTTAATCAACTTTACTAAAGGTAAAAATTATGAATGTAAACCTGATAGTAAAAACCATTTTGAAGTATATGATGATTTTGGGAATTGGTATTCTGTTCACAAAAAATGCTTTAGTAAAACAGAATTAGCAAAATAATTTTTTACGGCTATTATTAAAACACATTAATAACTATAACCAATGAAACCACCAGTAAATACAATAAATAAGTTTAAAAAAGCTATAAATGATAACCGCTTTACAATAGATGTAGAGTTAGAAATGATTATCCATTTGGTTAACAAGTATAACTTTATGTCTGTATCGCAATATGCTAGATCTAAATCAATATCTCAACCAGCAGCACTAAAAAGAGTTAAGTCTGGTAAAGTTATGTTTATTGAGATGATTGGTAGAAAATTTATAATTAACTAATAATTTTAGGTATTTGCTCCCTACTTAATTGTAGGATAAATATATATGTAAAAATAGAAAGTTAAACAAATCCTTTTAAAAATTGTTATAGAAGTATAAACCTATAACGATAAAGATGGATTTAAGCATAGTAGAAGTATTAAAAGTAGTAGTAATAGTATTAAAAGCTTTTAAAAAAAATTCAAAATCAGTTAATAAATATAACAAACCAACAGAGGGTTGTTTATTAACTAAAGGCAGAACAGAACCACCAAAATATTAGTTATAAAAATGTAAAGTATAATTTAATTTAAGGTTTAAAACCTTGACTTTAAATTATACATCTTCGCATTTTTATTGTAAAATAAAGCTTTTTTACGCATATCTTTTTTAATAATATCAATGTTTTTAAGTTCTTTTTTTGTTAGCCTTATTTCTAATTCATTTAATTTTTTATTAAGGCTAGATATTTTAATCTCTGTCATTTTAGGAATCCTACCAATCATTATATCTAAAACAGATTCTTTACTAAGGCCTCCAGACTTTAGTAGTTGTTGTATCTCTCTTAATGACATCGTTGCTCTGTCTTTTTTTACACGCTTAATAAGCGCAATGTAATTTTCTTCATGTTTATCTTTAAATGCGTTAAAACTTTGTTGCAATTGCTTATCACTTGTAACTTCTTCTTTGTTAGGTCTTGTAAACTGTTGACGCTTGTAATTCATCTCGTTTTTGGTATCTTTACTAAACCCTTTTAGTAAGTATTTAGGATTAGAACCATACACCTGGTTATTAATACCCATCAAACCTAGACTTGTCATAAAAAATGCAATTTCTTTACCCTTTTTAGGGTCTTCTTCAATAACTTCTTTAATGCCTTGCCAGTAAATAGGGTACATTTTTTTAACTTCTTCTTCAATACTTACTTCGTTTCCGTATATATCACGCTTTGTACCATCTATTTCTTCATTAGCACGCATAAAACGTATTCCAGTTGCTACGGTAGGGTTTGCTTTACCAACACCAAAATCAACGAGTTTATCAAAACGTGTTGGATTACTTCCTTCCCCTAAATTAACAACTTTACCGTTAGATTTTTTAAACTTACCAGTAGCAATTCGGCTTATTAAATTAATCCAAGGCATGTGTCCACCCCAAGGATCAAATCTAATATTACCAATTTTTAATTTACCAAAATCAGAGCTTGTAGGATTGGTTTCTATTTCTACAATATTATTACCATCTTCATCCTCACCACCTAGAGCTTGTATGGCTAATATAAAAGATGTTGTAGTGGCAACATAAGTAATCATTTGGCTAACTATCATTTTCTGAGCCACTGAAGGTTTATTACTTTCACTATCTCTTAAAACACCAGCATAATAAATAGGATTCAGCTTATTAAAAGTGGACGCCGCAAATCTCGCAGAGAAAAACATAGCGTTAAGCTCTGGTGTTATACTATCAAAACGTCCTAAGTTTGCTCTACCGGTTAAAGTATTTATAGCATTAGCCAAGCGCTCATAGTCTTTTTTGTTGTCGATAGGGTTTTTGCCTTCAATCTCTAATTTTTTTACACCTTTTTGAAACAAGTCCATCTTTATAAGATTACCATAGGTTGTTGTAAAACGCTCCATTGCATCAAACGGATTTGCATTTTGTATTTGGTCTTTTACTGCAATACGTTTTTTATTTGATACATCTACACCAAGTACTTTTTTAACACTATTAAATAAAGTTAATTTACTTTTACCTTTTGGGTCTATTGTATTACCCAATACCTTAAACAATGAAGACACTACATCGCTCTGAAACACCTCTTCTTTAGCGTTCATTTTAAAGCTTGTACGTGTCAACGCAAGTTTACTTTTTTTAGCAAGCTCAAATAAATCGTTATTTTCTAATTCCGCATAGTCATTATCAAAATTAGTTTTACTATAAGATTTAATAGTTTTTGTAAATATATCAATGAGTTTTCTAGGGTTTCTTACAAGTAAATTTACCGTTGGTGCCGCATTTTGTAAAAATACAAATGAACCTTCACCAGTGGTTAATAAAACACGTTGTAGTCCTAAAAAGTTAACCGCTTGTTTAAATAGTTTTTTATGCATAGGCATATTGCGTAACTCATGCTCGTAAGCTTCTTGGTCGTATTTTTCTTTTTCTTTTTCGTATTTACGCTTTAATTCTTTTAACTCTTTATCTTCTGGTAATGGTTCTCTTTTTTTCTTACTATAATCTTTATTTTTTCGCTTTTCCTGTAATTCTGCCAATCGCTTTTCTACCGCTTTTTTACGTTGTTTTAATCGTCTAGCTTCAGTAAGACCACTATCTTTTCGTATTTGGTCTAATTCCGCTTTTAAATCTGCTTGCTTTTGTTTTAACTGCTTTATTTTTGCAGATGTAACCGACTTGTTTTCTTTAAAAGCAATGTTGTTGGCTGCAATATCTTTTTCTAAACGCTCAATAGAACGTTCTAGTGCGTTTTCTGCTCGTTTTACACGGTCTTCATAACTTAACTCTTCCTTACCTACAATGTTTTCTAAAATAGTCTTAAGTTCGTCTCTTAGTTCTTGTAATTCTTTTGCTTCTTGGTCGTAGGCTATAGGTCTGCGCTCTGGTTTAGACTTTTCTTTATTTTTTATCTGCTCATTAAGGTCACTAATTTGGTTTTTAAGCCTAGATTTTACATTATCTAACTGAGATTTAAACTGCTTGGTAATATCAGCTTCATCCATGGGTAAATCGCGCATTGCCTCTTTAAGTTGCTTTTCCTTACGGCGTTCTTCGTCTGTTTTTTTACGACGTTGATAACCACTGCGTTTTGGTCGCTGACCTTTACTAACGTCTTCCATACCAGATAAAACGCGACCAAGGTTTTTAAGCTTACTAATTTCTTCGCTTAATTCGTCTTTTGTAGGATTAATTGTTTTGCCATATCCAGTAATAGCATCACGGACTTCTCTTAAACTTACATCTTCATCTGCTAAGTAGTCATTTTTAATAACTTCGGTTAATTTTGTAATCTCCGTGTAACCATTAGCTACATATTGTCTTATTAAGCCTTTAGGGATATTTAGAGTGCCGTCCTCATTTATAGTAACTTCAAATTCTTCTTCAGATATATTAGATTCTATATCATTTTTAAAACGGTTTTCAACGGTTTTTTTATTTTCTTTATTTAGTGATTTATACCAATCACTTTTTTTAATATGCGAGATTCCTTTTTTTACAGCCAACTCAATAGTAGAACCTGCATCTAAGGCTTGTGCAACAACTTCTATAGCACCATCCCAAACACCTTGCACAACACCTATAGGATTGCTTTGTAAATTAGATAAGTCACTAATGGATTTTGTAAATTTTGCTTTTCTTAAAACCTTAGCTGCTTTTTTTAGTGAGCTTCTTGTAGCTCTTGGTTTAGGGTTTTCTCGACCTACACTTTCTGAAATATCATCTACTGCCTGTTGTGCTTCGGCATCTTCTAGTTTTTGTTCTAAGTCTTTAATTTGCTGTTCAAAGGCTTTTATCTTAGCATCACGCTCCTTAAAACGCTTTAAGGTTTCTGCGTCTATCTCTCCATAATTTCTTGCTTTATAGGCTTCTATTTGTTTTTCTAAATTATACTTAAAATAAGACGAGTTATACACATTTCTAAGCGCAGAAATAAAACGTCCAAATTCCCTAGCGTCATTATCTAGTTTTATAAATATGTCTTCTTGTAGTTTTGTGTAAGTGTCTTCTAATTTAGCTTGCTCCTTAGTATTAGCACTATCTATTTGTTGTTCTAAAGTGTCTATAACCTCACTGTAAATAAATGCCAATTCCGCACCTGGTTGTATTTCTCCAGATTTAATAGCATTAATAGCCGCATCTACACCTATGTCTTTTACAAAGGCTTCTGCTTTAGCCTTGGCTTCTTCTTGACTTTCAACTTTATAATCTAATCCATGTTTTTTTAAGGCCGCCCTTACTTTTGGATTTCCTTCACCTGTAGCTGCTTTGGTAAGTACAGATTTTTTACGTTTATCACTTTTTGCAGATTGTTTTTTATTAGGTTCATTTAATATACTCCTAACATCATCTGGGTTAATATCAACGTTAAACTTGTCTTTTATGGATTGTACGACTTGTTTTATAGCGGCGTTAACTTCTATACCTGTACCAACTAAAAATTTAACCGACTGAGCCATTAAATCGATTAATTGGTCTTGAGAAAACCCATTAATATTAATATCGCTATCTTTTATACCAGGAAGAGCATCTTTTAGTTTCTCAGCAATATTATCTATCTTATCAAAGGCTATTTGCTTTCGTTCTTGTTTTGTTGGCTTTTTTGCATCAGCATTTTCTCGAACTCCGGATTGTTCTTTGCTGTTCTTAGGATTTTTAGTCTTTTTTCTGCTCTTTGGCCTTTGGTTAGTTGCTTCTTCATAATCTATGCGTTCTTGGTCCAATGCCATAAGTTCGGCATCTGTCAAATTTAATAAATAATTTTTATCTAATTCTATATTTAGCTTTTCTTTCTCTTTAGCTTGGTTTACCGCTTTTTCTAAATAGTAGTCACTGGCAGGTAAACCAGTAAGTTCAGTAAAACGTTGTTTTGCCGGATTAGAGTATTTATCTCTGACTTCTTTTTTTACATCATTAATACCATTAGGGTATTGTAACATAATATCTACAATGTCTTTTTCTGTAATCTCTCGACCCATTTGTTCGGATAATTCTTGAGCTAAAACATCTAATCCTCGACCATTTTTATTAAAGTAGGACCTACCTACGGCATTTGTAATATTATTTTTGTCACTGATATTTATAAAACTATCTCTATTTACGTTTTGCTGTACATATTCTATTACTTCAATAGCTTCAGAATCACTATTTTCTTCTATAAAATCAGTTTGTTTTGTTCTTAGGGCAACTTCTGCTAACTCAGAAGGATTTTTAGAATTATTAGCTATTTCTGTATCTATATCTCCTGTAGTTTGTCCTTCTTGTGGAGTGTAACGGTTTCCATCTGTTAAATCAATTTGGTCGGCATATTCTTTTAATACTTCCCTTTGCGTTGTTTTACTTGGTGTATCACCGTTTTTATTAGTAACCGTTATTACACCTTTGTCTTTAGATACAGTATAGTTGTTTTTCCCTCTGGTTATTGTTACCGGTTTTGCTTCAACTTCTGTTTTACTTGGTTTAGCGTTAACGGTGGGTTGTGCCGTATTATCTTGCTCTTGTTCTGTACGTGGCTCAACTCTAGGCTGAACGTCTGCATCAGCAACAGTATTTCCTTGCGCTTGTGTTTCATTTAATACCGCTTTTTTATTTTCGGTTTCTTGGTTTTTGACTTCTTCTGTGTTTTTGGTTTCGGTCTGGATTTTTTCTTGTGCATTTTCTTCGGTTTTAATATTTGTCTCTACTTCTTCAGATTCAACTTCGGTTTTAGGTGTAATATTTTCCAGCGCTTGCTGTTCTGTTTCTGTGGTTGTTTCTTTTTTGCTTTTTGGAATAGTCTCATTGTCTAATACTGCTTTTTTCTCATTGTCTAATTCTTCTAAACGCGATTCAATTAATTCTGCACTTGCCTCGTCTTTAATCTTAGATTTACTTAAATTAAGACTTTGGATTTCATTATTTATAGTACGGACTTTTGCTTTGTCTTTTGGGTTTAAATTTTTAAATTGTTCTTCTGTAGCATTAATTATTTTAGCATTGTCTTTATAAAGTGAGTTAGCCTTATTAAGTAATACATCTTTAGCTGCTGTGGTAAGCCCTGGTATTTCTGATTGTTGCAATAGTTTTATAGCTTCAAGCGTATTTTCTGCTACTTGTGTGCGTCGTTGTTTATTGGCTACAAATCCTAGCGCATTACCAACAGCTTTTGTAGTACCAGACAAATTACTACCAACAGCAAAACCACCAACAAAATTATCTATTGCGCTATCGCCTAAAGTTCTCTCTTTACCATCGTCACCTATTTTATCTCCCACATAACCGATTTCAACAATGTTTTTTAATGTGCCAGTTCCTAATTCCTCTAAACCTTCTCCTGTGGCATCTTTTACTAAATCCCATGATTGTATGCCTATATTTTGTAGGATGCTTTGTTTTGTTACAGTTTTAAGTTCTTGTTGGCCTATGGATTGTGCAACACGTTTACCTTTATTTATTAAGCGGATTTTACCCAAATAACCTAGCGCAATTTCACTAGCGGCAAACGTACTAGACATGGTTGCTATGTCTAACTCTGTCAATTTACGCTTACCCAAAATATTAGCGCGTTGGCGCTCCATATCACTAATTTCTTTAGTAGAGTAATTTTTACGCTGTTGAGGGTTATTAAGGATGGTATTGTATTGTTGTAATGCTTTTTTATCGTCAATTATACCTTGTTTAATATCTAATTCTTCACTTGCTTGTTGTGATACAAAAAAAGAACCTACACCTACACGCCTACCCATAAATTGCAATAATGTAGGTATGTTTTCAATGGTAGATTCTATGGCGAATTTACCAAAATCTGGTATGCTTTCTATTTGAGATACTTCTAGTTTCGGTTCTAAAAACTCTCTTTGGTTTGCTGTAAATTGCTGAAATTCTAACGCCTTTTTTTCTGCTTCTTTATTTTGGGCTTTACCTTCTTCAGTTATTTTATCAGTAAAAGGTAATCTTTCGTTAATACCTGTTTTAATTGTGTTTAATCTAAAATTAATACTATTCCCAAGATCTGCAACACCTAGCCTAAGCGTTTCTTTTTGGACATCTAACCATTGGTAATTACGTTTTAATAATTCTAGTTCGTCATTAAATGTACCTAAGTTTTTTTTGTTGGTTTCGATATTTTCAATTAAGGTTTCGGCTTCACTTTGTATTTTAGTGATTTCTCCTTGGTATATTTTAAATTCTTTTTCATTTTTTTTAACCTCTTCTAATATAGCTTTTCTGGTTTCTGGATTTTTTTCAGTTTCTAAACCTTTAATTAGATTTTTTTGATTATCGTCTATTCTACGAATACGCTCAATAAGCGCGTTTGACTTTAATGCTTTATTTTGTATAAGAAGTTCATTATCTTTAAGTGATTGGTCTGCTCTAAAACGCTCTTGTAACTTTATATTGGCTACAGCTTTTCTAATTTCTGGATTATCAAGTTCGTTTAAAAAGTCAATCCTGTTTTGTTCTATGCGTTTTTCAATAAGATTTTCTTTATCACTAACTTTTCTATCATCACTATATCCAAAGAAATCTTTTGTGGTGTTCCATGCATTACTAAGAATACCAAAATCACCTTTTTTTTCTTCAGAAATTTTTTGGTCGATTTCTACTAATGCTTCTTCGTTTAACTCATCTAGCTGTGTAAAAGAGTTATAAGCATCAACAACTTCTTGAGGTTGGTCTTTTAACAAGTTAGATTGAAAGGTTTTACGCTGTTCAGCTTGTTCTAATTCGGTTTTATTAGTGTCTTCAAAAGCATATAGCTCATTTATTGCGTTTATATTACGCTCAATAGCTTGTTTGTTTTCAGTATTTTTTTTACTAACCAGATTTTGACTACTTGCAACACCTTCTTCTAATTGGTCTAGCTGAGTATCGTAATCATCTAACGGTTTACTTGTCTGCGGTGAATCCAATAAACCATTCGTATCTTTCGCTTCCGAATCCAATTTTGGACCATCTGAAGTAAGTTCGGAAGATTCTTTTTTTTTTTCGTATTTAGACTTAAAATCTGAAGCGTAAGTTTTTACATCGTCTGGACTAGCACCATTTTCTAACATTTTTCTAATATTAGAATCAAGCTGTTTCCTTTTATCTGGTTGTAACATAATTATTCAAATATTGGATTGCCATTGTCGTCCAAACCTTTATACACAGGTTTTTTTTCTGTAGGCTCTTCTTTGTAAATACGGCTGTTAAGGTCTTTAATACTATAACCAAGCTTATTAGCCACCATAGCCTCGTCTTCTGTTGTTACAGTTATATCTTTTCTTTTGTTTTTACCTGGTAATGTGACGCGCTTACCTTTTTCTGTAGATTTTGCAGCTTCTAACATCGTTTGCTTTTCAAAATCTTTTTCTGCTATTGCTTTTTTAAGCGCATCGTCATATTGCGATTGGGTCATGGTTTCTGTCTTGGTATCTTGATAAGACACTTCAAGAATCATACGGCCATACTTATCTCTTGTAATATTGTGTGGTGTAGCATTAGACACAAAATCCCCTTTTTCTGTTTTTAACGCTGGTATTTTAATTTTACCAAGTACGGGTACGCTGTTAACTTTAGAGGTGTCTATATTATCATAGTATATGCCGTAAGTTCTTTTTGTTGGGTCTACAACATCCCCTAAACTGGCTTGCTCTTCATTTGCTAAACGATTTTCTTTTTTGTTACTCACAAATGCGCCACTATCAAAATCTTCTTCAACACCTCTTTTACTTCTTACCAATAGTGCATTTTTGTATTCTAACTTAATTGCATCACGGTTTTCTTTGGTGTTTTCTAATCCGCGACCTCTTAAAAAAGATTTCATAATTGGTGTTTCTCTTCCTTTTTCATCAAATAAAACACGATTGGCTTCATTTTCTAATTGCTCTGGTTCTACACCTGTGGTTTTTGTAGTTGTAAATCCGTTAGCGACTTTGTTTATAGCACTTACTAAGTTTTTTGAGTGTTCGTCTACTGTAGATTCAAAGTCTATTTTTGGTAAAAACTCTGGTCTTGCGTAAACATCATTTAAAGAATCTAGTGTTTCTACATCAATGATGCCGTCACCATCTAAATCTTGACTATTATTTTTAAATAAGGCTACAGGCCTTAAGTTATCATCTAAAGAAATTGTAATACCTTTAAATCCATTTTCAAAACGCTTTTCGTAGTTTTCGTCTTGATGAAAATTACCATTTTTGTAAGTTTGCCATTCTGTAGCAACACTACTAACCATCTTTTCAAGGTCAGAAACCAATCCACCATTATTAAGGTAGTCAAGTTTTAATTGGGCTTGTATTTGTTCTTTTTGGTTATATTTTTGAGGATTGTCTAATACATCAAAAATTTCTGAGTATTGATCCTGGGCAAGATTTATAGTTTCTGCAAGAGTGCTGTTTAGCGTATCAGATTCAGTATCATTAACACTAATATTTTTAACACGATTTAATCCTTGTAATCTTGCTTTTTCTTTAGCTGCTTGCGCTGCCGCTTTTCGGTCTGCTATTAAGCGGTCTTCTTCTCTATGCTTAAACTCTTGGTCTTCTGCATTAAGTATATCTGTAGCTATGTCACCCTGCAGTGGCCTAAAAGATTGATATGCTGCGCCTTTTCCGTTTACCATGATTATTTTTTAAATAATTTATCGAAAAAACTATCATTGTTTCCTTCAAATAATCCGTTTCTGCCCGCGTACATTGCAGCACTTCCAAAACCTCTAACTCCAGACCAAATATCTTGTCTATTTGCTTGTATAGCTTGTCCTATGCCTTGTAATTCACCTAAGTAACGACGTTCTTCCATTTGTCTTAGTCGTGTATTGTCATCAGCTATTGCATATTCTCTGTTAAGAACTTGGTCGTCTAAATATTTACGAGCTTCTTTATTAAACTCATTGTTAAATGCTCCAATTTTAGGAATCATACCAGCAGCTAATCGTGTTCCCCCAGATTTAGCAAAGTCAATTAGTCCTGCTGTGGTCATTTGACCTTGTTCTTTAATTAAATCACTGCCAATAGTACTTATTTCAATGTCTTCATAAGCGTTAGTATAATTTGGTGTTTCTAAGTTGTCTAAATCTTTTTGAGCATTAGACTTACCAATAATACCCGATGCCATTTGACCTAAACCCATTGCTCCCCCAATAATTGCTGTAGTAGCTGCTCCCATAATATACAAATTTATGCACTAAAATATACATAAACTATGTAAAAAGCAATTACTATTGATTTAAAATATACAAATATGTATAAAATAAATATATTAATGTATATTTTTGAATAAATTGTATTGGTTTGATTTATGGTGCTTGCACAACGGTTTGGCTATATGTAGTGCCTAACTAAACAAATTACTACACTAACTTAAAATACTTAAAAATGGGTAAAGATAAAAGAACTGATTACGAAAAGGCATTACATATAGCTAGTGTTATGCCACGTTTTTAC
>TARA_R110002012_G_scaffold69263_1_pt1 | contig 10805 bp, 10 predicted proteins | sample TARA_R110002012 | Tara Oceans TARA_R110002012 (sample SAMEA4396515) | marine metagenome | biome: Westerlies Biome; feature: [DCM] deep chlorophyll maximum layer (ENVO:01000326); material: water (ENVO:00002006), including particulate matter (ENVO:01000060) such as... | depth 40 m
AAGCTGGGGGTCACTGGTTCGAACCCAGTACCACCCACCATCGCCTAGCATTAAAAGCGCCTCTGAACCGCTTGGAAATGTGAAGCTTATGATGGTGATATAAGAACGTTGCTGTTAAAGACGTTTTTATAATAAGTGCCTTAACGTGGACCGGTAGTTCAGTCGGTTAGAATGCCGGCCTGTCACGCCGGAGGTCGCGAGTTCGAGTCTCGTCCGGTCCGCCATTAAGCACTGGTAATAATATTATTATCGGCATTTAAGCCGAACGAATTCTAAAACCCCGAATCATTCGATTCGGGGTTTTTCGTATGCAGCGTTGCTGACTGCTATTTAGCCAGTGATTGCACTAACGCCTGCTTTGGCGACCTGGACGTCCTGGTCGGGTTTTACGCCGGAAATGCCTACTGCACCTACGACATGGCCGTCGACCGTAATCGGTACGCCGCCGGACAGCATGCCTTTCAGCGGCGCAGACACAAACGCAGTACGGCCACCGTTAATCATCTCTTCAAACACTTGAGTTTCTTTGCGCCCTAATGCTGCGCTGCGCGCTTTTTGCGTGGCGACCTCAGCGCTGAAAGGAGCTGCGCCATCTAAACGACGCAGGCCCAGCAAATGGCCACCATCGTCAGTCACGGCAATGGTCACTGGCCAATGATTGCTGTCAGCCTCCTGTTGGGCAGCATCCATCACGCTAATGACGTCGGCTTGAGCAAGAATGGCTTTTGTTTGCATATTTAGATCCTTTTTAAGGAGGAGTGAAGTGGCTGCGCCCTACTATAGCAGCGCGCCACGGGGTTAAGTATTAACGGACAGGTGTGTTATCTAAGCTAGTGCCGCATCGACGATTTCCACCCAGTGGCGTACTGGGGTGCGGTTGGCGCTTGCCAAATGCGTCTGGCAGCCAATATTAGCCGTCACGATAAGCTCAGGGTCCCCAGCCTCCAGTGCATTCAGCTTGTTGTCACGTAGTTGAGTGGCAAGCTCAGGCTGGGTGATGGAGTAGGTGCCTGCCGATCCACAGCAAAGATGAGCATCCTGGACGGGCGTTAACGCAAAGCCCAGCTTGCTCAATACCCCTTCAACTGCGCCATTTAGCTTCTGGGCGTGTTGCAAGGTGCAGGGGCAGTGGAATGCTAGTCGTTGTGAAGCATTGACGTTTAATGCATCAAGCGGCTCATTGCGCAGGATTTCAACAATGTCTTTCGCCAGGGCGCTGACCTTTTGTGCTTTAACCGCGTACTCCGGGTCATCCTTGAGCATATAGCCGTACTCTTTAACAAAAGCGCCGCAGCCGCTGGCGGTTTGCACGATGGCTTCCACCCCTTGCTCAATATGTGGCCACCAAGCGTCGATATTGGCGCGCATGCGAGCCCGGCCATCGTCTTGAGCGTTAAGATGAAAATCGATGGCACCACAGCAGCCCGCTTCGCTCACTGGCGTGACGCTAATGCCGAGGCGATCGAGAATACGGGCAGTAGCTGCATTGGTGTTGGGTGACAGGCCCGGCTGAACGCAGCCTTCAAGGATCAACACTTGCCGTTGATGACGATGCGCCTCGGGGCGTGCGCCAGCATCCACCGGGGCGGCAGGCATTTTATCGCGCAGCTTGCCTGGGACTAACGGCTTAAACGTTTGCCCCAGCTTCAATAACGCCTGAAAGCGTTTAGGCTCGACCATCATCTTGCGTAGCGCATAGCGCTGAGCCCGCTCACCAGCAGGGCGGGGGACGCGGCGCTCTATTTCAGCACGGCCAATGTTGAGCAGCTTATGGTACTCCACGCCCGAGGGACACGTCGTTTCGCAATTAAGACACGTGAGGCAACGGTCGAGATGTAGGCGCGTCTCATCGGTGACTTGAGTGTCATCGTCGGGGCTCTCAAGCAGCTCCTTCATCAAATAGATACGTCCACGCGGGCCATCACGCTCATCGCCTAATAGCTGGTACGTCGGACAGGTAGCGTTACAGAAGCCACAGTGGACACAAGTGCGCAAAATGCGCTCTGCTTCCTCAATGTGCGGCTTCTGACGATCGGCATCGGTAAAGTGCGTCTGCATCTCAGCTCTCCTGATTAAAACGCCGCATAAAGACGACCGGGATTGAATATGCCATGGGCATCCAGCTCCGCCTTTAAATTGCGATGATATTTTTCCACCACGGTATTCAGTGGTGTGAAGGGGTCTGCGGCGCCGCCCTGAGCATGAGGCGTGTAGCAGGTGGCATGCCCCCCCGCCTTGGCGCAGGCAGCACGAAGCGTATCGGCGTCCTGAGATGTTTTTACCCAGCGCTGGCTACCCGCCCAGTCGTAAAAAATATCGGTTTCGGCAATATCGAGCGTCAGCGGCGGGGTATTGGGTGGCAGCGACAGCCGCCACAATGCCTGACCGTCGTTGAGCTGGAAAAAACGGTGGCTATGGTCGCGTAGGGATGTCCAAAAACTGGCGTCAAGTGGTTCGCCGCCTAAGCGCTCCTGGGTGGCTTTTACCGAGCTTTTGCCTCCTTCTAAGCGCAGAAAGAGTTCGTCGTCATGCCAGGCTGCCGCTGTGATGGGTAACGGCTGGCGACCCAGCTCCGCGAGCTTTTTAAGCGTGTCGGTAAGGTTGAGCGATAAGCGCAGGCTGTGCGTCGCGTTGGGAATAGGCAGCACTTTAAACGAGATATCGGTCAACACACCGAGGGTGCCCTGGGCGCCTGCCATTAAGCGTGAGAGATCGTAGCCGGCAACATTTTTCATCACTTCGCCGCCAAAGCGTAGCAGTTTGCCTTCTTGGGTAATCACTCGGGTGCCGAGCACAAAATCGCGTGCGGCGCCCGCCCAGGGGCGGCGCGGGCCTGAAAGCCCGGACGCGACCGCGCCGCCAATGGTGCTTTGTTCACCAAAGGTGGGGGGCTCAAATCCGAGCATTTGATGTTTCTCCGCCAGCGCCGCTTGCAGCGCGCTAAGTCGCGTGCCGGCGCGCACGGTAACGATCAGCTCTACCGGGTCGTAACTTACGATGCCGCTATGTTCGGCCATCTGTAGCGTTTGGCCTTCCACTGGTCGGCCATAAAAGGCGCGGGTGTCTCCGCCTACAATGCGTAGCGGAGTGCGTGCGTCATACGCGCTGCGTACCTGTTCACACAGGTCGTCAGCGATATCGCGGTCGGCGGCATGCATCGCTAATTCGGTCATGGTCATCTCAACATTTATTATGCCTAGTGGTTATCTTGACTAGGTCGCTATTAAAAACGTGGCAGTTCCGGATGCGGCAGTTCGTTATTGTGAACATGCATGGCGCCAAACTCCGCACAGCGCGCCAGGGTCGGAATATTCTTGCCAGGGTTTAGCAGGCGCTGTGGATCAAAGGCCGCTTTCAACGCATGAAAAACGCTGATTTCATCCGCCTGAAACTGACTGCACATTTGGTTGATCTTTTCCCGCCCGACGCCGTGCTCGCCAGTGATCGAACCGCCTGCCGCCACACACAGCTCAAGAATCTTACCGCCCACATCTTCAGCCAGCGCAAGCTGTCCCTCTTGGTTGGCATCGAACAAAATCAGTGGGTGCATGTTGCCGTCGCCAGCGTGGAAAACATTGGCCACTGCCAAACCGCTCTCCTCGGAAAGCGCAGCAATCCCTTTAAGTACCCGGGGAAGTTCGCGGCGTGGAATCGTGCCGTCCATGCAGTAATAGTCAGGCGACATGCGGCCTACTGCCGGGAATGCGTTCTTACGCCCCGCCCAGAACTTGGCACGCTCCGCCTCGTCACGGGCCTGCTGAATATGGGTGGCTCCTGCTTTCTCCAGCACTCGGCGCACGGTATCGCAATCGTCATCCACATCGGCCTCAACGCCATCCAGTTCGCAGAGCAGAATGGCTTCGGCGTCGAGCGGGTAGCCCGCTTTGACAAAATCTTCGGCGGCTTTGATGGCGAGTTTATCCATCATTTCCAAACCGCCCGGGATAATCCCCGCCGCGATGATATCGCCTACCGCACGCCCCGCTTTCTCAACGTCATCGAAGCTTGCCATCAGTACTTTCGCGGTTTCCGGCTTGGGTAACAGCTTAACGGTAATTTCGGTGACCACACCGAGCATGCCTTCGGAACCGTTCATGAGCGCTAATAGATCGAAGCCTGGCGCATCGAGAGACTCCGCGCCTAGCGTCATCGCTTCTCCCTCAATGGTGAGCACGTCCACACGCATCACGTTATGCACCGTCAGACCATATTTAAGGCAGTGCACGCCACCAGCATTTTCAGCCACATTCCCGCCGATAGAGCAGGCAATTTGGGAGGAAGGGTCCGGGGCATAGTAAAGCCCGTAGGGAGCGGCGGCTTCAGAAATCGCCAGATTACGTACGCCAGGCTGAACGCGAGCCATGCGCGCATCAGGATCAACACTCAGTATTTTATTAAAGCGCGACATAACCAGTAGCACCCCTTGCTCCAGCGGCAGTGCGCCGCCGGAAAGGCCGGTGCCCGCGCCGCGCGTGACCACGGGAACGCCCAGCGCATGGCAGCGCTTCAGCAGCTCTTTAACCTGCTCTAGGGTTTCCGGCAGAGCCACCAGCATGGGGAGTACGCGATAGGCCGCCAGGCCATCGCATTCGAAAGGACGCAGGTCCTCGTCACGATGCAGCAGCGTCATCTCGGGAACCGCTTGCTGCAGATCGTTTAACACGTCGGCTTTATCGCGCCGAACTAACTCACCGTCCAGACGCTCATCAAAGAGGATATTCATCACGACATCCCATGTTTATTATCATCAAAGGTAAGCGCTGGTACTGTTTGAGCGCCTACCCGCTTTGTAACATGGGCTCAATTTGGGCTTTTTTTACGCCTCTGTCTAGCGCGTGGTGCATTGGTCAGACCAGTAATTAGTCGACAGTGATGTGTTCTTGGCCTAGTCCTGGCAAGCTGAGTGAATTGACCATCAGGAGCATCAGTATGGCAGCAGAAAACCAAGCCTTGTCCCCTGGGCAACGAATGCCCGAGCATGTAGCCACTAGGCTTGAGCGGCTAATTCTGGACGGTGTTTTTCGTCCTGGCCAATTGCTGCCGTCGGAGCGTCGCCTATGTGACCGATTGGGTGTGTCACGTGCCTCGCTGCGCGAAGGCTTAAGAATCCTGCGTAGCAAAGGAATTATCGATACCCGCCAAGGCCATGGCTCAACGGTGGCGACGCTGCTGCCGGTGGGAAACCAAACCCCCTTGATGCATCTCTTCAAGGATCATCCCCGCACCCTGTTTGATCTGTTAGAGGTGCGGGCACTATTGGAAGGAGAGTCGGCAAGTTTAGCGGCAAGCCGAGGGACCTCGGCAGACCGGGTGTTGATCACCCGGCGCTATCGCGAAATGGCCGACTATGTTGAAAACGCGGAGTCGATAGATGTCGAGCGTCTGGCTAGGCTTGATCACGCTTTCCATTTAGCGGTCTCTCAAGCCTCTCATAACCCGGTATTGGTGCATACACTCCAGAGCCTGACCGATTTACTGTTGAGCTCGGTGTTTGCTTCGGTTAAACATCTGTACCATTTGCCGACACCTCGGGCGATGATTAACCAACAGCATGCCCAACTACACGAGGCCGTCGTGAGCGGCGACGCGGAACAGGCGAAACAGGTGGCGCTGGAACACCTTTCCAGTATTAGTCAGCTGCTGCGTGATCTGGAGGTGGAGCACGATCGGCTGGAGCGTTCCTCGATGCGTCTAGAAGAGTGGCAGTAAATAACAACCCAGGAGGTTAACGTGGCAGTTTACCAATACGGCGAACATCGCCCAGCGGTTCATGACGACGTCTACATTGCGGACACGGCCGATGTGATCGGCCAAGTTACCCTTAAAGCACGCTCGAGCGTCTGGTATCAAGCCGTGTTGCGCGGTGATACCGACCACCTTGAGGTAGGCGAAGAGAGCAATATCCAGGATGGCGCCGTGCTTCACGCAGACCCAGGGTTTCCGCTAAAGGTTGGCAAAGGCGTGACGGTGGGCCACCAAGCGATGTTGCATGGATGTACCATTGGTGATGGTTGCTTAATTGGCATTCAAGCGGTGGTGCTGAATGGCGCGGTGATTGGCGAGAACAGCTTGGTAGGCGCTGGCGCTTTTATTAAAGAGGGGGCGGTATTTCCGGCTAACTCGTTAATCGTTGGCTCGCCTGCCAAGGTGGTACGCGAGCTTTCCGAGGACGCGATCGCAGGCTTGAAGATAAATGCCCAGAGCTACGTAGAGCGCGCTCAACTCCATGGCCAGGAACTTAAGCGAATAGACTGACCAAAGCGCATCAATGAGTGCAAAACCCATTGTGCTAAATAGCAAACCCCCAGGCCTAGGCTTGGGGGTTTGCGTTTCTAGCGTCGTTATTAGCGCTTCGTTATTAGAACAGATGCTATGTCATGATCACATCAAGGGATCGGTGACCCCAATCACGTAGAACGCAATCAGCGCGATGATGCCGGTAAAGATGAGGTAGTAAATGGTGGGCAGGATCGTCTTACGAATCGTTGCCCCTTCACGGCCTAACAAACCGACCGTTGCTGATGCGGCGACCACGTTGTGGATAGCGATCATGTTACCCGCAGCAGCACCAACCGCCTGCAGCGCTACCATCATGGCGGTGGAAAGCCCCAGTGTCTCAGCAACACTGAATTGGAACTCAGCCAGCATCAGGTTCGAGACGGTATTGGAACCGGCGATGAAGGCCCCCATTGCACCCACTGCCGGGGCAAAGAAGGGATAGATGCCGCCTACGCTATTGGCTACTGCTTGGGCCATCATGACCGGCATCGACACAAGGTCCGCGCCATTTACACCCGAGTTGATCAGTATGCGCACCATTGGCACGGTAAAGATCAATACAAAGCCTGCACCGAAAATCGTTCTAGTCGACTCCGACACGGCAGCACTGATTTTTTGTGGGTTCATGCGGTGCAAGAAGTAGGTCACGATCACCACCGCCATAATGATACCGCCAGGCAAGTACAGAGGCTGAACGCCACCGCTAATGCCTGCTTCGCCAAGGATATTGCTCCAACTGAGGTTGATGGAGGTTAGCGCCACGCGCAGCGGTTCAATAGTGCGTGAAGCCACCAGGAACAGCGCCAGTAGAACATAGGGAATCCAGCCTTTGAAGGTCGACATTGGGGCTCTGCCGGCTACATCCTCAAGCTTGATCTGCAGGTTACCGATCCACTCATCTGGCCAAGACTTCTCTTCAGGGAAGTCCCAGGTGTCTTTAGGTAGCAGAAAGCCACGTTTGGCGGCCGGTACCACGATGGCCAAGCCTACCATTGCACCAATCATCGAAGGGAATTCTGGTCCCAGCAGCACGCCTACCAGCATGTAAGGTACGACGAAGCAGATGCCGGTAAAGATGGCGAAAGGGGTAATCGATAGGCCTTCTTTCCAGGAGCGGTTAGCACCAAAGAAGCGCACCATGACGGTGACCAGAATCAGCGGCATCAATATACCCACGATGCCATGAGTGATCGCTACTTCACTGGTCACTAACTGGAAGAAGGTGTCCCAGCTAGAGCCCACCGAATCAAGTTGGGTGGTAATGCCAGCGCGATCCAGACCGCTACCGACACCCACTACAATGGGCGTACCCACCGCACCGAACGAAACCGGCGTCGACTGAATCATCATGCCAACGACCACCGCCGCCAGCGCAGGAAAGCCAAGGGCTACCATTAATGGCGCTGCAACCGCGGCAGGGGTGCCGAAGCCAGAGGCGCCTTCGATAAAGCAGCCGAACAGCCAAGCAACGATTAGCGCCTGTACGCGACGGTCTGGGCTAATGCCGGAGAAGCCGTTACGAATCGCGGTAATGCCGCCCGAGTGCTTAAGGGTATTAAGCAGCAGGATGGCGCCAAAGATAATCCAAAGCAGACCAGCGGTTTGGATCAAGCCTTGAATAGTGGATGCCGCCACCCGGCTAAAGCTCATATCCCAGGCGGTTAGGCCGATAATGGCCGCGGTTAGAAAAACAATAGGCATCGCTATTTTGGCAGGTATTTTAAAGCCTATAAGCAAAATACCGGCCAGCAACAGCGGCAGGAAAGCCAGGAGTGCAAGTATCGTTTCATTCATGGGAGGAACTGCCCCTTGTTTTTGATTTGGTATGCTCCGCGATAACCCTCTGGCTGTTATCTCGCCAGTCGGGGTAAGTGAAAGATACGTTTAGGCTAACAATATGACTAGATTGGAAAATTGGTCTTACCACTTATACGCTTGTTTAGAATAACTAAAAATATCAATTTATTTATTTTAACTTTCTGATTTATATGGAATTCAAGGTGATTGGGTCGAAGGGGGCGCGAACCGTGCCGTTAGACTAATAGACAGTGCCGCGTAGAGGCTCTTGCACGGTTCGTTGCTTGGCCTCATTGTTTGAGAACACTAAACGCGGTAGCAGGGTGTGATGTTGACCCAGCTAAGCATTTTTCATTCACAGCGTGACCAACCATAAGGCGGCAATGATGGCGTTAAAACTTTATGATTTATGTGGACGGGACGAGCGGCTACGCTTTTCTCCCTACTGTTGGCGTGCCCGTATGGCGCTGGCCCATAAAGGGTTAGAGTTCACCACCGTGGCGTGGCGATTCCTCGATAAACAAGCGTTGGAATTTGCTGACTACGACAAGGTACCGGTGCTCTGTGATGGCGATCAAGTGGTGACAGATAGCTTTAATATTATGCGCTATCTGGATGAGGCTTATCCGGAGTCGCCGATAGTGGGCGAGGGGGTGAGCTACCAACGGGTGCTGCTGTTTAAATACTTTGTTGAGCGTAGCGTGACACCAGCGCTGTTCCGCATTATCGGAATGGATCTGCTGGCAGCGATACATCCCGACGATCGCGACTATTTCCGCGAAACCCGCGAAGCGCGGTTTGGCTGCACGCTGGAAGAGTTTCATCAGCCAGAGCAAGGTAAACAGCAGCTCAAGCAGGTGTTGGCACCGGTGAGGGACCTCTTGCGGGAAAGTAATTTTTTAGACGGCGATGCACCCGCTGGCGCTGATTATCTACTGTTTGGCAGCATGATGTGGGCCCACGTCGTGTCGACCCAGGAAGTGGTTGAGTCAGGTGATCCGGTAGATGAATGGTTTAAGCGCATGCTGACGGCACACAACGGCTTTGCCAGTAATGCCTTAACCGTGCGCGATCTATAACGTAACGCGGCGGTACCTGCTGGTGCTGCCTTGTATCAGCGATAGTATTTGAACGCCTTGGTAGGCTCATAATGAGATACCCAAGGTGTTCATCAAGGAGATGGCAATGATTGACCTGTATTACTGGACAACGCCCAACGGCCATAAAATCTCCATTATGCTCGAAGAAGCCAAGCTGGCGTACCGAGTGAAGCCGATTAACATTGGTCGAGGCGAGCAGTTTGGTGCTGAATTTCTCTCCATCGCCCCCAATAACCGCATACCTGCCATTGTGGATCACGCACCGAACGATGGCGGTCAGCCGCTCTCGTTGTTTGAGTCCGGCGCGATCCTTGAGTATCTGGCCGACAAGAGTGGGCTATTTCTCCCCCCTTCAGGACGCGAGCGATTTATTGTTCTGCAATGGCTGCATTGGCAAATGGGCGGCTTAGGGCCCATGGCAGGCCAAAATCACCACTTTTGCCACTATGCACCGCAAAAGATTGAGTACGCTATTGAACGTTACGTGCGGGAAACCAACCGCCTCTATAGCGTGTTGGATCATCGTCTGGCTGAACAAACCTATGTGGGAGGCGATGACTATTCGATTGCCGATATGGCTATCTACCCGTGGATTGTTCCTTGGGAAAAACAGCGTCAAACATTAGAAGAGTTTCCTGATTTGGAACGCTGGTTCGAGACGATTAAAGCGCGTCCTGCCGTGCGCCGAGCCTATGCGCTGATAGATGAGATTAATCCTCAAGCGGGGGTGGAAATGGATGAGCAGGCGCGTAAGCACTTGTTTGGTAACCACTGATAGGGTTTGTGCAAACGCGCTGATGAACATCAATCGCTGGGTAGGGAAAGTATCAGGAAAATTCATGTTGCACTGCACAAAAAGCACTGCTAGCTTTACTAGTAGCAAAGGCAAAAGCCTGGCTACGAACCGTCTGTTCAAGGCGTGTTGATGTGCTAGCTCACACCTGGAGATACACTGATGAGTAAAGCGACTGAAAAGACCACCCAGCAGTTTGAATCCGTGTTTGTTTCGCCGATGCGCGCCTACACGCTCACCGCGTTGGATTATTATGATCAGATGGTTAGCGCTCAAATGGACGCAGCTCGCGCCTATTCGGATATGGCCATCGCCCAAGCGCGTACGTGGCTTGATGTAAAAGATGCCGATAGTTTCAAAAAAGCCATGGACAGCCAGCAGAAAACGGCCAGTGATTTCATGGAGCGTTTGAAAGGCGACACTGAAAAAGTAACGTCAATCGGTCAAGGCTTTGCACAAGAGAGCCAACAAATGGCTGAAAATACAACGCAGAAAGCGGCTAATACAGTTAAGCAGTAGTCGTTAGCCCCACTGCTCATCAACGCCTTACCTTTATTGGGTAGGGCGTTTTTTTTGCTAGCGGTTGAAAGTGCTAGTTGATGGCGTTTTACAATGCTGGCTAGCTCGCCCGAGCTACTAAGCGCAAGCGGGCAATACGAATAATTTGTTCAATAGCCGTTTGCCGTTCGGTTGCTGCATCGTTGTGTAGTCGATTTTCAAAGGCCGCTAATATGGCATAGCGATCCAACCCTTTAACGGCGACTACAAAAGGAAAGCCAAATTTTTCCTTGTACGCCCTATTGAGCGCTTCAAAACGCGCAAACTCTTCGGGACTG
>TARA_R110002012_G_scaffold161691_1_pt1 | contig 10802 bp, 5 predicted proteins | sample TARA_R110002012 | Tara Oceans TARA_R110002012 (sample SAMEA4396515) | marine metagenome | biome: Westerlies Biome; feature: [DCM] deep chlorophyll maximum layer (ENVO:01000326); material: water (ENVO:00002006), including particulate matter (ENVO:01000060) such as... | depth 40 m
GTGGGGTTGCGGGTGTTAAGGCAGATACCGAAACGCGCAAATTCGTCATCGACTTTGCCGGGGGTCAGCTCAGCGATATGCCGAGCGACGCTGAGTTAGAACCGGTTGCAAGCGCGCAGAACGGCGAAATTGTTGAGGCAATCCTAAGCCGGGTCGCCGGCAGAAATGAATGGCGGCTTGTACTGGAATTGCGCGCAGAGCCTGACGCCATCGTCGAGATCAAGGCAGTTCTATCGGGATATGACCGCAATCTTACAGAGACATGGGTGTACCAATGGATCAACGCCTAAGCTTTAACGAGGGGGAGCCCCCTTATTCGGCAATGACGACAGAGGTGGAAAACTGGATGCCGCCAGTGGCGCCACTGTTGATGCCCAGACAAACCTTGGAACGGCGTCCAAATCGGGCCGGACTTGTTGAATTGACGCGGGCCCTTTTGCTGCGCCGTAAGGCCTGACACCGATGATACGCCAGCAGACGCAGCTTGCAGCGGACACCCGAACGCGCTTTGCACGGGCGCTTGCCGTGACCGTTTCGCTTGGATGTGCAGTCATCGCCTCGACGCTTTTGGCAGAGGCGGCCGCGCGGGACGGTTTCAGTGGTTGGGATGGCATCCGCGCCGTGCTTGTCTTTGCTACGACAGCTTGGCTGGCGTGGGGGGCCTCGCTTGCGCTGATCGGGTTGTTCGGCGGCAGATCGGACGCACCGCGCCCAGAACTTCACGCGCCGCAGCCCCGCACCGTGGTTGCGGTGCCCATCTGCAACGAAGACCCGCTGACCACCTTCGCTCGCATCGCCGCGATCGACCGCTCTGTGGCACAGGCCGGTGTCACCGCTGATTTCGTCGTTCTGTCCGATACGCGCGACGAACTTTTGGCCGGGAAAGAGCAGTTCGCCTTTGCACGTTTGCTGCGCGAGACGAACGGCGCGGGGCGCATCTTTTACCGCAGGCGGCGCGATAACACTGGCCGCAAGGCAGGCAATATCGAAGAGTTCATCCGCACCTCTGGCGGGGCCTATGAATTGGCCGTGATCCTTGACGCAGACAGTTTGATGGAGGGCAGCACGATCCGCGCGATGATTGCCCGGATGCAGTCCGACCCGCAACTGGGGCTGTTACAAACCCTGCCCAAGATTATTGGCGCACGGTCGTTTTTTGGCCGTGCTTTGCAGTTTGCCTCTTGGTTTCACGGCCCGATTTTTACCCGTGGCCTCGCCCGCATGCAGGGCCCGGCCGGCCCATTTTGGGGTCACAATGCGATCATTCGGGTCAACGCTTTTGCCGAAAGCTGCGGCCTGCCCGAACTTTCCGGTCCGCCCCCTTTGGGCGGCCATATCCTAAGCCACGACTACGTCGAAGCCGCTTTGCTGGCCCGCGCAGGATGGAAGGTTGAGGTCGACGAAACCTTGGGCGGTTCCTTTGAAGAGGGCCCGGAAAATGTCCTTTCTTTCGCACGTCGAGAGCGCCGCTGGTGCCAAGGCAACCTGCAACATGCGCGGTTGATCTTTGCCCCCGGGCTGGCCGGTTGGAGCCGGTTTGTGTTCCTGCAAAATGTAACCGCTTATGTGGTTTCCTTACTGTGGGCCGCGTTTTTGGTCACGTCAGCAATCAGTACTCTTTATGCCCCGCCGCCAGAATATTTCCCCGGACCGTATCAACTCTTTCCCGTTTTTCCGGATACCAGCACCCGTGAGATCACGTTGTTAGCTCTGGGCGTGTTGGGACTTTTGGTGGTTCCAAAGATGCTGATCCTGCTCCACGCGACCCTTTTTGGTCGGGCGCGCGACTTTGGTCACAGCCTGCGTATGGCGCTGTCTGTTTTAGGTGAGGTCATCCTAACGACCCTTCTGGCCCCGCTGATGTTGCTCTATCACAGCCGAGCGGTCCTACAGGTTCTATCGGGCCAAGACGGCGGCTGGCCTGCAAATCAGCGCAACGAAGGTCGGCTGAGCCTGCGTGACGGCTGGGCGGCGGGCAATTGGATCGTTTTGATCGGGGCTGTGATCCTCGCAGCGGTGCAATGGCTCGCGCCGGACCTGACCGTCTGGTTACTGCCGGTGGCAGTCCCGATGGTGTTTGCGCCATTCCTTATTGCTTGGTCTTCGCGCCCTTCAAGCCAGAGTTTCACCGTGCCAGAGGATGCAAACCCGCTTGATATCGTCGCACAATACGACAGCATTTGCGATGTCTGGCGGCTGACTTGGAATGACGAGCACCTGATGAACAACCTCACATCGACTGACCCGATCCATGCAACAGCATAACGTCGGCCTGTCCCCCGCGGCAGTATCTGCAGGCTCTGCTCGTATCGGCAAAGCCCCCCGCGACCCGCGCATCGACCTGTTTCGCGGCCTTGCGCTGATCATGATCTTTATTAATCACGTTCCGGGCAATCCTTACGAATATTTGACGATCCGCAACCTTGGATTTGCCGATGCTGCCGAGGCGTTTTTCCTGATGTCCGGCATTGCGGCGGGATTGGCCTATACCCCCCGGTTTATCGAAAGAGACCGCTTGCGCCACGGCCTTTGGCGTGCGGTCGCGCCGCTGTGGAAGCGCGCTTGGTCCCTTTACCTTGTGCAAATAGCGTTGTCTGCCATTGCTTTGGCCATCTTTGCAGGAGCGTTTCAGATCACCGCACAGGCCGAATTCCTGACCAAGATCAACATGCGGCAAGTGTTTCAAAACCCGACCCAAGCCTTAATCGGCATCCCGCTTTTGACGCATCAGTTCGGCTATGTGAACATTCTACCGGCCTATTCGGTCTTGCTGGTCTGCGCTCCGGCGGCAATCATCCTTGGGCTGCGCTGGCCGCGGATTTTGCTCACCCTGTCGCTTACCCTTTGGCTGTTTACTGGCGTTTTCCGTCTTAACCTGCCGAACTATCCCAATCCCGGCGGCTGGTTTTTCAACCCCTTCGCATGGCAGGCAATTTTTGTTTGCGGGCTGTTGGTCGGGCTAAGTCAGCGCCAGGGGCATCGCTTCTTTCCCGCATCCAGAGTCCTTTTTGGCCTGTCGATCGCAGTGCTGCTTGGGGTCCTCGCGTGGAAATACGTGCCGGGGTTGGGTAAATATCTGAACCTTCAGATGCACAACCTGAGAGAGGCTGGCGTGCCCTTTAACCTCACGTCGCATGACAAAACCTATCTCTCTGCGCCCCGGTTCATCCATATTCTGGCATTAGGATATTTTCTGTCCCAACTGCCAAGCGTGGCACGACTGGCAGGACATCGGGCGGCTGGCCCATTCCGGCTGATTGGCCAACACGGGCTGCTGATCTTTGCCAGCGGTACGGTTCTGGCGCTGATCTGTCAGACGTTGATGTTAGCACACCCAAATGCAGTTTGGATGCCTTGGGTTCTGCCAGCACTCGGGACAGCGGCACTCTTTGCAATCGCGTTAATCGCCGACATATCACGCCGGATTTTGTCTGCGCCTGCAACGCCAATGGACCCTGCGAGGAGTGGAACTGGTTTCGAGAAAACGCGCCCGATCGCAGTAACACCTTAACGCGAAGGGTGCGGCTAGTCCCGCCGCCCCCATTTGCGCCATGCCAACCAAGCAGCACCCAGCCCGCCTGCGATTAGCCCCAGATGACGCGGGCGGATGCCGCGCCCGGTGGAGGTGTTCTCTCCGGGGTGGTAGCGTGGGTCGAGCAAACGGGTGTTGGCCAGAAAGCCACCGACCACCGTCTCGCTGCCCCGAAAAACCGCACGCAGCCCCCGGCCCTTTTCGCTATTAAGGGTTTCGATCGTGCCGATCATCGATCCCGTGCGCGTCATAACCTCGACCACACGCTCAACAGTTTGGCCCAAGTGCTCTGCAAGCAACCTGTTCCTGAACCCTTCAATGACCTCAGCGGGCTGCTCAATCGCGACGTCGCATTCCGTGTCGAACCCCATAGAGCGGTTGTTAAGGTTGCTAGACCCAAGCCGCAGCAAATGATCGTCGATAATCATGATCTTCGCGTGGACATAGATTGGGTCATCTTTATCAGTGACCGGGAAATAGATGCGGAAACGGTTTTGATGATCTGCGCGCTTTAACTCTTCGACCAGCCGCTCTCGCAAGACGTGCATCGCATCGTCTTCTAACTGTGATTCCGCGTTGCGCGGGTTGATAATAACAATCTCCGGTCCGTCTCTTTCATCCAGCCGCTCCTTTAGCGCATCGCAAACCGATTCAGCGGCAAGATACTGTGATTCAATATAAATATACTTCCGCGCGGACTTTATCCCTGCAAGATATAGCTGTTCGATCTCATTGATCAGAGGCTCGTCGTCAAAAGGCGGTTCGGTGCGCGCGATGCCCACGTCAACGTCTTCGGCATCTACTGGCAGAAGGTCGGGCCATTCGAACTCAAGCGCATTCGACGGCCCTTTAATCTCATCGCCCGTGGCCCGCAGCCAGCGGCGGCGGGAAAGTTCACCAAAGGCTGCGGCAGCGGGGCCAGATATGGCCGAGGTTGCATCGTGCCAAGGGTCAGACGGCGTGCCATCCTTGCGCACCCGGCGTGGGTCACCCGGCAGGTGGTCTGGGGTGTCCCAGCGGTCTTCCGTCGCGTCGATGCCGCCACAAAAGGCCAAAGCATCGTCGGCCACGACGATCTTTTGATGATGGCAGGCACCGAAAGGGTGATGCCCATCCAAAGCAAAATGAATGCGGTCCCCGCCGAACAGGCTGAGAGCAAGCGAGGGGACCAACCGTCCCGGCGCGGCGAGCACAGCCCCGTTCCATTTTAACAGATAGACATGCAACTCGGGCGTCCGTTCAACCACCGCTTCGACAAAAGCCCCAAGCTGATTGGGATAGCCGTCAGGGGCGTTGCCATCATCATCACTTTCGCCCGGCAGCATTTCGAGTTCAAAATCAAAATCCCAGCCAACAAGCATGAGTTGCTGACGGGCACCCAGAAAAATTTCGCGCAAAATCCGAAAGTAATCCGCAGCATCGACGATCAGGCCAAAGCGGTCGGCCCGCACCACACGCCAGGTTGTGCTGTCGGTGAAAAGGCTTGGGCTGTTTGCCCCGTCGGCGGGGGACTCGTTGCTGGGTGTTGCCAAACTTAGATCGCTGCGCACGTCATGTCCCTTTCGCTTTGGTCCTACAGGGCTAAACGCCCACCACTGGCCGAAGTTGCATAGGTCACGAAATATCGCGCAGACAGGCCGCTCAGACCACCTGCGCCTCAGAGAGTTCGCGCTGCAGCCGGGCTTCTTCCGCCGCTTTGGGAGTGGTGAACCGGGCCAGAAGGAAATAGGCAACAGGGGTGAGGTAAAGCGTGGATAGCGTGGCCATCCCCAAGCCCCCCACAATCACCCAACCAAGCGCCTCGCGCGCTTCTGCCCCCGCGCCCGAAGACAAGATAAGCGGCACGCCCCCCAGCACGGTTGAGGTCATCGTCATCATCACCGGGCGCAGGCGGATCGTAGATGCGCCAAAGATCGCCTCATGAATATCCGCCCCTTGATCGCGTAGTTGATTGGCAAACTCAACGATAAGAATGCCATTCTTGGCCATGATCCCGATCAACATAACCAGACCGATCTGGCTATAGACGTTCAGGCTTTGCCCCGTCATCAACAGCGCGAATATCGCGCAGGCAAGGCCCAAAGGCACCGTGGCCATCACCACAACGGCCGAGACGAAACTCTCAAACTGGGCAGCAAGGACGAGGAAAACCACGAGGATCGCAAAGCCAAAGGTCACGAAAAGCCCCGAACTGGTTTGATCCAATGCGGCGGCTTCGGCCAAGGGCACGATCAGGTTTTCATCGCCAAGCACCTCATCGCCGATGGCGCGCACTTGCACCAGCGCGTCCCCAAGCGACAGACCCGGCGTCAGCCCCGCAGAAATCTCGACCGAACGGTTCTGACCTTCGCGGTCCAGCTCAGGTGCGACGGCGCGTTCTTCGAGGGTGACAAAACTGGCCAATGAGATCATCTGCCCGTTGCCCGATTGGACAAAGACATTCTCAAGGTCGCGCGGGTCGTTCACCGGGTCTGAGGTCGACAGCATCTGCACGCCGTAGCTGGTATCGTCGATAAAGACCGATGCCACCTCGCGCCCGTCGAGCATGGCTTGCAAGGCTTGGCCCAAGCCTGTGATATCAACGCCCAGATCCGCCGCCAACGTCCGGTCAATCTGCACGAAAAGCTGCGGCTGCGTGCGCTCATACTCCAGCCGCACTTGGCCCATCGCGGGGTTCGTGCTCAGTCGGTCAACCATCACCTGCGCAACTTCCGAGAGTTGCTCATAGTTGTTACCAGTGATCGCAAAAGACAGCCCCCGCCCCGCGCCGCGAATGCCTAGCGAATTGGGCTGGATCGCAAAGGCCCGCACGCCAACGATGCCGCGCAGCTTGCCATTCATCTCGCCGACGATCTCATCTTGGCTGCGCGCGCGGTCTTCCCATCCGGCAAGGGTGAACACCATGAAGCCCCGATTGTCCGCACCGAACCCAGTGATGGAGAAGATGTTCGTCACCTCCCCGGCCTTTTGAAGCGGGGTTATCAGGTCTTCGATCTCGCGCATTTTGCTTTGGGTATACTCAAGCGATACACCCTGCGGGGCCGTCACGCTCAGCAGGGCCACGGCGCGGTCTTCGCGCGGGGTCAACTCTTGGCGGATTTCGCCAGAAACCAGCACTGCCGTCAGCGCCACAAAGGCGGCAATCAGCACCACAACATAGGGCATTGCCAGTGCCCAGCGAAGCGTCGCGGCGTAAAGCCGGAACAGCCCGTTGCCAAGCGCCACCACAGGACCGCGCGGATTTTCCGCTGCAGGCCGGGTGAGCAAACGGCTGGCCAAAACGGGGCAAAGGCTGAGTGCCACGACAGAAGACAACATCACCGCGATCGCGAGGGTAAAGCCGAACTCTCGGAACAACCCGCCCGCTTGGCCGGGCAGGAACGACAGCGGGATGAAAACTGCCGCCAGCGTCGCGGTGGTGGTGACAACGGCAAAGAAAACCTGCGACGTGCCCAGCACCGCTGCTGCCCGTGGCCCCATGCCCGCCGCACGCTGTCGCACGATGTTTTCCAAGACGACAATCGCGTCATCCACCACCATGCCCGTGGCCAAAACCAAGGCGAGCAGTGTCAGGATATTGATCGAAAAACCAACCAGATAGATCGCCGCCAATGTGCCGATCAGGGCCACGGGCAGGGTCAGCGCCGGGATCAGCGTGGCGCGGAAATCGCGCAAAAAGATGAAAATCACCGCAACGACGATGCCCACAGCAAAGGCCAGCGTCGAGAGCACTTCGCGGATCGAGCCCGAGATAAAGGTCGCGTCGTCAGAGGTGACAAAGATCCGCACATCTTCGGGCAGCGTGCCATTCAATTCTGCCACCACGGCGCGCACGTCGTTTGAAATTTCCAAAGTGTTTGAGGTCGCCTGCCGGATAATCCCGATGCCCAAACCCAATTGCCCATTCGCGCGTAGAATCGTCTCGCCCTTGGCGGGGCCGAGCGTCACCTGAGCGACATCGCCGAGCCGGACATTCTCCTTGATCTCCATCGCTTCAAAGGCCTGCGTGGTGGCGACGCTGGCGGTTGTGCGTACGTTGATCGACTGGCGGTCCCCCGCAAGATCACCCGCAGGCGCGTCATAGGCGACATCGGCCAAGGCGCGTTGGATATCGCCCAAGGTTAGGCCACGGCCGGCCAGTTCCAACTGATCAATATCGACCCGAAAAAATGGTTCACGGTCGCCGTAAATCTGCAGGTCCGCGACCCCGTTGACCGAGATCAGCCGATCTTCGACGCGGTCCTGCACAAGTTTGGTCAGCTCTTCGGGCGAGCGGCCCATGGAGGTCACGGCAATCCGCATCACCGGCTGGGCATTGGCGTCGGCTTTGACGATCTGCGGCTGCTCCGCTCCGTCGGGCAGTTGGTTTAAAATCCGCGCGACAGCGTCACGGACATCGGTGGCAGCCACGTCGATATCAGTGCTGTCATTGAACTCAAGCGTGACCCGACTGCGTCCGAAACGTGAGTTGGACGAGATTGCCCGCACGCCAGAGACACGGCCAACAGCGCCTTCGATCCGTCCCGTCAGCTCTTGGTCGACAGATTCAGGGGAGGCACCCGAGAAGGTCGTGGTGACAGTTACGACGGGCCGATCGACATTTGGCAGTTCGCGAATTTCCGCCCCAAAGAGCGCGGCGACGCCTGCCAGCACGATCAGCGCGTTCAACACAAAGGCAAGGATTGGTCGTCGTACAAAAAGTGCTGTCCCGCCTCCGGTGGAAAGGGGCGGCGCACCTTCGTTCGGGGCACCTGCGCTCATAGGGAATTCTTTTCTGGGGATGCGGCGTCTGACTGCACGCTGCCGGATTGATTGGCTTCTCGCACATCGCCGCCTTCGCGCAGGGTTTGCACGCCCTCGGTCACAACGACATCAGTGGCGGAAAGCTCTTCCGATAGAACCAAGACGGAATCGCTGTTGCGCTGCGCGATTTCCACCGCGACCTGACGCGCCTTGCCCTCGCGCACTGCCCAGACAAATGGACCGTCGGAGGACCATTGCACCGCCAACGGCGGGATCGCCAAAAGCACGTCACCGACAAATGTGAGGCTGACGGAAAACGCCATGCCAGCGCGCAATTGGTCGTCTTCGTTCGGCACCCGGCCTTGCACCAACAGAGTGCGGCTGGCGCGGTCAATCACACTGTCGATGGCGCTGACTTCGCCCTTGAGGGTAAGATCGCGCATGCCAAGGGGGGTGACGATGATTTCTTTGCCCAAGGCCAATTTGCCCACCACACGCTCTGGCACGCGAAAATCAATTAAAATCTCGCTGCGGTCGGTCAGGGTGGCGAGTTCGTCTTGGGCATTCACCCGGTCGCCTTCCTCGATGTCAGTGATCCCAACCCAGCCAGAGATCGGCGCAAGAATACGGCGCTGAGAAAGGTCAAACTGCGCTTGGCTGAGTGCAAGCTCAGCGCTTTGCAGTGCCAGTTCCGTCTCGCGCAAGCGCACTTGGCTAACCGCGCCTGTGTTTTGCAATCGCTCTACGCGGACCTGTTCGGTGCGGGCATTCTCTAGCTGCAATTCGGCCTGTTTCAGCGCGATCTGCTCGGCCTGATCCTCCAACAGCGCGATCACAGCGCCTTTTTCAATCAGCTGCCCGGCGGGCAGATTGAGTTCGGTGATGACCCCCACCGCGTTGGACCGCACGGTCACGGACCGGCGCGCGCGCCCGTCGCCAATGGCGGTGATGCGGTCGGCCAATGTCTCTTGGCCCACCTCGGCGGTCACGACCAGCGATGGCCCGCCGCCGCCCCAGCCGCCACCTGACGCCTTGGGCGTTTCCGGTGCCGCGTCGATACCCAAAAGATCAAGGATACCCGTCTGCGCCACGAAGGGGCGAGACGCAGGCACGTAGGTTAACATCACATAAAGACCGGCAACGAGAACCAGCAGGAATACGATAAATTGGCGCAGGGCTTTCACGAGGATGCGCTTTCAAATTGCGTTACAAGGCGCATATTTGAGCATCCCCCCGAAAAAGGCACGTCAAATCTGCTTGATCATTGGCTGGGCATTCCGCGAAGGAACCACTGGCTGATACGACTATGACGCGGAACCTTGCCCGGTGGAAGAGCGTCTGGGTTGATTACTAGAAATGGCAAATCCGCCGCACAGAAATTGGGCGAAGCTGAGATTAAAGAATTATCACGCGCGCTACGGTCATGTCATTGTCGATATGACTGCTCAGCCTCAACTTTGGCTGATGAGCATTGGGTTGCGAGGCACGCGTCTGACCGTCTGCGCGGGGATTGATGCGGTGACCCTAATCATGTCGGGCATGTTCGCGGGTCTGAGCATCAGGTTTTTTGTTGCACCGCGGCTGGTCAGGGGCGTTGGGCATATCCGCACCGTTGTCGCGCTCGCCCCTGTCACTTCGGCAGCGGCGTTGATGCACCTTGCGCTTATCGCCCTTGGGTTTCGATCACGGTGTGCTCTCTTACCGACTTAACTATCGGCGGGCAGGGGATACGGTTTCCGCTTGGTCGGAGTTTCAACCGTAGGAGCTGCGATGAATAGGGCTGCTTACCCCTCGGGCCATGCTTCGGGCACATTGCGGCGCAACTCGTCCAACCACGGGGTCGCCACACTGTCCGACGGCGCCCGCCAATCGCCGCGCGGCGACAACGCACCCCCGGCACTGACCTTTGGCCCATTCGGCAGCGCCGAACGTTTGAACTGGCTGGTGGCAAAGAAACGATGGAGGAATTTTTCCAGCCAGTGGCGGATGGTTTGAAGGTCGTAAGCGTTGCGCTTGGCCTGCGGAAAACCATCTGGCCAGCGGCCCTGTTCGATATCATGCCAAGCGTGCCATGCGAGGAAAGCCACCTTTGACGGTGACAGCCCATAGCGCATTGTGTGGTAGAGGAAGAAATCGTTCAACTCATAGGGCCCGATCATCGCCTCGGTGCTTTGAATGTCCTCGCCCTCGGCCGCAGGCACTAATTCGGGCGAAATCTCGGTCTCCAAAATGGCGTCGAGCACCTTGTCGGTCTCAGCGTCGAATTGGCCCGAGCGAGTGGACCAGCGGATCAGATATTGGATCAGCGTCTTCGGGACGCCGGTGTTCACGGCATAGTGGCTCATTTGATCGCCAACGCCATAGGTACACCAGCCAAGCGCCAGTTCACTCAAATCGCCAGTGCCGATGACAAAGCCCTGCCGCTGGTTGGCCAACCGGAAAAGGTAGTCGGTGCGCAAACCGGCCTGCACGTTTTCAAAGGTGATGTCATAGACCGGCTCTCCGTCCGAGAAGGGGTGATCCATAT
>TARA_R110002012_G_scaffold3539_1_pt1 | contig 10798 bp, 4 predicted proteins | sample TARA_R110002012 | Tara Oceans TARA_R110002012 (sample SAMEA4396515) | marine metagenome | biome: Westerlies Biome; feature: [DCM] deep chlorophyll maximum layer (ENVO:01000326); material: water (ENVO:00002006), including particulate matter (ENVO:01000060) such as... | depth 40 m
GAGAAAGATTGTGGATGTAACAAAAGGAAGGAATGGTTAAATGAGCAGTTCCCCTACAAATTAAAACAAAAAAATGGTTAGCGTAGACAATGTTTATCAGCAAGTATTAGCGATAGCTAATAAAGAACAAAGGGGTTATATAACTCCTCAGGAGTTTAACCTATTCGCTAGGAAAGCTCAAAATGACGTATTTGAAAGTACTTTTCAAGATTACAAAGATGCTTTCCTACACCCAGAACAGGTGGTGGGCCAGCATAATGATCTAAATATGCTAAGAGAGAAGATAGCTCCATTTAGATTAATTGATCAATCTATTACCATGGTCGACTCTGTTGGTACTATAGACAACACTAATGGTACTGTGTATTGGTTGGAAAGTGTTTATGATATGGCAAACAACAATGTATTTGAAGAGGTTACTAAAAGGCAGGTTAATTATTACAAAGATTATTTTGCTGCTAAAGGTTTTCCTTTGAATCTAGAACACGTAGTGTTTAGTGGCTCTGGTGGGAATCTAGAGTTCCGTTCAAAAAATGTTTTCTATAGAGAATCTACTAACACTATATTCTTTTACCCAGTACCTAGTAACAACTTTTTACCTAAGTGTGATTTCATAAAGCCAGTTTCAGCATTTTCAGCTCCTAAATGGGGTTACGTTGTAGCTGATCACCAACCTATGTACAATGCTGGTGCTTCTTACAACTTTGTCGTACACGCTTCAGAAGAAAGTTCTCTTGTGAATAAAGTGTTAGAATTAGCCGGTGTAGCAATAGAGAAAGTTCCTTTATCTGATGCGGCTATGAAAAATGAGCAGATGAATAAGGCTGATAAAAGTAATTAATTATGGCTATAAGTATAGATAGTGTTTATAAGGAAGTTTTAAATATAATCAACAATGAAAGCCTTGAGAAAGAGAATGTGTCTTTTGAAGGGGGTCCTACGCCTGTTGAGAATCGTAGAGATTATATAACACCTGATGAATTTAATATACTTGCCGAGAGAGCACAAGAAGATTTATTTGAGAAAAGCTTAAGTGAGTATAAAGCTTTTTGGGTTGCTGGACGAGATGGAAATTACGAAGAGCATAGAGACTTTGATTTAATAGCAACCAAACTAGAACCATTTAGAGTAGAAGGTGTTGAGCTTAATAAAACAAGTGGTGTGCCTGTAGATCTTCTAACTTATCCTCCAACGGATATTTACTGGATTGAAAGTGTTAATAACGATGGTGCTAGTGCGGCTGTTGTATATAAAGAGGTTGCTAAAAATTATCTTGTACAAGTTAGATCTTACTCTACTAGTAAAGCATTTTTTAAAAAAGATTTAGAACACATATACTACAGGAAAACTTCTAGTAAAGTAGAAATATTCCCCGAACCTACTAACAATCCAAACATAGATTTTATAAAAAAACCAACACCACCAAAGTGGGGTGGTTTTACTGATATTAACACTGGGATAGTTGCATACTCGCCTAGTGCTACAGTTGATTTCGAACTACACGAATCTGAAAGATCTTCTTTAGTTAATAAAATATTGTATTTAACTGGTATGTCTACAGATGACGTTCAAACTTCTGAGATGGCTTCGAGAGACGAGGCTAGTAATGAAGTTGTAAAAAATAATTAACTATGGGACTATTAGACGGAACAACCCAACAAGTATATTATAACGGTAGTGATCAAGGTAACTATCAATTTGTATCCTTAGATGATATAATAAAATCTTTCATGCTAGTCTACGTGGGTGAAAGTAAAATCATAAACAAGGTTAACTACATGGATGTTCAGTTTCATGGTATGAGAGCTATACAAGAGTTATCTTATGATGTTCTTCGTTCTCATAAAGCTCTCGAACAAGAAGTGCCGTCAACGTTAGTAATGCCTTTACCACAAGACTACGTTAATTACACTAAGATAGTTAGGGTGGACTCTAATGGTATTGAGAAGCCTATATATCCTACTGGTAAAACTTCCAATCCTTTCCCTATATCTCAAGATGTGAATAATGATTTAGCTTATCAGTATTCAGATAGTAAGCTGCAAAGACAAACAGATCCTACTGGAGGTGATGATAATTTACCAATGTCTAATACTCGTAATAGATTCAACTCTATATCTTCTTCTAACGCTAATCAAGATTATGATGCTTTAGATCACAACAGGGTTGATAACAGAGGTAGAAGATATGGCTTAGATCCTCAGCACGCTCAGCAAAACGGTACTTTCTATATAGATCAATCAACTGGGTATATTCATTTCAGTTCTGATCTTTCTGGTGAAACTATAACATTGAAGTACATTAGTGATGGTTTAGGTACTGATACAGAGATGGTAGTACATAAGTTTTGTGAAGAAGCTATTTACAAACACATTATGTATGGGTTAGTTTCGGGTAGATCTAATATACCAGAAGGCATTGTGCAGAGATTTAAAAAAGAAAGATTCGCTGAAACTAGAAAGGCTAAGATTAGACTTTCAAATATTAAGATGGAAGAGTTTACTCAAATACTAAAAGGTATTAGTAAACCTATTAAGTAGTAGTTCATGGGAGAAATAAGACACACGTTTTCTGGTGGTAAAATGAACAAGGATCTCGACGAGAGAATTGTTCCTCAAGGTGAATATCGAGACGCTTCAAACATAGAGATTAGAACGTCTGGCGATAGTGACGTTGGGGCTTTACAAAACCTATATGGTAATAAAGGTAGGCTTGGTACAGGAGGAGTTAACCGTATAGTTAACCCCACGGTTAATTGGTTAGAAGTGCCAAGTGTTCATGTAGGTTCTATAACTGATGAAAGAACGAATAAAGCTTATTTCTTTGTGGCTTCAGCTCCTGCAGACGGTGAAGCTAATTTTACAAATTCTAGATCAATAGATGCAACAAGCATAACTTCTACTAAGTTGTACAAAGATATGATTATTGAGTACGACAATGTCAATAGAACTGTAGAACCAACAACTATAGACGTTTGGAGATTAGAAACTACAAAAGCTATAATAGGTACTGTAACCGATAGCAATGGGACTACGGATGGTTCTTCTACTGTTCCGTTTCATTATATAGATATTACTTGTAATGTCGACGAAGTAAGAAAGAATATTAGAGCTGAAATGCAAATACAGTTCTATAACACTGACACTCAAGAATTATTATCTAAATACGACCCAAACAGTACGGTTGCAGATAATGGATTAGGCCGTGGACTAAAGGTTTTAAGGGTTGAAAATTTAGACAATTTTAGCACAAGAATACACTTCGATAGGCACGTTGTAGGTCGTACAAATACCGCTGTAGCGTTTTTAGTCTACGCAGAACGTGATGTTAATGTTGACCGTGAAGAAACTGGTAGAGCATTAAACTTTAGCGTGTATAATAATTATTCGTATGTAAATAAACAAGAGCATCCTTACAAAAGCCCTATAACTGGTATAAATATAATACCTGGGGGTGATGCTGGTGACTTGCTATTCTGGACAGACAACAACAGTGAGCCTAGAAAAATAAATATTAAAAGAAGTCAAAGGGGTACTAGCTCTTTTAATATTCACACTAACTTAATGATAAACGACCCAGACCACCTTACACCTACTCTGGTAAACCTAGCTAAGGTAGATCAGTATAGTGAGGATGGTCTCATACAAGATCATATCACGGTTATAAAAAGAGCTCCAAGAACTTCTCCAAAGTTAGAGATGTCAGAATATGAAAATGGGATTTACGAAGGTCAAACTAGCCATTTAATTGCGTGGAGTCCCTCTTTAATTTCACCTTGGAACGATGCATTGTATTTAAACAACTTTGTAACTAATTTTTCTCCTAACGGTATTGTTATGGAGCCTGGAGATCAGGTTGAGATTGCCACAGGTTCTACCTTCGAGTTTAACCCAGGGCAAAGATTTGAAATATTTAATAATAGCCTTTCTATAGTTGTTAAAGTTATAGTCAAGAACCCGCAGGAAGTTGGTAACTTATATTTAGTAGAAATAGAAATGATAAGCCCTGATTTACCTGCTGACCATACAGACTGGGAAGTTAGGACTTATGAGGCTAACAAGAAAGATCCTTACTTTAAATTAAAGTTTGGTAGATTTTCTTTTAGATATAAATATCAAGATGGTGAATATTCTTCTTTCGCCCCGTGGTCAGAGCTAGCTTTTATACCTGGGAAATTTGACTTTATACCTAAGAAAGGTCACAATTTAGGTATGACTAATAGGCTTAGGATGTTAAAGGTAACTGATTTTATAGTAGATGACGCTTTAAGGCCTGACGATGTACTGGAAGTTGACGTGCTGTATAAAGACACTGTGTCTCCAAACGTGTACATTGTTAAAACAATAAAGAGATCTAAAAACCATGAGTGGAACGAGTCAGGTGACGGTAGTTATTCAGGTGTTTTAGATATAACATCTGAAATGATACACAGAACTCTTGAATCATCTCAAGCTTTAAGAGCTTGGGATAACGTTCCAAGGAAAGCTTTAGCTCAAGAGGTAACTGGTAATAGGATAGTTTATGGTAATTACTTACAGAATTATGACGTAAACAAACCTGTTTTTGTTAACCAAAACTTCATACCGTATCCACACCCCGGTGAATATGGTGGAGGTAGACGACTGAAACAGAGAAAAGGTATAGAATACACTAGAGATATATCAACGGGGGATCCAGCAATGACTTTGCAGCCAGTGAAATCTTTAAAATCTATAAGGAGATATAGAATCGGAGTTGTGTTTGGCGATAAGTACGGTAGAGAAACTCCTGTAATAGGTTTGGGTGGAAAATTAGAACCGGGTACGCAAGATATTAATACTTTGTTCCCGGATAGTGTTAACGTTGGTAAGGAGTTCTCAGCTCATATCAATAAACTTAAAGCTCAATTAGAATGGAATGGTGAGAAACCAAACAATTGGATGGAGTATTATAAGTTTTATGTTAAAGAAACTTCTAATGAATATTATAACTTAGTTCAAGATAGGTGGTACCATGCTGAAGATGGTAATCTATGGTTGTCATTTCAATCTTCTGATAGAAACAAAGTAGATAAAGACACATATCTAATACTTAAAAATGAACATGGTAGTGAAAGACCCGTTTTAGAAAAGGCTAGGTATAAAATACTAGCTATAAAAAATGAGGCTCCTGATTTTATTAAAACTACTAAAAAAATACTAGGAAGTGCTCCTATAATGTCTGACTCAAATCTTGAGGATAGCATGATAGTAAACTTTCCTGATGGAGTGTACGCAGGTGCTTTTGAAAACGTAGAATTTAAAGGTATAGGTTGGGGTAGGTTAAGAGGTATTGAAGATGGTACCGCGAGATTCTCTGAGTGGAAGAAGATTGCTAGAATGAACGATAGTGATGAAACCGTAACCTTAATAGAACCATTTGGAGAATCTGCAGCATTCGCACAAGCCCTCGGGGTAACTAGTTATGCTGATATAGATACCTACGAGTTTGAAGCTATGGACGGTGTGGTTGAAAATAGACCTGAGTTTGACGGTAAGTTTTTTGTTAAAATTTACAAAGATGGTGTTCTAGCTAGTAAAGTTATAGAAGAAAGTGACGATGAATTAAACTATGCTGTAGTAGATCAACTGCAATTCACGTATGTTAGAAATGATTGTAGAAATGATAGACCTGGTGTTAGTAATACTTACAGAGGTGATTTTAGTACTGTAGCCTCTCCAGTACCTGGTTCTGCTGCGGATCAAGGTGGCGTTGATTTTACTAATGCTAGCTGGAGTCATAATCAAGGTTTAAATAGCAATTGTTCTGGAACTGGAAGTTGTGGGGCTATGGGTAATTGTGGTTCTAGAAGTGAAACACAAACCTTCTGGAATTGGTTTGATTCCGCTGACAATAACAATCCTGGTGGTGATATACCATTTCTCGATGATGCACGTGGTGCTGGTAATAGTGGTGGCGGAGATAGTTTAACAGTAAACCATCCGGGTCTTCACCAAGACTCGTCTCATCCTAACGGTTCTGATGGCGCTAATGCTATGCAATGGGCAGGGATAGGTTGGAATTATTGGACTGTTAATGATAATAGGGTTGCATGGAGAAATAAGATGACTGAAGAGGGTAAGTTGTTTAGATTCGCAGCAGATCCTACTAAAACTGTGTATGTAATATCTGGTAGTGCGGGAGGTAACCCGTCAGTTGGGCATAACTACCATTCTGACTGTAACGGTAATACATTGGAAGATGATTGTGATTCTGGATCTGGTGTTAGATGCCGTCAAATGTTTAAAACGTATTTTCATAAAAAAGGAGATCCAAGTAAAGGTATGCAATGGGGTGATTGGGATCCTAGAAGTGCTCTTTTACACGATGGTACAGGTAGAGCATTTATTGAATTTGTTGAACAGTTCTACGACAAAGGTAAAAGTATTGACATAACATCTGGTAACGGTATATGGGAAACAGAGCCTAAGGAAGATGTTGGTATGGATTTATACTATGAAGCTACAGATGCTATACCTACATATTTAAAAAATGAAAATATACAATCTTATATCCCTTTAGGTTCTAAAGTTACAGCAATTAGAAATGGGTCTATGATTCCAGGAATTAACCTTGTCGTTAATACTGCTGTTAGAGATGTTATAAGTTTAACTAATAAAGCTGGTGATGTTGGTGAATTTGGTCTCCAGCCAGGAGATACACTACAATTCCTTCATGCGGATGGTACTGTAACTCAGACTGATATTATAGCACATTGGCACGAGCTAAACACTTGGACTGACTCAGATTACAGACCCGCGTCTTGGGATAGAGCTCCTAAGGAAACTGGTTATTATAGGTTAAATTATAATCTATGGAATCGACCTATTACACTTAGTTGGTTTAACTGCTACTCATTTGGTAACGGTATAGAGTCAGACAGGATTAGAGATGATTTTAATGCCCCTCAAATAGACAACGGTTGTAAAGTTTCTACAACTTTAGATTCTTTTGGAGAGGAGCGTAGAGTTAGCGGTATGATATGGTCTGGTATATTTAATTCTACAAGTGGTGTAAATAGCCTTAATGAATTTAACATGGCTAATCCTATAACAAAGGATTTAAACCCTTCGTATGGATCTATTCAAGCTCTAAAAACTAGAGACACTAACGTTGTTGCTTTCTGCGAGGACAAAGTGTTCAAGATACTAGCAAACAAAGATGCTTTGTATAATGCTGATGGCAGCTCTAATGTAACAGCTTCTAACGCCGTGCTAGGTGATGCTACAGCTTTTACAGGTGATTACGGTATATCTTCAAATCCTGAATCTCTAGCCGTTGATAGTTATAGAATATACTTTACGGACAAGCAGAGAAATAAAGTTCTTAGATTGTCTCAAAATGGTTTAACACCCATATCTGACGTTGGTATGATTTCTTGGTTTAGAGATAACTTAAGTTCCTCACATCATTTAATAGGTAGTTTTGATGAAATAAAAGGCGAATATAATCTAACTTTAAGTAGGTATATTGGTAGTAACTACAGTGATACTACGGTATCGTGGAGTGAGCAAACCAAGGGGTGGGTTAGTTTTAAATCTTTTATACAAGAGGTTGGTCTGTCTATAAACGATGAGTATTTAACTGGTAAAATTATATACGACAGTGATAACACTAATAATGTAAATAATAAAGCTATATGGTCTCACCATAATGAAGATGTTAATACTGATGGATCATTAGAAGTCGATGCTAATAGTTTTTACGGTTATGCATCTGCGCCTTCCACTGTAGATGTTTTATTTAACAAAAGCCCTGAAGTCGTTAAAGGTTTTACCTCTATGAATTACGAAGGATCTCAAGCAAGAGTTAATGGGTGGATAGAAGAAGAATTACTCGACGTTAATAGCAATAACATTAATCCGAATGGAGGTTTTACTTACAATGGCTACTATAGTGATTTAAACAGTAAAGATGGTTGGTACGTTAGCTCGTTTACTACAGATCTACAGGAAGCTAGTGTGCCAGAGTTCAAAGGTAAAGAAAATAAATGGTTTGAATATATAAAAGGAGATGCCACAACTTTAAGTAATTTAGATACTAAAGAGTTTACCGTTCAAGGTGTCAGCCTTATAGATATAGTAAGCAAGCCTATAGTTGAAACATATACATTAACTATAAAAGAGGTAGATGAGGTTCCATAAAATAAAATTAAAATAATATGGCTGAATTAATAGATTGTCTCCTTGTTCAGAACGCGTCAGAGGGTGGTTTAACTGTTGTAAGCAGTAACATAGCACCTAACCATATAAAGTTATATATAAAACCTGACAACACTCAAGAGGGTTACGTTTTTGCTGTTAGGGCGAGAGACTTTACAGATTATACGTATTTACTACCAGCTGATGATATCGCAGGTATAGCTAGTGGTAGTAGTAATGGTTTGGGTATTACATGGCAAGATACTATACCTTTCAATGGTACGTATAATCCAGATAATCAGGTTGAGATTACCGTTGATATAGATGACAATTTTACGGTTAATCAAGACACTACTATAAAAATAGATTTTGGTGGAAGAGCTGTAGCACTATCATCTAGAGATGTTATACTAGCTTTAAAAACAGATTTTGATTATCAAGTAAGGGGTGGAGATTTTACTTGGTTTAACCCCAGCACTGGGGGTAACGAAAACCTAAGTTTTGATGGTTATGAGGGTGTCGCTAAGGTAACTTTTACACCATACTTTAATGGGGTAACAGACCCTTTAACTGATGGGTTTAACGGTAAAACTACAGACGTACCATCGCCTAGTAATTACAATGAAAGTAATGACTTTACTAAAAAGGACGATATTATATATGTTCAGAAAACCGTTGAAATAGGTCAGTGGACTAAGATAGGTACTATAAAAGTTGAAATAGATACTAGTGTAGAAAGCACTGCTATATCGGCTGGAAAAATACCATCAAGTGATAAAGGTAAATATGGTTTTGTACATAGAAATCCTTACGACGCTGGTAATTCATTTCTAACACCATCCGCTATATCTAAAGAAGCCTCGTCTCTTGTTTCGATCCTAGGTCAAGTCGCAGGAGATACTGGTATGAGTATGATGGCTCAAGCCTCTCATCAACTAAGACCAAAAGATTCTGAGGAATACGAGGTTGCTTCATATGAATTTGATGAAATCGTGAATGTAGACTCTGGTTTGCCTTATAAATACCATCAACACCCCTCTGGACCTTGGGATAACACTAGTCAAACAACGGCTTATTTCGCTGAAGGTAAATTAACTAGGGAATGGCAAAGAGAGTGGTGGTTTAAATACCCTAGTCCAACAGAAGCTGATCAATATGGAGATGTTAGTGATGTTGTTTTTTACCACTCTACCGCTGATATGAACAACAAAGCGTTCAACAGTAAAAACGATTTAAGTTTAAGTGGGTTATTAACAGCAGCCCCTGTCCCTCAAGCTTTATACACAATAAACGAAGTGACTTGGGGATGCACGCAATGTGGTTGGGTACAAATGAATTTATTAAACGCAGGTCTACCGGAGGTTTCTGAAGAAAATCAAGATGGTTTAGATGACTACGCTTGGTTAATTCCACTTAATGGAAACGCCAACGGTTATGGTGATCAAACGGTGAAGATAAGAGGAGACGTTGGATCTACGTTTATAATAGAAATAGAAGAGGTTGACGTTGAAGATTTTACTACTGGTAGATCATTAGGTGATGGAACCGTTAGTACGTTTAGAAACCTTGTACAGTGGGATGAGACTTGGGGTAGCACTAACGAGGCTGGTGAGATGGGTAGCTCTGCTGAGTTAACAATACCTAACGGAGGTCAGATATTTGTAGAGTTACCGCAAATCAATATTAATACCACTAATAATATTAAAAACTTCTACTTAAGAGTAATAGCTGGATCAGAAACAACCATATCAGCAAACGCTCACGGTGGGGAGTATGGTGCGGACATTGAGGGTGATACTCCAATTGAATCATTTAATCAGGGTCTTAACTTCACTGGTGCGGTTGCTAATACTCTTCAAATAAGACTTAGGCAAAATCCAGATTTATTTGTTGATTTAATACCTAAGCTAGATAACTTTACTAGCGGTGGGGTTGCACTTGAGCCTAATACTGGGGGTATGAGTGGTAACTCTATTACTGGGGTACAACTTTGGAAGTCAAATCATAACGCTAGTGGTAGTCAGCAAAATATTAATTTTAAATTTTGTGTTAAAGGTACTGGAGGTTATTTTAAATTTAAAGAAGAGGCTTATCTTCATGAAGGTGGGGATTTTATAAATTCAGACTCTCTGCATGCGTATCAATGGGGTAGTGGTCACCCTTGCGCTAACGGTAGTGAAGAGGATGGAGTTTGCTCTTTACGAAATGTAAACCCTTTGAATCATAATGTACCCGTTATAAAGACACAGTTATGGTCCCACAATTATCCTGTTCAATTTCCTTCAGGGCCAAACATGCTGAGTGGTGGTGTAGAAGATTGTGCGAACTGCTCTAGTGATATAGGTGGTGCTGATTGGGATTTGTGGCTTGATCATTGGAACCATAACACAAGTAATACATCTCACGAGATTACTGTTACTGGTGGTGGTAGTACAATAAAGATTGAAAGGTTAAATTTAAGCAATGCCGGTAACACTCCGTTTACTGTAGGTCGAACTGATTTTGGTATATATAACTACGCTAACGTTGTAGTTGGACAAACATATAAGTGGAGAGTGTACGTTGGAACTGTGAATCATTGTAACGGTAAGATTAGATTAAAAGAAATGGATGAACCAGGTGAGCAATATGCAACAATC
>TARA_R110002012_G_scaffold88630_1_pt1 | contig 10792 bp, 7 predicted proteins | sample TARA_R110002012 | Tara Oceans TARA_R110002012 (sample SAMEA4396515) | marine metagenome | biome: Westerlies Biome; feature: [DCM] deep chlorophyll maximum layer (ENVO:01000326); material: water (ENVO:00002006), including particulate matter (ENVO:01000060) such as... | depth 40 m
TGTTGGCAACTGTTATTTTATTTTTCAACTCCTTTCATTCCGCCATATTTCTCAAAAATCCTTTCTAATTGCTCAACTGAATTTTTAAAATATGATTGGTCACTATTGAAATCAAATTCTAATTTATTATCTATTCCTAAATTCTCTTGATAGGTTCCTAAAATTGAAATTTTTCCAGAAACATATTTGACCGTCATTTCCAGATTTTTTTCATAAGAGTCAAATTCCGCAACGCCATTCAATTCCGATTGACAGGTTTTTAGTTTTTCATAAAACTTAAATAATTCGCCAGTCGAAGTGTAAAAGCTACTTCTTACTGAATAAGAACCAACTCTAATTTTAATTCCGACAACACATTCATAACCACCTTTGAAACAAGTTTTATTCGGAAAGTCAAAAGTCTTTTCAATTCCAACAGTTATAATTCCGTTTTCTCCTTTTAGTTCAAATTCTTCCATTATTCATTTTGAATGCGTTACCGCTAATAGTTGCCAACTTGTTTATCCTCCCAACTCTATTGAGTTTATCCCTACAATTTGTCTGGCTATACCCAAGTTATTAATTTTTTTGTGTAGTCTTCGAATTTAAAACAAATTCACCACCCTATTACGGAAAATCGTTATAGCAAGAATTTAACTGGTGAGATATCAAATACAATGATTTTTGCTGTAGGTTTTAAGCTGTAGGTGGTTATCTGTTGTCGGTTCTCGGTTCTCGATTCTCGGTTGGCGGTTGTGAGTCGTGAAGCGTGATTCGCAATCGCACCTCGTCATTCGTACCTCGTCTTTCTATAGACTCACATATTAATCACAACATTAAAGATAACTCTAAAACAATAAGCTTATTACAGTACCTTCCCCCTCGCTGCTCTTTATTTGGATACGTCCTTTGTGGAGCAACATAATCTGTTTGCTTAAACTCAGGCCCACCCCGCTTCCGGTTTTCTTGGTACTGAAAAAAGGCACAAAAACACTGTCCCTGATTTCTTCGGGAATCCCTTTACCATTATCCATTACTTTAATTACCACCGTGCCGTTCAGGTTTTTTTGGGCTATCAATCTGATTTTTGCATCTTCAATATGCTGGCAGGCATCTATGGCGTTTAAAATAAGATTGATTAAAACCTGTTCTATCAAATAGCTATCTATAGCTATTTGAAGATTAGGGGGCTCAATTAAAAAGTCAATCGCTATCCCACTGCTTTCAATGGAAGGCTGCATTAAGGTCTGTATATTGTTGAAGAGTTCCGCTAATTTTACTTCCGCCAGATTTAGTTGGGTTACTTTGTTTAGACTGCGGTAGGTTCTAGCAAACTTTAAGAGCCCATCACTCCGTTTTTTTATGGTTTTAATTCCAGAATTGAGATCTTCAATATTTAAAGGATGGCTCTTAGCATCATCCAAATTGTTTTGGATATTAGTTTCCAAAGTCTCCGCCAAGGAAGAAATGGGCGCTATGCTGTTCATAATCTCATGGGTCATCACGCTAAGCAATTTCTTCCAGGCCTCAGATTCGTTTTGATTTAATGTTTCCTCTATATTTTGCAATACGATGAGCTTAAATGAATTTTCCTCCATTTCAAAAACGGTATCGGAAATAAGGACTTTTAAGCTTTCCTGTTTCATTTCCAGCAATACCGAAGCTGTGGTGGAGTGGTAGGTTTCAAACAGTTCATCAAAAAGCTGTGGATGCCGCTTTTCCACAAAGCTGATATTTTTAAAGGCGGGTAGGTCCAATGTTTTTAATAGGGAGTCATTCGCCCAAAGAACTTCCCCACTTTCCACATTGTATGCGATGATGCCAATGTTTACCATTTCCAGAATTTTCTGAAGGTATAGCAATTGGGCCTCCCGTTCGCTATCGATACTTTTGATGGTTTGATTTACCAAGTTAAAGCCCTTGTGGAGCTCGCGAAGGTCTTGGGCGCCATGCGTTTCGGAAAACCAACGGGAAAAATCGCGGTACTTTACCGATTCAAAAAAATCGTCCATCGCCACAAATCGTTTTATTACAAAATGGTACAGATTATAAATAGAAAAAAGCGAGAGACAAATGCCAATTATTAAGGCATAGGTATTGGGCAAAATAATTCCAAAAGCAAGAACCAACAACGAAATGAGCAAACCCAAAACGCGAAGTGCAAGCGCTATTCTGTAGCTTTTATAGTTCATATTTATTGAGTCTGCGGTAAAGGGCGGCACGTGTGATACCGAGCTCCTTTGCAGATTTTGAGATGTTTCCCTTGTTTTTTTCTATCACCCTTAGGATGGCACTTTTTTCAATGGCATCCAGATTCGTTTCTTTTTGCAGCACGGTCGGTTGTGGACTCTCAATAGCCGAAAAAATCAAATCTCCAGCCCCCAATCTTTGGTCTTCCGCCATGATTACCGTTCGCTCCAGCGCGTATTGTAGTTCGCGTACATTCCCGGCAAAGGCATGGCTCTTTAGTTTTTGGATGAAATCTGTCTCCAAACTAAAACTCCCCTTGCCGTACTTTTCAGCATAAAAATCTATAAAATAATGGGCGAGCAGAGTTATATCCGTTCCCCTATCGCGTAGCGGGGGTATGGTTATATCAACCGTGTTTATGCGATAGATAAGGTCTTTTCGGAATTTTTCCTCATCGGCCAAATTGTTTATGGACAAGTTGGTGGCGCAAATTAAACGAATATCAATCCCTATAGGCTGATTGGACCCGATAGGTGTTACCTGCCTATTCTGCAAGACTGTGAGCAATCGCGCTTGCTGGCGTAGGGAAATATTGCCTATTTCGTCCAAAAACAAGGTGCCCCCATTGGCGGCTTCAAAACGCCCTTTTCTATCTTCGCGAGCATCGGTAAAGGCCCCCTTTTTATAACCGAAAAGTTCGCTTTCAAAAAGGCTTTCGGTAAGCGCCCCCACATCTACCTTTACAAAGGGCATATTTTTGCGAAGGGAATTCTCGTGAATGGCCTTGGCTATCAAATCCTTTCCCGTTCCGTTTTCACCTAAAATAAGTATGTTGGCATCTGTAGGAGCCACTTTTTTAAGCTTTACAAACACCTCCTGCATGGGTTCACTCTCCCCTATTATTTTGGTTTCAGAATTTAAATTGGTTTTTTGCCCTTTTGGATGCTTCTTTTTCTCTACCAACTCCCTAACTGTTTCCAGTATTTTTTCATTTTTCCAAGGTTTTACCATAAAGTCGGATGCGCCCTGCTTTAAGGACCGTATTGCAAGATCTATATCGGCATAGGCAGTTATAAGTATTACATCTACATTTGGGTTCTGTTTCTTTATTTTGTTGAGCCAGAAAATACCTTCGTTACCTGTATTTACAAGCCCGTTGAAATTCATATCTAGGATAACAACATCAAAGTTGTGCTCCTGCATCAAACTTAGGATGGTATTCGGGTTTTTATTGACCACAACTTGCTTGACCTTAGATTTAAGCAAAAGCCGAAGTGCAACGAGCACATCCTCATCGTCGTCTATAACTAGTATGTTGGCATTGTGTAAAAGCATGCTTACAATATTAACAAATTCTGAATTTAGAACTTATAAATAAGCCTTGATAATTCAGAATTAAAAAAAGTGTATCGGCAGCGAACAGGAAGTGTATCAAAAGCGGACACTATTTATTTCTATATTCTATATAATATATTGATAGAGAGCCACTTATTTTTTTGGCATCATATTCACAAGAGATTATATGAAAACCAAATAATACTATGGACATACCTTTAAAGAAGAAACGATTTACCACCAAAAAAATACTAACTATAGGTGGTATAGCCCTTTTGTTGGCTCTGATTGTTTTTGTAATTATTTCATCCCTTGGCGGTTCAAAATTGAATGTAGAAAAAGAGCGCATCAGTATAAGTAGTGTGGAAAAAGGTGTTTTTCAAGAAAATATACCCGTAAATGGAATTGTACTTCCCATTACCACTATATATCTGGATGCACTTGAAGGGGGTCGTGTGGAAGAAAAGTTTGTAGAGGATGGAGCGATACTAAAAAAGGGCGACCCTATTTTAAGACTTAGCAATACAGACCTTGAACTGAGCCTTGTAAATCAAGAGACACAGGTATATAATTTGTTGACACAGATGCAGATTTCACAAAATGCTGCCCGTCAAAATACTATAAATAAGTTAAATCAATATACCGATGTGGAGAGTGGCCTAATAGAAGCCAAACGCTTGTATGAGCTCAACAAAAAATTGTACGCTAAGGATGCCATAGGGCGTCAGGATTTGGTAAAAGCTGAAAACGATTACAACTACCAGAAAGAGCGAATGAAACTTTCCAAGCAAATTCTAAAGCAGGATTCCATTGCTGTGAAACAGGAGAAAGGGCAAGTGCAAAGCAGTTATGCCCGTACTCAAAACGCTTTGGAACTCATGCGCAGGAAGGTAGCAGATCTAGTAGTAAAAGCGCCTGTGGATGGGCAACTTACCTCCCTGGATGCTGAAATTGGACAATCAAAAAACAAAGGAGAACGCTTGGGGCAATTAGATGTGTTAAGCGGCTTTAAGGTGCGTGCCGATATTGATGAGCACTATATTTCCAGGATATACAATGGGCAAACGGGTAGTTTCAGCTTTAATGGCAAGAGCTACAAGCTGTCTATCAAAAAAGTTTACACCCAAGTTGCAAACGGCCGTTTTCAGGTAGATATGCAATTTGAGGAAACTGTACCCGAAGGAATTCGTCGCGGACAAACCCTACAGATTCGTTTGGCTTTGAGCGATGAAAAACAAGCAGTAATGATTCCTAAGGGAGGCTTTTTTCAACAAACTGGTGGCAATTGGATTTTTAAGGTAAGCGAAGACGGCAATACCGCATATAAAACCGAAATAACATTAGGCAGCCAGAACACAGAAAATTATGAAGTATTGAACGGCCTTGAACCTGGCGATAAAGTAATAACCAGCAGTTATGACAACTATGGAGAGGTGCAGGAATTGATTTTAAAATAGCAGGGCAGCGGTTAGCTGATAACCGATAACCGATAACCGATAACTGATAACCGATAACCGATAACTGATAACTGATAGCTGAAAGCTGAAAGCTGATAACCCAAAACAATAACTATGATAACAATAACCGATTTAGAAAAATACTATGCCACTGAAGAAGTGCGCACCATAGCTTTAAACAAACTTTCCTTTAAAGTAAGTGAAGGAGAATTTGTTGCAATAATGGGACCCTCTGGCTGCGGAAAATCCACTTTGCTGAATATCCTTGGCTTATTGGACGACCCTGATGGGGGAAGCTTTGTATTCAGCGGAATAGAGGTAGCAGGCTTTAACGAGCGCAAACGCGCCGATTTAAGAAAACACAACATTGGATTTGTATTCCAGAGTTTTAATCTTATCGACGAGCTTACCGTTTTTGAAAACGTAGAACTGCCTTTAATCTACACAGGGGTAAAACCAGCAGAGCGCAAAGAACGGGTTGATGCAGTATTGGAAAAAATGCAGATTATGCACCGCAGAAAACACTTTCCGCAGCAATTATCAGGGGGGCAACAACAGCGTGTGGCAGTGGCCCGAGCTGTGGTAAACAATCCAAAACTTATTCTTGCCGACGAGCCTACAGGAAATCTGGACAGCAGCAACGGAAACGAAGTTATGGACCTATTGACAGAATTGAACGAAGCGGGAACTACTATTATCATGGTAACGCACAGTGAACACGATGCCAAATACAGCCACAGAATTATACGCATGCTCGATGGACAGAAGGTTACAGAGAATGTACTTTCTGAGTATGTTAGGAGTAGTGAATAGTGAGTAGTGCGCAAAATAAATAATTAGAAAATGATACGGAATTACATAAAAATAGCATTTCGCAACATTCGGAAAAACAAGCTCTTTTCATTTATAAATGTTATTAGTCTTGCCATTGGCCTAAGCGCTTCTTTTGTAATTGGTCTGATGGTTTATTACGATTTTACTTTTGATAAATTTCATAAAGACGGCAATCTTATTTATCGCATAACTACCCAATATTCTTCTGCCGAAGGGAAATCTTATAATTATGGTGTTTCGGTTCCGCTTATTGCCGAAGTAAAGCAAAGTGTTACCGGCATTCAACTTGCTACTTCGTTTTTTACGATAGAACCTTCTAAGGTAATGAATACTTCCTTTTCAAAACCTTTCAACAATCCTGAAAAAGTAATTTATGCCGACACCAATTTCTTCAAGTTTCTAGATTATGATTTTTTGGCAGGCAATGCCATAACTGCTATCGATGCCCCAAACAAAGTGGTTTTAACTGAAAGTCGGGCCAAAAAATATTTCCCAAATAAAAGCTACAACGATATTATTGGTGAAACGCTTGTTTATGACGATTCGGTTTCTACAAAAGTTACTGCCATTGTTGCCAATTTTAAGGAAAGAACAGATTTTACTTTTGAAGAAATTATTTCAGTAGAAACAGGAAAGCAGTCTTATATGAAAGATCAAATTCTTGATGAAAACTGGAACAGTACAAGCTCCAGCACCCAACTATTCATAAAATTGAATTCTGAAAAATCGGTTTCAGCGGTGAAGACACAGTTAAACGAATTGGCAAAAAAAAATGCGAGCGAATATTCAATAAAATATAATGAACACAGAACATTTAGTCTTCAGCCGTTAAATGAACTTCATTTTGGCGGCAACTACGGTGTTTTTGACTTTTCAGAATATAAGGCAGATAAAACCATATTATATAGCCTGTTGTGTATAGCAGCCTTTCTATTGCTCTTAGGGTGCATTAATTTTATAAACCTCAACACAGCGCAAGCCACTCAACGCAGCAAGGAAATTGGCATTCGTAAGACATTGGGAAGCTCAAAAAAACAATTGGTTTTTCAGTTTTTATGGGAAACCTTTTTACTTAACCTGTTTGCGGGAATACTCTCAATCGGTTTGGCTGCTTTGCTATTGAAAGTTTTCGCTGGATTTATTCCAGAAGGTTTGCATTTTAGTCTATTTGCAAATCCTCTTATTATTGGTTTTGCAGTTCTTTTAATAATAATCATCACATTTTTATCAGGCTTTTATCCAGCACTTGTTCTTTCATCTTTTAAGCCTGTTTCAGTTTTAAAAAATAGAATTTTTTCCACCAATAGTAATATCTCACTTCGGAAGGGACTAATTGTTTTTCAATTTATCATAGCACAAGTTTTCATTATTGCAACTGTTGCGGTTGGCAAGCAAATTCATTTTTTAATGGAAAAAGATATGGGTTTTAAAACCAATGCCATCACTTATATCCGCACTCCTTGGATGGATTCATCAATCCAAAAAAGACAATTATTACTTGAAAAACTAAAAACCATCCCACAAATTGAAAAAGTAAGTTTGGGGGGTTCGCCTCCAGCTTCTTTTAATACGCATGCCACCAACATACTTTACTTGGACGGAAAAAAAGAAATACGTAGAAATATAGAATTGCTTTATGGTGATGAAAATTATTTGAAATTATACAACATCAAATTATTAGCAGGTAGAGAATTGCTGAACGATACAATCCACGAATACATTATAAACGACACCTACAGGAAAATATTAGGTTTTAAAACACCTCAAGAAGCAATAAACAAAATGGTTGGTGAAGGCAAAGATGCTGTACCCATTGTTGGTGTTATGGCAGATTTTAATCAACGCTCGTTAAAATTGAATATTGAACCAATGGCTTTTATTGGCGATTGGAATAGAAAAGGATATTCGCAATTAAATACAATCCATTTGCAATTAAATGAGACCGATTCAAAAAACTGGTCAACAGTAATTGCCGAAGCTGAAGATGCCTGGAAAACCATTTATCCAGAATCTGAATTTGAAATAAATTTCGTAGATAAAACCGTTGCAAAGTTTTACGAAAAAGAAAGTAGTATGACCAAACTCTTAAATTGGGCAACGGGACTTTCAGTACTTATTAGCTGCTTAGGACTTTTAGGATTGGTTATTTATACAACCGAGCGCCGTGTAAAGGAAATTGGAATCCGTAAGATTTTGGGAGCCTCATTGGTGCAACTTAACATATTGCTTTGTAAAGATTTTTTAATACTTATAGGCATTGCATTTTTAATTGCCACTCCAATCGCTTGGTATGGCGTTCACAATTGGCTAAAAGGTTATGCAAACAGAACTTCCCTAAGCTGGTGGATCTTTGTTATCTGCGGATTGGGGATAGTTTTATTGGCTATCGTAATTATGAGTATTAAAACGCTTTCTACTGCTAGAGCAAACCCAGTGAAAAGTTTGAGAAATGAATAAGATAATTAGACTCAACGGTTTCTGAAACCTTTGGAGTCTTTAAAAATATACAAAATGATACGGAATTACATAAAAATAGCAGTTAGAAATCTTTGGAAGTATAAAGGATATTCTTTTATCAATATTTTTGGCTTGGCCATTGGAATTACTTGTGCGAGCCTTATTCTTCTGTGGGTTGAAGATGAGGTAAATTTTGACCAATCCATTCCCGATAAGGATTTGGTTTTTAAAATTCCTACCAACCAAAAATACGATGGCGAATGGCGAACTTTTTCTATTGCCACACCCGGTCCTTTAGCAGCTGCTCTAAAAGCGGAAATTCCTGAAATTACAAAATCGGCACGCAAGCGCGATCAAAGTTCTCTCTTCAGTGTAGGTGAAAAATCGATAAATAGTAAGGGATGTTATGCCGACAAAGATCTCTTTGCCATTTTGGGACTCGACTTTATTGCGGGTGATCCTGAAACAGCTTTTAAAAACAAAAAATCAATTGTCATTACGCAAGAAATGGCTTCCATTCTTTTCGGCAATAGCCTAGACGCTATCGGGAAGAACATTCAAGTGGATCAAAAAACTGAATACACCGTTACGGGAGTAATAAAAGATTTTCCTGAAAATTACAGCTATCCATTTTCTTGGTTGGTTCCGTTTGAAAACTTTACCGATGGCAAAGAATGGACTAATGGTTATGGTTCAAATTTTACAGACACCTTTGTGAAGTTAAAAGCCGGGGCTGCAGTTGAAAAGGTAAATGAAAAAGTAAAAGCCATACTTCCCGCCAAAACAGGTGATGATGGCACGGAGGCAATTTTATTTTCCGCAAACGATTGGCATTTGCGAGCCGATTTTAAGAATGGCGAAATTAGTGGAGGACGCATTGAATATGTGCGTTTATTTAGCTTTATAGCGCTTATTATCTTGCTTATTGCTTGCATTAACTTTATGAACCTGTCAACCGCCCGAAGCGAAAAACGCGCCAACGAGGTGGGAATGCGTAAAGCCTTAGGCTCTGGTAAAAAGCAACTAATCTTTCAGTTTATCACTGAAGCAGTATTTACAGCTTTGCTTAGTGGATTAGTAAGTGTTTTGCTTTTATTAATTTTGATTCCGCACTTCAATGCTTTAATAGATAAAAATTTAAGTCTAGCGCTTACCCAACCCACCCATTTTCTTCCCTTAATTTTCATAACCCTCATTTGCGGTTTCTTTTCCGGGCTTTATCCAGCGTTTTACCTTTCTTCATTTAAACCTATAGAAGTTCTCAAGGGAACTCGAAGACAAACAGCTGCGGCATCTTTTACACGAAAGGGTCTAGTGGTTATTCAATTTTCGATATCGATCATTTTTATCATCAGCACCATCTTGGTATATCAACAGGTACAGCACGTTAAAAGCCGGGATTTGGGGATGGAAAAGGAAAATCTTATAGAAGTTCCTGCAGCAAATGGCAATTTGATTAAAAACTTTAAGTCTATTGAGCAAGAGCTTACATCTTCGGGATTAGTAGAAAGTGCAGCCTTGGTGAATTCGCAAATTTTGTCTGGCGGCAATAATACTTCAGGAATAGAATGGCAAGGAAAACCAGAAAACCAAGATATCTTAATTTCTTACAGAACAGTCACCCCACAGTTTTTTAATACTGCAGGAATGAAAATAAAGGAAGGTAAAGGCTTTGGAAATTCTCAAGACGCAGATAGCACTAAGGTTTTAATTTCTGAATCCTTTGCGAGACTTATGAATACAGATGATGTAATTGGAAAAACCATTAATTGGGGTGAACAGGTATTTACGATAAATGGAGTAGTTAACGATTATCTATACGGAGATATGTATGGCACAAGCGATCCGGTTATCTATTATCATCAAGCTGAAGGAGCTGATTATCTGTATATAAAACCAGCAACTGGAGTAGCCATAAACAAAACCCTGAAAGAAATAGAGCATGTTCTGAAAACACAAAATCCAGGCTTTCCATTTGAGTATAGATTTGTTGATGAAGCTTTTAACGAGCGTTTTAAAAGTGAACAGTTGGTAGGAAATTTATCCCAAATTTTTGCCCTTTTAGCCATTATCATTTCCTGCCTGGGGCTATTCGGATTGTCTGCATATACTGCAGAGCAACGAAGAAAGGAAATAGGCGTGCGTAAAGTATTAGGTTCCAGCGTAGTGGGAATTGTACAACTCTTATCAATAGATTTTATGAAACTGGTATTACTCGCCATTCTAATATCTGCACCTATAGCTTGGTATTTTATGCAGCACTGGTTACAGGGATTCGCGTACCGCATCGATATCAAAATATGGGTTTTTGCAGTTGCGGGTTTAGTTGCTGTTTTTATTGCCTTGTTAACCGTAAGCTTTCAGGCTGTTAAAGCAGCTGTTGCAAATCCTGTGAAAAGTTTACGAACGGAATAAGGTAGTGAGTAGTGAGTAAAATAAAAAATTAAAGATATGCTTAGGAACTATTTTAAAATCGCTTGGCGGAATCTTGCCGCCAATAAGTTGTTTACAACTCTGAATGTGGCTGGATTGGCAATTGG
>TARA_R110002012_G_scaffold108009_1_pt1 | contig 10791 bp, 13 predicted proteins | sample TARA_R110002012 | Tara Oceans TARA_R110002012 (sample SAMEA4396515) | marine metagenome | biome: Westerlies Biome; feature: [DCM] deep chlorophyll maximum layer (ENVO:01000326); material: water (ENVO:00002006), including particulate matter (ENVO:01000060) such as... | depth 40 m
GAAAAACCGCATATCGCTTTTATGCAATATGCGGCTTCTTGTACCCCGGGCGGGTACTTAACTTATGAAAACGAATGAAATCAAATAACTACAAACGTAGCGTTTATAGGGATTTAGCTATTTGTTTAATTATATTTATTTTCATTTACTTTCACTCTTTTTTTGTTACTTTGTTACTCCAATGTTACTTTGATGAGTGTAAAGCTGAGAAATAAAAAACTTCACGACGGTAAGTTTAAAAAGGATACTGAATTGCTTTCAATGATGGAAGTAATGCGAAATCTTAAAAAAGATGGCGATAAGCTTTCTGAATATAAAGCACTCTCTAAGCAATACAATGCTGTAAAGGATAAAAAATACTTAACTGGATACAGTTACTATCTAGATCTTTATAAAGATGGTAAACGCTTGCCTTACGAGTTCTTAGGTATTAAAGTTTTTGTCAAAGGACCAGAAAAAGATGATACTCAAACTAAAAACGAAAAAAAGAGACTTGCAGAATCAATTACTTCACAAAGAGCTCTAGAATTAATATCAGATAACACAAGCTTCACTCCTAGTCACGTAAAAAAAATTAACTTCTTTGATTATGCAGACGCCTATATCAAGTCATATACCAAGAAGGATTTGAGAATGATAAAGTCGACTCGTAATAAGTTTGAGACTTTTATAGGAAATACGAATCTGAGAGTTGTGGATATCACTCCAGACTTAATGTCAAAGTATAAGGAGTATTTGTTAAATGATCAAGCATTAAGTGGTGAAACACCAAATAACTACTGGACCCGGTTTAAAAAAATATTAAGAGCGGCGAAGGTCAAAGGAATTATAAAGGAAATGCCTACGGAAGATATTATTTTTTCCAATCCCAATAAAGGTGATACTTTAAAAAAGGAAGTACTCGAGATAGATGAGATCAGGATTTTGTCTAAATCCAATTGCGGAAATAATGAGGTTAAGAGATCATTCCTGTTTACTTGTTATTCTGGCCTTGGCTTAGCCGAAATAAGGAACTTAAAGTGGAAAAATATTAAGAGTGGTCGATTAATCACTCGCCGTGAGAAAACCGGCTCTAAAATTAACAATAATTTGAGCCCAGCAGCTTTGCGTTTACTTGGAGAACCAGGCAATCCAGATGATTACGTTTTTGATATGCAAAATATTAGCGATACAGCTGTTAACAAAAATTTACTAAACTGGGTTAAGCGAACTGATATAGGTAAAAAAATAACTTTCTACAGTGGCCGCCACACATTTGCTTGTTTATTATTAATGAATGGGGCTAATCTAAAAAGTGTAGCTGATGCTATGGGGCATTCTACAACAAGAAATACACTAAAATACCTAAATCACGTTGAGCGTCTTAAAGATGAAGCAACTAGAAACCTTCCAGATATCGAAATATGAATGCAAATAAAAGCAATAAGATTTCTAAGTACTTAGATGAGCCTTTTAATAAAAGTCTTTATAGTGACTATAAAAAATACATAAGATTTGAATCTAAAATATCGGCTTTAATTTTTTTTGATACATTATATGATGATTTATTTTATTTTCTAGAAAATTATAAAGATAAGCCCGCTAAGGTGGAAGAACGTCTTGAGTCTAAAATTAAATTAGGAGCTATGACTATCTATGAGTCAATATACTTCGAAATTTTTTGTTTTATTATAAGAGCGTTAACAGTCGAGTTTACGTATGTAGAAGAGTCAAATAGCAATATTTATTTTAAATCAGACAATAATATTTATAATTTTAAATTTCTTTTTCCATTTAACAACACTAAAGAAAAATCATCATATATACTCAAAGATAAGATGCAGTATTTCGAAATCCTGAAATATCCCATTTTAGACTTTGAAAACAATATTTCTCTTAGAAAATTTATTAATCGAGTTTCAAGCTCTATATTCAAATCCGAGAAAACTTCTGCAATAAGTCAAATATTTGCTCTTACAGAGAGAGAGACCCAGCCAACTAAATATCCCAAGGAGAAAACTAAATGTAAATCCTTTAAATTAAAATTTGGTTCAAATACTAGCACAATAGAAAATCTTTATTTCCTTTTGAAAAAAAATTATTTATCGCCAGATATTACTAAAGAGGAGTTTATAAATGCTTTTACTCAAGACTGGTACAAAAGTTCTTTGATTAATTTTGAATGTGAAAATATTACAGAGTTCAGATTTCTTCTTGATTTTATTTTGGATGAATTAAAATCTATGTTCTATAATTTAAGCTTATCCTCTATGACAAAATCTAATATATTCCGATTAAATGAAAAGATCTTAAACTATAGAGTCTTAATCAATGCGAGATCTAATTCTAAAAATGTAAGCCATACTATCCATATTTATGAATCTAAAATCCAAACAAAATTAAATGGTTAAAAGAAATGTGACATGTGTTACCATGTCATATTGTAATATTTATATTCATATTCTTTCTTCAGCTTTGCCTTGTACTTGATTTCCAAGTATGACTTTAGGCCTAAAGTCCATTAGTTATTTTAGTAATTGAACAATGGATCAGAAACATAAAATTCAGAACGAAAAGAAAGAAATATTAACTATCAAGGATATCTGTCATCTTTTTGACTTATCCTCATCAGCAGTCTATAAGCTCACACACGGAAAAAAGATACCGCACTACAAGCCTTCTGGCGGAAAGGTATACTTTAAGAAGAGTGAGGTTGAAAATTACTTCCTAAGCAATCGTGTAGCATCTCACGACGAGATCGAGAGACGGGCTACTCAACACAACTTATCGGCATAAATAGAAAAACCCTGCCAGGTTCACCAGACCTATAAGCAGGGTTAATTTTTGTATTCATCAAATACTTAATACGAATGGCAAATATACAAAACGAGGCGCGTGATAGCACTATTATCTATAGGAGCTTTTACGAAGCAATTATTGAACTTCAGGATAAAAACCAAGCTGAGTTATGGAGGGCAATTTTTGAATATTCACTCAACTTTGAGCAAATAGAACTTACTGGTTTATCCAAAACAATCTTCACTTTGATTAAGCCTCAACTGGACGCAAACATCCAGCGATACAAGAATGGAAAAAAACCAAAAGGAAAGCAAAGGAAAAGCGTGAGCGAAGCAAATAATAAGCAAGATCAAAGCAAAAGCCAAACTAATAAGAATGGAAAGGAGAATCCTAATCTTAATTTAAATCAGAAGGAGAATGAGACTCTTCTCCACATCAACGATTTGAGGAATGATTTCCTTAAAGATAAAGAAATGTGTAATCATTTATATGAAAAATTTAAAATATCTGATGAAACAGAATTGAAAGGGATGCTGGAAAAATTCCACGAAACTCTAAAAAATGGGGGGCATTTCAAAAAGACTAGAGCGGATTATTATTCTCACTTCACATCTTCTTTGAAGAAATATATAATACCGGGTGATGGAGGTGAAGATACTTACGCGGGTCTATCTGATATGACTGTAGACTAATGGATCAGCAAAAATTAAATGTCCGAAATTTAACCCCTCAAGCATTAGACTTGGAAGAGGTTGTTCTTGGAGCAATGTTGATAGATGAAAAATCAATATTAGAGGTAGCTGAATTCCTAAACTCAGATATTTTCTACAAAGAAGCACATCAGCATATTTACACTGCTATTCGCCAGTTATTTATAGATGATCTTCCAATTGATATTATTACGGTTTTGAAACAACTTAGGAATAACAAAACCTTAGATAAAGCCGGTGGTGAATATTATATTATTCAGCTAACCCAAAAGGTTTCAACATCCGGACATATTGAGTATCATTCTAGAATTCTACTTCAGAAATATGCAGAGAGACGACTAATAAAAAACTGTCAATCGATTATCAATAACTGCTATAAAGAAGAAAATGATGTTTTTGACTTATTAGAAACAGCATACTCTAATTTAAATGAAGTTTCAGAGGGAATTTTTAAATCTCAAGAGACATTATTCATTGATTTAGTTCAATCAGGAATAGATAAAGGCAGGGATATTTATGATGGTAAAATTAAACCAGGAATAGAAACTCCTATTAAAAAAATGACTTTCAGAACAGGAGGCTTCAGAAATAGCGAGCTTATTGTTCTAGCAGGAAGACCTGGGATGGGTAAGACAGCTTTTGCTTTACTTATAGCTATTACTGCAGCTAGAAATGGAATACCGGTAGCTTTTTTCTCTCTTGAAATGAGTAAAGAACAACTGACTAATAGAATCATTTCTATGGTTGCCAAAATCGATGGAAAAAAATTCACAATAGATGGATTAAGCCCTGATGATTTATTGAAAATTAAAATAGTTCGAAACGAATTAAATTCATTGCCTTTATATATAGATGATTCTGCATCATTAAGTGTTGAAGAATTTCAGGTCAAGTCAAAGAGACTTCGAGCAAAGAATAAAATAGGGCTTATTGTAGTAGATTATTTACAATTGATGACCTCAAAGGGATTTGGAAGAGAGCAGGAAGTATCTAAAATTTCAAGAGGACTCAAACTTACTGCCAAGTCTATCAACGTTCCGGTAATTGCATTGTCACAACTATCTAGAGGAGTAGAGAGCAGACCAGATAAGCGCCCTATACTTTCAGATTTACGAGAATCAGGAGCAATCGAACAGGATGCTGATGTTGTGATTTTTCTTTATCGTCCAGAATATTATAAAATTCAGAATTGGGACCAAGCTTATAGTAATGCTCCTACAGCTGGACAAGCCGAATATATTGTTGCTAAAAACCGTAATGGTGGACTGGCAAGATCAAGAATAAAATTTGATCCTAATTATACATTATTTGAAAATTTAGATTAAAAAAATTAAGGTAATCATTAAACCTCTGGCTTTTCTATAAGGATATGATATATAAAATTTTCAGCAGGTTCAAGTAGTGTGCAGTGGGCCCACTTCACCAACTTGTTTTCTCCCAGAGGTCGCAAATTTTTTAAAATGAAAAGAACAGAAATAGTTAAAGTTAGGTTTACAGTACCAGAGAAAAAGAGAGTTGAATTAAAAGCCAAAAAGGCAGGCTTATCGATGAGTGAGTTTATGCGAAGACTCCCAGATAACCGAAACATTAAGACCCGATTAACGCCTATTCAACAAGAGTTATTAAAGCAGTTGTTACAAGAAGCAAATAGGTGGCAGTGGGTATCAAATATGTTTAAAAAGAAAGATCCTAACCTGTCGAAATCTGTTGAGTGTTTGGTAAGAGAATTTAGGATTATAATTATAAAGCATTTTAAATGATGACACTTGCTAGTTGTATAGCTCATACAAAAGCTTCTTTGAGTTATGGATGGAATGATGAGAAAAATGCAGAATTAGTGTTCAAAAATTTATTAATAGGTAGAACTGTAAATGAAATTAGCCAAGAATTTAAGATGATTCAAGAAAGTAATGATAACTGTACGCTTAATACAATTAGCGTCGTATTGAGTCTTTCCACAAACAATCAAATTAATGTTGGCAAAGAAGAATGGGCTAAGTTGATAAAAGAATACTTAGAAGGTATGGGACTATCAGGTCATCAAGCTATAGCATTTCAACATAAAGATAAACCTCATGCACATTGTCATTTATACATCAATAGAATTGGATTTGATGGTAGAGCCTATAGAGATTCTAATATAGGCAGTAAAAGTGGAGAAATCGCGGATAAAATTTCTGAAAAATATGGTTTGCATCGTCCTAAACAGATAAAGAAGGAACGCCTCGAAAAAACCGAAAGAATTCGTGGTGAAATTTTCAAATTCCATAATTACACACTAAAAGTTTTGAAAAACAGAACATATGAAGGATACATCAATCAAATGAAAAAGCACGATGTTGATATTAAGCCGGTTCTAAGTCGAAAAGGGCATATCAATGGATTCCGTTATCATTATAAAAATCATAGTATCAAAGCTAGTGAAGTTCATCGATCTATGAGTTTTAAAAACCTGCACAAGGCTCTTTATTCTGACGTGAGTGAAAAAATAGATTTGTCTGAAACTAGAAGTCAATTCCAAGAGATTTATAACTCATCTCCAAATCAAAACAATTCGATTATAATTTTTGATTTAATACTTGAAGCTGTGAGGAATTCTCAATATCAAATGCAGGATTCTTTATTCCAAAAAAATAAAAAGAAGAAAAAGGGCCGTAGAGGATCTCAAATTTAAAAAATTAAAATAATGAATAAAATAGACACAAATCTTGAAGTCATAATTAACGAATTAGATAAAAATGAAAAACTCATAACCCAGTCCGTTAGCAAAACAAATGCGAGTCATTTAAAAATAATTGAACAGTTGAAATATGTAAATAATACTGACAAGCATATTCTCAAAGAAACGATAGGACTTAAAAAAGATACCAATTCTAGCTTTAATTCTATAGAGTATAATTTGAAAGTTATTAATGAAAACTTAATTAAAGAACATTTATTAGATTATAAAATCAATAAACTGTATCAAAATATAACAACCATTTTAAAAGAAAGATTCGAAAAATTATCTAGCGTTGCCTGGAGTATTTTGATTACAAATGGAGTTAGTGTTTTTATTCTAATGATCTTGAACGTTTACTTAATTAGCCAAATGAATGCATTATCGACAAAATTAGAAACAAATTATGATCTAGGTTATTCAGCAGGGAAACAACGCGCAATTAACTATTTTAATGAATATTTAGAAAAAGACAAACAAGGAAAAGTGCTGTTTCAAAAATGGGAAAAAGAAAACAAAAATGAATAAAAAATACATACTCTTATCCCATCAAAAAGGAGGTGTTGGTAAAAGCACCTTAGCCTTTAATCTAGCACAAAGCTTTTCACAATCATGTAGTGTTGCTATAGTAGATTTGGATCCTCAAGGTAGTTTAGCACAACTAGAATCAATAGTTAAAAATATAGAGATCTATTCAAATGCTATAAATGAAGAAAAAGTAAATGCAATTGAAGCAGATTTTATATTCATTGATACTCCTCCCTACTTAACTAATCATTTATCTTGGTTAGTAAATTTAGCCGATTTAATTATTATACCTACTAAAGCCGGAGTTTTAGATTTGATGGCCATTCAAGCTACTGCTTCAATTATGTATGAAGAAAAGGTTGTTGATAAATGCTTAATAGTCCTTAATATGGTAAAGCCGAATACAACTCTTACGCTGGACATACTGGTAGAGCTCGAAAAACTTAAGGAAATCGATATTGCGAAAAATTATATCAGCGACCTCGTAATATTTACCAGGTCTGTTTTGAATCAAGGGGTAAAAAAACACTCAAAAGCTAAGAAACAAATAGAACAATTATCAGAAGAAATACTTCTTCGACTACTATAAAATTAGAAATCTAACTATCTACAATTATAGATTTCTAGAATTGTAGAATAATATATTTAGAATGGAAAACAAATCAAATCTCAGCGGATTAATCAATAAGGTTAGAGATAAACCTAAACCCATTCAAAAAATTAATCCTATTCAACCAAAAAAGAATGAAACTCAGTTTTCATTTTGGATAGATTCACAGCTCTTAAAAGAGTTAAAACTGTTAGCATTGAAAGAAGATCAGACCTTAAAAGCTTTAGTAACCAAAAGCATCAAAGCGTACTTAAAGAAGGATAATTAAATTCGAAATAAAAAGGTGTAACTTCCCTCCTGCTCGCTTCAAATTTTTCTAACTCGACTTTATATTCATCTTCTGACAAAGTCTCGTAAAAAGCTTCTGAGTCCTCACTGAAGTATTTTATGCATTCAAGTTCAAACGAAAAGGCTTGAGACTCTTCATATTTTGAATATTCATCAGCGATCTCGAAGTAAACAAATTTTAAAAAATCAAAAAATGAATCATTTTGATAGGATTCAGAGCTATGATCTAAAATCCAAATCACAAACTCCGGAGCAAATGCACCCAAGCCACCATTGGTTTTCCATTTTGGGAAGGCTAGATCAAGAAAATGTAATATTTCTTCAAGTTGAACAGAACCTGAGTAGCTATATGAGATTTGATCATAAAAGGGGTTGATATCTTGAATTGTTTCTTGATACATTTTCAGAATTTGAGGTTTTATTAAAATTAGTTAATATGATTTTACTATTTTAGATTTTAAAGTAGATGTCGAGCAGAGGGGAAAAAATATTCAAATTAGGGTCATGGATCAAATATTTATGAACTTTAAAACTTGTATAAACAATAAAAGTTACTGGGAAATCTATGAACGAATTGTAGCTAGGGCAAGAGTAAGAAATTAGCATTGAATGTGGTAGCTAAGATTTTAAAACAGGCCTTTGTAATAGATAAATCAGGATTACCCTACGATGAAAATTACGTTTCTGTTCTTACTAAAGGTAAGTTCAGAAAAGAATAAATTAAACAGTTAAAATCTGTAGTTACAGATTTTAGCAAAGGATACGTAGGTCAAATTAATTATAGAGAAGAGTTAGTTTTTATCTCAGTTCTTTGTTAGCCACAGTTTTACATTCCATAATATTTTCCAATAGCCTCTGCTAGAAGACTTCCTGCTGCTCCTAAACTAATATTCCAAGTTCCGTCAACTGCTTTTCCAATCATTTCTTTAGTCCAATAACTGACTTTTTTTCCAAATGTTTTATTTTCACTATTTGGCTCTTCCTTGTCAATAATTTGAACTAATTCAGAGGTGTCTTTTTCGGAAACTCCATTTTCTAGCAAGTATTTTACTAACTGGTCTTTATTTCCTTTTTCGACAGAGATTTTTGCAGATATTTTATTTTTATCTCCAGTATTTACTACATTTCCATCTCCAGAATTATTTATTATTGTGTGATTCATAATAGTTGATATTTCGCTTTTTTTATCTTTTAAATCGGTAATTTCAGTTAAATCTCCAAACTCTTGGTCTATTGCAAGCATAAAATCTAATAGTTTATTTCTCACTTTTGAAAGAACTTGGACTATCGAGTTTTTCCCAATAATTTTTGAAACATTCATTAATTGAAGATATGGATTACCCATATTTACCCAATTTTCTTGAATCAATCCTACAATTTCCGCTCTTAATGGCATTGTTAAATTGCTAGAATCATTTGAAATATTCAAGTTTTCAAGAGCAGAAATACTTTCTAAAAAACTTGCACTTTGTAAGTTGTCTTGAAACATTTTGTCCATTCCAATAGTAGGAATTGGTTGGTTGGTATATTTTGTGTGTCCATTTAAATAATTACCTCTTAAATAAGTTTGTATATTTTTTCTATAATCAGGTAATTCATTTGTTGATTGGTATCCACTTAATTCATTGCTAACCCAATTAAGTAATTCAGCATTTTGAATTCGACTTGCAAGAACTTTAGTTTTAAGCAACGCACCATTTAATGACTTTTCGTTGTCAATCAATTCGTTTATTATTTGGCTGATGAGTTTCATAAATTGTGGCTAACGGTTTGTGTATGAAACGTAGCGTGTAAAAAGACACTAACTTTTCGGGTTAACACAGAGCCGAATTTTTATGTTTTGTTTTTAATTTTTCTATTCTAAAAGCCAAATTTAAAAATTTGGCGGTCTTTGCAAATAGGAACAAACCTTTCAATTTGACATTTTTTAGCTATGTTTTATACACGTTGTTGGCAAACGTTATTTTTATTCTAAGATTCCCAATTCTATTTTATAACTTTTAGAAGGCCATATATTTCTCGTGTAAAATAAAGTTAGGTCTCTGCTATATTTAGAATGACCCAAAAATTCAAAATCTAAAATAAATTTAATCTCATTAACTATTAATAAATCTTCGTGTTCAAATATTATATGTTTTTCCTTAAAGGAAGTCGAGTATTTTTCATTCTCACCTAAATTTATAATTGTAAATCGCGAATCTGTATTTTCAATTATAGATTCAATTTTTCCTTTTATTTTATCAGAAAGAGTTACCTCTTTTAGTTTTTCCTTTTCTTTATCTGTTAACTTATTTTTAATTAGCCTAAAGTAACGGTAGAATAATTCACGTTTACCATTAGTATAATTCAAATGAATTTTGTTTTCTCTTGATTTAAGTTTAATGTTTTCAATACAAGCATACATCAATTGTAGTAATTTTTTTGTATTTACTTTTGTAATGTATTTGTCACTATCTGAATCTAATAAGGTAAAATTTCCATCCCATTCTAAAGTTGGATGATTAACTATTTTATTGTTATTATTATTATCATACCTGAAGTAATAATGTTTTTGATTGTTATACTTAGGAATGGATATCAAACTAGAATTATGTACTAGTGAATTCCTAAGTGCATACAAAGCATCAATGTCTATATCAGCAATGTTTTCTGGTGAAAAGTATTTAATACATTTTTTAAAATTATTTGAATCAGGTAAACTAACTCCAACAAGTTTGAAGGCACTTCCTAAGATATCAAAAACGGAAAAAATACCCATTATCGGTAAGACATCTTTAGTGTTTTTGTCTTTCATTCCATATTCAATGCTTTCAATGTTAAATGCTAAAGTAGTTTTTAGTTGATGATGCTTTAATTGAAAAGGTTGTTTCTGTTTTGAAAGAAGAATTTCAATTAATTCTTTTAAGGATAATTCGGTTATATTTTTTTGGTTGAAATCTTTTAACATTTTCTAATGTTTGCCTGCGTGTTTGTGGATGATTTCGTTGCGTGTTTCAGCAACTAAATTAGCAAATACAAACCTAATAGAAAATCCGCGAGGATTTTGGCAAGTAGGCGAGTACTAGCAATTAATTATACACGTCTTAAGTTTGATTCTCTTTAAATTGATAGTATAAATCAGAAAGAACAAAGAGAGGATTAAGGTTATGATATACGCT
>TARA_R110002012_G_scaffold318834_2_pt1 | contig 10789 bp, 11 predicted proteins | sample TARA_R110002012 | Tara Oceans TARA_R110002012 (sample SAMEA4396515) | marine metagenome | biome: Westerlies Biome; feature: [DCM] deep chlorophyll maximum layer (ENVO:01000326); material: water (ENVO:00002006), including particulate matter (ENVO:01000060) such as... | depth 40 m
TTCTGGTGTAGCGTCAACGTCTTCGTTATCCTCATCAGTTGCTTTTTGTGATGCTGCATTTTTTGCTCCTTTGAGTGCTTTTGTTGCTTTACCATATACTTTACTATATATGGCTTTTCCTGCTGCATGAATTGCTTTTCCACCAACTATTGCTCCTTCCGTTTCTAAACCAGTTCTAACTAATTCTGCACCTTTGGCGAGTGTTTCTGTGGCTTGTTGTGCTGCTTTAACCTTTTTTCGTAGTACACCTGTATTTAGTATATCTACATTATGGTCGTAGGCGGCGATATTGTCTCCAATAGAACTTCTAAAACCATTTAAATCGTTCTGTAATGCAAATGGATTATTCATTTATATTAATAAAAGATAAAAAAAAAAATTTAATATTAATTTTTAGATTATTTATTTAAATACTTCATTGGGTATAATTTTTCTTTGAAGTCCAAATATACTTCTGGTGGTGTTGTATCTAATCTAAAATATAACCATGAAAAAGGTTTTTGTTTGGCTTTTTCCATAAATTCATCAAATTTTTTACTTCCACCGAAGGTATCTGCTATATCGTCTTTTATTGTTTGTAATTCTTTTGTTGATTTTATATTTCCTGAGAGAAAAAGTCCAGTCATATTATTTCTAATAATTGTTGCAACATCATTGTATTTTTGATTGGCGTAAAAAAACATTACTGGGTCGCCTTTATTTACTGCATGTCTAAATCGTGTAGCAAAATGTATTGCTTTTCCACCTTTTCTTCCGTGTTTATTTAAATCGCCACATATATCATCTAATATCAGTGCGAAACTACTATCACCCTCTGCTTTTTTCTTCTCTTTTTGATTTTTTACTATATTATTTATTATTTCATCGCTATACATTTCATGACATGTATTCTTCCATTTTGAAGCACTGAAACGGCTTGTACTATCGTTAAAAATTGTATTACTAATAATATGACAATCTTGGAAGCAGTCTGCATAAAAATTGGGATTGTGTAAAAAATTATTCCATAGTACACTTTTACCCGAGCGAATGGGGGCAGCACAAACTATTAATTGACCTTTATATATATCTGGTAGATTAGGGTGTAGTGCTTTTCTTGATTTCTTTTCGCTCTCTGGGGGTTGTATTGGTAATATTGTTAAGTCTTTATCCATTTAATATAATAGTAGAAAAAAAAAATTATTCTTATATTTATTTTCTAACCTTATATTAATGAATAACAGCGATGCTGAATTATTGCAAAATCTTAAAATATTTTGTCCTGAAAACATTATAAATAAATACAAACATAAACAACAACAACCCAAAGATTGGGTAAGATTTTATTACTATAAAAATAAAAGGCGTCATGAAGTACAACCTAAAAATATTGAATATGATTACGAAGTATCATCAACTCTTAATTATAATAAAAATACATTTTATAAAATGACTACTATGTCAACACAAGATGGATATTTTGATTATTATTTTAAATTAAAATCTCATCTTCCAAATGTAGTTGTTAAAAAATGTAATAGACATAATAAAAGTGAAAAATGTCAACAAATCAAACACCCATTTATAAAGAAAGATTATGAAATTACTAATGATGGTAAGTTCGTTGTTCGTTTTGATTAAATGTTTAATATCCAAAAGCACTACCAAATAAACTACCTTGTCTTTTTTGTAATATTGTATATGGGTCAAATTCTATTGGGTGTGGTGGATTTACCTTTACCTGATTTCTTTGCACTTTTTGAATTGGTGGTCTCGGTTTTGCTTGATGTGGTATTATTTTATTGGGGTGTGGCTCTCGTGTTGTACTATGTTTTTTTGCTTTTCTATTTTCATATCTATCCATTAAATCGCAGAAATAATCAAAACTCATTGGTGCAGAATTTGCAACTGGAATTCTGGGAATATCTTTTGGTTGGGATACTTCTTTAACGATTTTATTTTCATTCCTGAGAATATGAGAATTTGAGATTTTCTTATTCTTATTTTTTTCTTCTTGTTTAGCAGCCTTTTTGGCTCTTCGTACTGCTAATGATTTTTCTCTGGCTTTCCTTAAATTTTCTTTTTGTTTATCTGTCATGACCCTTTTTTTTCTTGGTTTCTTATCATTTCCTCGTTTACCTCTTTTTGTTTTAACTTCTTCGTCCATCTTAAATTGTAAATCATCTATTTCTTTTTCTTCAATAATTCCATCTTCTGGTATTACTTCTAATTTAATATTTCTCTCCACTTCTTGTTTTTCTTTCTTCTTTTTCATTTCTTTTTTTCTCATCACAAATATTTCACTTGTTTTCATACTATAAGGATTTACTTCCTTCTCTTCTGGTAATATTAACTCATCACCTTCTTTTTGGTCTGTGGTAGGTTCTACCATTTGTGCTGGGTCTATTTTTAATTCCAAATCTGGAAGTCCCGATATTTCTGTATCAAATACTTTACCGCTCATCTTTTATATATATGTATAAAAGAAAATAATTTCTATAAAAAATTAAAATATTTTGTGAGTTTTGTATAATTATTTTTATATAAAAAATATATTTTTATATAAAAAATATTATTTTGTGAATTTCTAATAAAAACTATTGTACCCTCTATCCAACATTGACTGAGGTTTATTAACTGGATTTACTCCACCTGTTCTTACTCCTCCATCATTCTTACACTCACGCATTTTAATCCAGATTGTACTTTCAGGAACTAAGCATTTTAATTTCCTTCCTGTTGTATCTGTAAGTTTTACTTTTAACTGATTTATTGCGTCATGTCCTAAATTCTTAACTTTTATCCAATTTTCCATAAATGGTTCTCTGTAAACATGACCTGTGGTTTCATTATTAGTTGCAAGACCAACTACTCCTAAAATCTGTGCTGTATTTGCTCCTCCATAATTTCCACTTCCACCACCTAACTCACCATCTATTGGAATATTAGGTAATTGTACTATACATAATGTTTCTTTATCATTCCAACCACTATCTTCAAATGAGGAACTCAATCCAGTTGCACTATTAGCACTTGTTAAAGTACTTACTCCACCCTCTTCAAATCCAATCGTTGCTGCTATATTAGAATATCTATTAGCAGTAGTTATTAATTCTTGTTTTAAAAATGGTGCGTTATTACTTTCTAATAATGGTGAAAATGCAAAATTAACTGGTAAAAAAGCGAATTCCATATTGGCTATTACACCACCACCCGAAACGTAAGTTGCGTCCCCATTAATTGCACTCATAGAGGTTATATTTCCACTTGCTGTTCCATGTTCTATACCTTTCATCAATAGTGCATTTTCTGGTGGTAATGTACTCAAATTAAATTCTTTTGCTGCTACTTCATCAAAATTTCCTCCCATAAATATTGGCGCTCCTTTATATAAATCAAAATCTCCTCCATCTGTTATCGCTTTGTATCCTGCTGTTCCTCCTCCTGATGCATTATTCATACTTCCTGCAACTCCTCCTGCTCCTCCTGTTATACCTGATAATGGTGTACCTCTACTATATCTAAAATCAATACACATTTTAGTCCTATCTGCTGCTGTTGTTGCTACTGGTGCATTAGCGTCCGTTCCACCTTTTCCATCAACAGGTCTAAAATTAATGACACAAAAATTAGATGTTGGACTTCCTGCTGCACCAGTTCCCGTCGCCCATCTTCCTTCACCAACTTTTACAGCATCAGAGCGTAAGTATGGTTGTCCGTTATTAATTTTTGCAATAGGCATATAGTATACACCAAATGTATAACTACCACTTTGTGGCGTTGCTCCTGCTTGGACGAACTCTTCTACTTCCCACCATAAATCATATTTTGCACCTCCTACACTCCAATTTAAGGCTAAATTCTTGCGATTTGCATCTTCACTATAACTATTTATTCCACCTGTTGTGTTTACAATTCCGTTGGCTTGGTCTCTAAATATACCACCTCTCAATCCTAATACATAATTTACTGGTGTATCCTCACCTAAACACATCGCCCAACTATATCCAAATTCTACTGGTGGTGTTATTGTATTTGGTACTGCTGTACCTATTACACCTGGTGATGGTTGTAATATACCTGCTCCATTACTACAAATCCATAGCGGCTCTGCTTTTAACATTCCTTTTACTCCTGTTGTTGGCGTCCATGCAGCGTATGTTGCATCTTCTGCAAATGCTGTAATTATTTGATTAGTTCCCTTTGTTGTACCAATATTAATTTCTGTATCCAATGGGGCTACTACTAAATTACCACTATTTGGCGATGAGCCACAAGTACCAAGCCAACCCGTAGGGTCAAACCTGGTCTCTGCATTAATATAACTTCTATTACATGTAAATTTCATTTTACTATTTGCTGCATCATAAGCCGCTAATAATCCACCATTTCTAAATGGACTGACTGGAATATCTTGAAAATTTCCATCTACAAAAGATGTAAAGTAATTACCAACCGCAAGAGCATTGGCTAACTCGCTCCCCAATCCTGATGCAGTAAAATTACCACTTTTTATTTTTACTAAGTATGGCGCACATGGTAAGTAATCTCTTTCATTACCATAGGCTACTATAAATGCGTCATTAATATCTTGTATGATATTTGCACCTACGGCTTTCTCCCATTTGTTAAGATTTACTCCACATAAACAGATTTCAGCATTTTTTGGTAATTTCAACCCTCTACCAAAATGATTTTCAAATTCGGCTGGGTCTTGTCCTTGACTATTTAAGACAATTAAACTCATTTATAATAATTAAAGATATTTTTTTTTTCTAATTAATATTTATAAATGGATACATTCGTCGCTAATAATTGTGTAAAGAAAAAATGTCTTAAAGGTACAAAGACTAAAATTTCTCAGGATAATATTATCAAAACACATCACGCTCACCAGAAGAAAATACAAGACCAAGAAACTAAACCTTGTAATATCTTTTGTAATTTTAAAGCCCCAAATAAGGCTAAAAAAAAGTCTAAAAAAAAATAAGTTTTTAAATATCTTAAATTAAATAAAATAAATTTCTTATATATTTATATATTAAATGGATAATTCAACTATAACCCCAACAAGTCAATCATTCAGTAATGATTATTTAACGATAGCATTAGGTGTCCTCTTCATAGTGAGTGAGGTATTACCTCTTTTAAAAGGTACTAAGGGAAACGGATTAATAGATAGCCTTATTTGTGTACTTAAAGGAAGTAAATGTGTAATAGATAAAACACTTGATGTTATAGATAAAACAGATATAGATATAGAAATGCAAAATTCTCAAAAAAATTAAAATTCTCATATTCTCATATTCTCAACTTACTATTTGTTCCAGCCTAAAAAATTAAAAAATAATTTCATAAAATTAAATCTTATTTTATGAAATTTAAAAGGTCTCAAAAAAAAGATGAGAATATGAGAATAAGTATATATCTACTTATAATTTAAAAAACCTGTAATACCTGATGTTGATGTATATTTAAAATGTTTCTTTTTAATAACCATGTTGACTGGTGCATCTATTTCTTCCTCCACCTCATCATCACTCTCTTCTTCTGCTACAAATATTGTGGGATTAATTATAAATCCATCTAACATCATACCTTTTACTTTATTTTTATTATCACCTTTATAGTACCCATAATTAGATGGATTAAACATATCAACACCATAACCCAGACAATTTGTTTTAATTGATTGTTCTCCAAAATACTCCTTACATTTTGAAGAGAACCAATTAGCACTTCGGCTAACCCCATTGTCTTCACAAAATCTAAGGCGCAATGTTTTCAAACAAATTCTCGCATCTTTTGTATTATCTTTTAATAATATAGTATCAAACCATGCTCTATCTTTACTAATATCTTTAAAATATGCTTCTGTTGACTTCTTAAAATTATCAGTCAAATCTAATCCTTCTACTTCATATACTTTATACATTTCTATTAATAAAACCATAAATGCTTGATTAAAATAACCAGAATTAATCTTATCTTTTAATGTCTCATCACCAATCTCATATCTACCCGTATCTTTTTGTTCTTTTGATAATTTTGCATATTTTGATTTACTTAAAAATGTTTTTGGGAATTCAATACCTCTTACTCTTCTCTTCATACTATTACCACCAGTATCACTATTAAATTTAACATTATGATTAGAAGGTATAAATAAATGACCCATTTTAAATGCTATATCTCTTTCTTGATAATTAGTTCTTGCTTTAATAATATCATTACCTGTGGTTCTTTTGAAAACATCACTATTAAAAGTAAATGCTTGATTTGGTTCTCCAACTTCAATGCATCTTTTTTTAGCACTATGATATAATGTAGGGTCTCTATTATCACTTTTTTCTTGTGTAAAATATTTATATGTTAATGTGTAATAATAATCACCAAATGCATTTCTCATTAAATCCATTAGTACACTTTTCATATTAGCACCAACACCTTTATAGAAATGTGCTACTTCTTCTTTATTACTATCACCCCTAATACATCGTGCATTTGCTTTTAAAACGTATCGTAAATCCTCCTCTTTCCAGAATGCTTTTTTCATAATATTATATAATTCAACTTTTCTCGCCATGACATCATCAGGAATATTATCTTCTTCAAAATAATTATATCCACAACTCATACTAACATATTCGCCATTTATTGCATTTCTAAAAGTATGTGTATCTACATCATATATACCATTTTCAAATCCCAATAAATTATGGTCTGTATCCAGTGTTTCTTTAAATAAATCGTCGGTATATTTTTCAACTAATCTATTAACTATATGTTGCTTAGATGATTGATTTCTTAATTTTTTAATTGCACTATTTTCATTTTTTACCATAATTGCTTGACAATTACCCACAACATCAGTCAAATATTTTACATCAAATGGCGAGTGATATTGTTTGAGTGCTTGTTCTAAGTCTTTATCTTTTAATCCCTGACTAATTAATTTTTCTTCGTATTGTTGAAATTTAATTTGGTCTGCTTTCATTACTTGTGATGTAATCCGTTCCATATATTTATTATTCCAATTAACATTTCTTATCTCTTCATTATCCATAAAATCATTCATATAATTTACTACTTTATCAGCAAATGTTTTATTACTACAAACTTTATATAAACCATATCCATCTAACATATAAAGTGTTTTATCGCAAAATCTGTAATTTTGTACTTGATTATTATGAAATAAATTAGCGATGTCTTCATCATGGCTCTCAACATTATCGTACCTATGTATACCATATTTTGCGTAATATGGGTCTACATATTTTTCATTCCAATCTATACCTTCTTCTCTTAGTGCGCTTTCTACTTCTTCATATTCATCAAACTCTTTACTTTTAAATTTCACGCACATATTAGTTTGTTCTTGTACTCTTTCGTTTAATTCATCTATAAACTCTGCGACACCTCCATCAAAATCGTCAAATAAATCTTTTCTTAGCATTGCTCCATCATGACATAAAATAATTTGAGAACTATTTGCATCAATCAACCCTTCACTTTCTGCATACATAAATAATTGTTCTAAGAATACCATCTCCCACATCTGTAAATAATTAGCCATAAAAACACCCATTTTATTAAATGTTGCTTTTTCTGTTAATTCTTTATACAATGCATCACCAACTTTTAATTTAACTAATTTTTGAATAACTTTCATTTCCATATTAAAATCTGTTAGACATTTTGGTTTAACATAATTACCAGTTTTTTTTGATTTGGTACAATTAAATTTCTTTTGACTGGCTCTAATAGAACCACCATTCATAATACTAATAAATATCTGTTTTGATTGGTCTCTGGTAAATCCACATTTCTTGTTTAATTCTTCAATTAATTTATCTCTATTTTCAACATAATTTTTTAATTGTATGCATGGAATATCCCACGCAATACATAGATTTAATAATATTGTAGGGTGTGCGTTGATAATATCAATATCGTAGTATGTATCCTTACATAAAAAATGCCTTATTGGTCTTCTCATTTGTCCCAAACTCTCACAACCAGAAGGATATATTCTTCCATATTCACTCTGTGAATAATATTCAGTTTTGAAATAATATTCTTTTGCATTTTCATCAAATCTTAATTTCTGTAATAATTTCTCACAGAATACTTTTTCTATTGGTTTTGATGTTGTCATTAGAGTAGACCATTTGATATTCATGTCGTCCCACCAATTAGTATCTTTTCTTAATACATTACTGCGACATAAAGCCCATAGTTTTTTTTCGTCTACTACTTCAACGAATGTACCCTCTTGCAAGAGTGAATTTTTTGTGGTTTTTGAGACCGAGATTAAAAGTTCTTGTTTCATAATACTTTCCATTATATATATACTATATATTTTTATTTCTTTAATATGTTTTTTTATTATTTAATTATTGTTGATATATATAACCATTTAAGTATTTGATTTATGAGAATATGAGAATATTTTAATTATTATTGAGAATTTCCTAAATAATAATTAAAAATTTCTAAACATTTTATATTTTAGAGGGTCTTCCTCTGGGTTTACCAGTGGGTTTGTATGTCTTTTGATAAGTTCTTTTTCTTGCTGCTTTACCTTTATCACTTTGATTATATTTTCTTTGTGCGATTTTCTGTCTTTCTTTTTGTAATTTAATTTTGTCTTCCAAATCTTGCAATTTTTTTTGCAAATCATTCATGTTTTCTTTAATGTCCGTCATAGATATATATATATATATATATACTTTTTTTTAAATAGTTTATTTACATTTAAAAAAAAATTAATTACTTATTTCTTCATTAGATTAAGACCTAATACAATCTGTTTTTTTAATTTACCAGTCATTTTCATTTTCTTTTTATGAAAATCAAAAGTCTCACCAACTTCTACTTTTTTAAGTTTATTTAATTCACTTCTTTTGAATGTATAATCATCACCAACTTTTAAAGATTTATGAAGACCTCCTTTCCTAAACTTAATTTTTTCACCATCTAATACAGCAGTTTCCATATTAGATTTCTTAGACATTCGTTTCGCATCAGGTTTGCGTGAACTCTCATAATCTCTATTTTTATTTTTAGATTTTACATCTTTTCCTTTACTTTTTGAAACATTACCTTTATGTCCTGTAAAGTCTTTACCACTATGTGTTTTACTTTTTGCACCTTTTGTTCCCTTAGGTTTATAGGAAGGTCTTGCTTTTGTAATTGCATCTTTGTACGAAATTTTTTTAGATTTCGCATATTTCTTAACATGTTCTATCCACGCATTAGCCATTTATATAATTATAAGATAAAAAAAATTTTATAATATAATTTTTAGATTTAATCTTTTTTTAAATAAACGGATTGTTGTACCCCCACAGAATGGTTCATAGCCTCTGCTAATTTCTTCTTTTTTTCTACTTCTTCTGGGTCAAATTCATTGGTAATCTTAATTTTTCGCAACATAGAACTACTTATTTTCTTACCAGTAGGCTTAAAAACCTTATTTAAGTACTTGGATAATTGATTTTTCGTCATTTTATTCCCTCTACTATCTTGTAGTAGGTAATCATTATTATTAAAGTTATTCCACAGATTTAATACACTATTCAAAGACCTATCAACATTTATTCTCAAATTATCTGGTGTCTCACTTTTAACTACATTTTTACCAAAAGAAAAGAATTTTTTATTTCTTGAAACATTAACTAAATAAATATTATCATCTTTTTCTTTTTCAGTTAAATCATCAAAATCACTTTTACTAATAACTTTTGTCTCTGCATATTCTAAGCGTCGTGGCGCATGTAAACTATATAAAGATATAACCAAATATTTTTGAATTAAGTCTAAGTCTTTTGTATTAAATAATTCTTTTGTAGATTGTTTATAACCTTTCTTTTTAATATCCCTCCCATACTTTCTCTGTAATTTAAGTATATCATTCCAATCAACCCAATTATCGCTTTCCCTAACACTCTTTTCTTTTGTCTTAATAAATTCATTGTATTTATTATGTTCTGTCAAAAGACTATCAAGATATTCATCGTATACTTTTTCATAGCCTTTTAATGGTTTCTTTTTTTCCTTAGGGGAAAGGGCAACCAGAATACTTGCAATATAATTTTTTTTAGTAGAGGTAGTTTGTTTTTTAATAAAAGCCTTAACCTTTTTAACATCTTTCTTTAAAAATTCTCTCCCTGAGTAATCCTTATTTTGTATTTCATTAGACAATTTATTCAAATGTCTTTTATAAATTTTAATTGTACTATCACGAACTTTTCTGTTATCTTTAACATCTTTGAGTAATGCTTCCATTTATATTATAACAAGAGAAATTAATTTTAAATATAAATATAAATATCTAAAATTTTTATATATTTATATTATATAAATGGCTTCCTTTGAAATACATGAATGCAGAGTTTGTGGAAACAGATATGAAGAACTACAAGACGATAGACACCATAAAAGTATGTCTAAATATATACACTACTTAGGTATGTGTGATAGTGAATGTTGGGATAACATTACACAAAAACATAAAGACCTATTAATGTTTAGGGCTGCTGTAATGGGCGATGATAGAAAGAGAAACAAAATACCTGTATCTAAGAAACACTTAATCAAGAAGTGAGAACCTGAGAACCTGAGAATATGAGAATATAACAAGGAAATATATAGTTTTTATATAGAAATTGCTTGTTATATGACCTAATATATCCGTTATATAGTGTATTATCTTGTTATATTACCTATATAAAGCATATAATAATTATTATATGATTGTTTTAAATAGTTTTCTTGTTATATTCTCTTTAAATACTAATAATAT
>TARA_R110002012_G_scaffold125907_1_pt1 | contig 10785 bp, 14 predicted proteins | sample TARA_R110002012 | Tara Oceans TARA_R110002012 (sample SAMEA4396515) | marine metagenome | biome: Westerlies Biome; feature: [DCM] deep chlorophyll maximum layer (ENVO:01000326); material: water (ENVO:00002006), including particulate matter (ENVO:01000060) such as... | depth 40 m
TACTTGGATGAAAGGAGTAGCAATATGAAAGATACAAAGAACCAATTTAAAGTAGACTTGGATAACAAAGATATACTAGTAACAGAGGAGCAACGTATGGAGTTACTACGTTTGCACAATAAACTAAAGAATACTATTAGTTATATAGAGGAGTGTAAAGATATGCAGCTATCTGACATAGCTATGCTTGATGAGTTGTTACATGCATTACATTACTCACTAAAGTTTTCACCACAGAAAGACCCTAATTCTGATAGCCCAAAATATTGGGAACATTATGTACTAGATTCAGATGAAACTGCTTGGCAGAGAGCATATTAATGCTTGACAAAAACTTAAATATACTATATAACACAATATCAGTTAACAAAAAGGAGACTTATTATGCCATATGACGTATTACCAACAACGCACGAATTGCCTACAAACCTAAATTTTCCTCTTGCATTTGAGACAACAAAATTTAATGAGAAAAAATATGTTATCAACGACAAGACAGGAGACTATCTTGGTGTTGTAGGACAAGGCTTTAATTGTGCTACACACTCAAGCTTCTTTGAAGGTGTACAAAATGTTATGGTTGATAGCATACCTGATGCCATGACAGACTCTACTGTTAGATGGTCTAGTGCTAGAAACAATGCTTGGGCTATGATGGATATAACACTACCAAGTGTTAGCACAACTATCGTTACAGATAAACACTCTACTAAAATAGGGCAAAGAGTTATTGCCTTGCATGGTGTAGATGGTTCTTGTTCCAATCAAGTATTCTTTGGTGCTATAGATTTCTTCTGCACCAATGGTATGATTACAGGTGACTATGATAAAGTTAGACGTAAGAACACATCTAATTTTTGCATGGATAGATTTATACAAGAGCTTAATCAAAGTAGCTTAGATTTCCATGATCAAACAGAGAAGCTACAAACATGGGCTAAAAAAGAATTGCCTACTTACTCAACAAAAGGTTGGATAGACTTCTTATCTACAGTAACTAAGTCAGATCAAAAGGCTAAGAAGATGATACATCTTGTACAACAAGAGGTCAGTAAGCGTGGGAGAAATGTGTTTGCCTTGTATAGTGCGTTCACTAACTATGCTTCTTATGCAGATGACAGAAATGGTTTTAGTCTACGCAACACAGGTAAAGATACAGCATCACAATCTATGTGGGCAAGGGAGAGTGAGGTTACTAAGTGGGTTTCTACACCCGAGTTCAAACAGTTGGTAGCTGCTTAATGAAGTTACCACGTTTTGTACAGAAACAAAAACTTGTAGGTGGGAAAATCTTTTATAGGTTTAACCCACCTCAAAAGTATATAGACGAAGGTATATCTTCTCGTACAAATATTGGCTATGATTTGTCAGAAGCAAGGCAAGTAGCTAGTAAGTTAAATGATAAGATAGATGCCTTTGTTGCACAACACAATACCAAAGTAGACAACACAGATTTTAATGGTCTTGTCTATCACTATAAAAAGTCTAATGATTACAGTATGTTAGCAGATAAAACTAAAGTAGACTATGACTATTGTATCAAGCAGATTTTAAATTCTACATATAAAAATGTACCACTAGGAGATATATATTTAATAAATATGGATGGTCCTCTTGCTAAAGAAGTTTATGAAATGTGGGTTAATCGTGGCATATCTATGGCAAACCATATATGTTCTGTTGCAAGAAAGCTGTTCTCATATGGTATGGAAATGGGGTATGTACAGATGAATCCGTTTACAACATTTAAAAGACGTACTACTGATACAAGAAAAGTTGTATGGACAGAAGAACAAATGATAAACTTTTTAAATGTAGCATACTCTGATTTTAAATTTAGAAATGTAGGTTTGATTGCACAAATGGCATACGAGTGGTGTCAAAGAATAGGAGATATGAGATTGTTAAAGTTTACTAGTATAGATTTTGATAACAGTGTGTTAAATTTACAACAATCTAAACGAAGAGCAAGAGTTGAGTTACCTATTAGTGACAACCTTCTTTCTATGTTACAGCAACAGAGAGAAGAGTTTGGGTTTCAAGAGTATGTTGCACCATATTATAAGACTATGGGTGGTATGTTCATTCCCTACAGCTTACAAAGAGTATCTGTTGTAGGTAAAAAGATAATGCAAAAAGCTGGACTACCTAATAATCTATGGTTGATGGACTTCAGACGTACAGGCACAACCGAAATGGTAGAAGCTGGGGTTTCTATGGGTCAGATTATGTCTGTTACAGGTCATGCAAATCCTAGTAGTGTCAAGCCATACATGAAGAATACACTAGCAAGTGCTGATAGTGCTTTGTCACTTAGAAAAGATTATTTAAATAATTCTTGACAGAAGTTTAAATACGTGTTATTAACATTCAACTGCCGAGGGGGTACATGTAATGATAGACATAAAAGAATATGTAGACAATCTAGATTTAAAAATAGGAGTAAGTAAAAGATTAAACTGCCCTATTTGTAATGGCTACAAAACATTTACAGTTACAAATAATATAGGTACACTACTTTGGAATTGTTATAAAGCATCGTGTAGTATAAAAGGTAATGCTCGTGTTAGGTTATCTGTAGATGATATAAAAAATATGCACAAAGAACCTACAGAAGAAGTAGAGTTTGAATTACCTGAATATATATTTCCTTTGCATACTAGGTCAGACATGAGAGGACATTCCTATGGATACTATGAATGGTTAGAACTAATTAAGTGTGAAGATATCATGTATGACATAAAAGAAAATCGTGTAGTGTTTGTAATAGAAAAAGATAATAAAATTGTAGATGCTGCAGGTCGTGCAAATGGTCGTGCTTTACCTAAATGGAAACGATATGGTAAAAGCAATGTTCCATACTCGTATGGCAAAGGAGACATAGCAGTGGTTGTAGAAGATTGTATTAGTGCTTATGTAGTAGGTAATAATATATATACTGGTGTTGCTTTATTGGGTACAAGTTTACTTGATGGACACAGAGACTTTCTAACTAACTTTAGTAAAGTTGTAGTTGCATTAGACCCTGATGCTCTACCTAAAACTTTACAAATAGCAAAAGAACTAAAGGGTTATGTAGATAATGTTAAAGTATTGAAGTTAGAAGATGATATAAAATATAGAAATAAAACAGACATTAACAATTTAAAGGAGTTAATATGGAATTAGGATTATTAAGAAGTCTTATGGACAAAGAGTTTTACGATGACCATCGTGGTGCTAAATGTCCTGACAGACTTTTCAGTAAAGATGTGAGGGCAATTAAGAAAGTTATTGATGAAGCACTAGGTAAATATCGAAGGTCTGTTACACCAGATGAGATAGAAGCTTTGTACTTCTCAAACAATCCATCACTTACTACTGCACAGAAAACTGTATACAGAGGTTTGTTCAGTAGAATTAAGAAAGAAAATACTATGGGTAATGACATAGCACAAGAAGTATTATCTAAACTATTTCAACAAGTTATAGGTGAGGACATAGCAAACTTAGGGTTTGATTATGTTAATGGTACAATCTCTTCACTAGAACCTTTAAGAAATATATTGGAACATTACAATGATGATTTTATTCCTAATCTAAATATTGAATGGGAAGACTTAGATATGGACACACTCTTAGCTAAGAATGATTTAGAAGCTAAGTATGTATTTAATATACCAAGCCTATCTAGGAGAATACAAGGCATCAATGCAGGACACTTAATTGAGGTAGGTGCTAGACCTAACACAGGTAAAACATCTTTTCATGCATCTTTGATTGCATCACCAAATGGTTTTGCATCACAAGGTGCTAAGTGTATTATATTATGCAATGAAGAAGGAAGTCACAGAGTTGGTGCTAGATACTTATGCTCTGCTACTGGAATGAATCTCAATCAGATAAAACAAGAACCAGCAAAAGCAAGAGACTTATATGCTAGGGTTAAACCAAATATACTGATGTATGATTCTACAGGTAGAGATATGGCATGGGTAGAGAGTGTATGTAAATCATATAAACCTGATGTCATTGTATTAGATATGGGAGATAAGTTTGCAAGAAGTGCGGGTTTTGCAAGGGCAGATGAAGCACTCAAAGCAAATGCTGTACATGCTAGACAGATTGCAAAACTATATAACTGTGCAGTATTTTATATGTCACAGCTATCTGCTGAAGCAGAAAATAAAGTAGTTCTTAATCAGAGTATGATGGAAGGAAGTAAAACAGGTAAGGCAGCAGAAGCTGACCTTATGTTACTTATAGCAAAGAACCCACCAGTAGACGGACAAGATGAAGCAGATAATCTTAGACACATTAATATAGTAAAGAATAAATTAACAGGGTGGCATGGTATTGTTCACTCAGAATTTAACTATGAAACAGCGAGGTACGAAGCATGATTAAATTAAAATTAAATAAAGGAGATATCAGAGAAGATGGAAAAAGGTATGATGGCTATACATGGAGAGAAGTTGGTGTTAATCATCATATGAATAATAAAGGTTTAATATATTATAAAAGAAAGTATAGAACTATTGATGGCTATTTACAACAAGGTGGCAATATGAAAAAAATTAAATACAATGCTACAGATGTTTCAGATATAGGTAAGGTAGTTACTTTATTATATGACCAACAAACAACAGGATTTTTATATGCCGTTACAAATTCTGCTTGGAAAGAGTGGGTTAAAATAGGTATGGCAGTTAATGCAGAAGATAGATTAAAAGGCTATCAAACATCTAGTCCTTTTAGAGACTATGAATTAAATATAGGTATGCCTGTTAAAGATAGACGATTAGCAGAAGCAGAAGCTCACAAACAAGCTGAAGAAATAGCAACAGAAAGAAAGGGAGAGTGGTTTAGAATGCCTTTAAGTAGTGCTACTAAAGTAGTAAAAGAAGTATCTCAGGAATTAGCATGACTTACATAGACTTACTGCATAAAGAATTAGAAGCTTCAGAAGAAAGATTAAAACTAGACGAAGAAAGAAACTATCATAAAGATATGTATGGTAGATCAGCACAGAAAAGTGTTGAGAGAACTAAAAAATTAATAGCTTTAAGAAAACATAAATCTTTAGATATACAAGAATATAATTTAGGATTAGTTCTTATAAACAATAAATTTGTAGTTAGTTTAGTTAGTAACAAATGGAGAATTATAAATAAAAGTAAATGGTATCTACATAAAGAAGATGTAGACCACTTTGTAAATACATATATAATAGGAGATAAGAATGAAACTAACGATTGACGTAGAGAATGATGTTGTAAAAAGGGGTGGTAAAATACACATGGACCCCTTTGAATCCGACAACAAGCTAGTTATGGTTGGCATACGTACAGATACAGGTGTTGAGTATTTATTTAGAACAGACACAGATGAACAAACTATATGGGTAGAGAAAATACAATCGCTGTTAGACAGTGCTACAATTATAATTGGTCATAACATCGTACACGATTTAATGTGGCTTTGGGAGTCTAATTTTAAGTATGAAGGTCCTGTGTTTGATACTATGTTAGGAGAGTATATATTACAACGTGGACAAAAACAACCACTGTCTTTGGAAGCATGTGCAGAAAGATATAACCTAGAAACTAAGAAACAAAGCACTATGAAAGAGTATTTTAAAAATGGAACACTTATGTCTGAAGTACCACACAATGAATTAGCAGACTATTTATCTGCTGATATACGTGCAACACAGGAGTTATACAATGAGATATCTAAGAAATTACAAGAAGAGGATAGCACTAGTCTTAATGATACTGTGTTACTCACAAACAAAGTTGCCCTTACATTGGCTAATATATATAGGAGGGGTTTTAATGTTGACATGGATTCTTTACAAGAAGTTAAGCAACAGTTTGTACAAGAAAAGAATGATGTATCGAAGAAGCTTTCTAGGTATGTTAAGGAACTCATGGGAGATACACCAATAAATTTAAATAGTCCAGAGCAAATGTCTTGGGTTGTTTATAGTAGAAAGCCTATGCAAAAAGAACTGTGGGCAAATAGCTTTACACCTTATATGAATAAAGCAGACTTTAATAAAACTGTTAGAGATAAATCTTCTATATTGTTTAAAACAAAAGCTGTTAAATGTAATTCATGTAATGGTAGTGGTCAAGTTAGAAAGACTAAAAAGAACGGTAGTCCTTACTCTAAACCTAGTAAATGTAAAGATTGTAACACACTTGGATATAACTTTATAAATACAGACCAAGTAGCAGGATTAAAGTTTAATGCACCCTCAGCTAAGTGGGTCAGTGCGAATGGTTTTAAAGTTAGTAAAGCAAATCTAAGTTTGTTACAAAGCATAGCTAAAGGTAGACATATGACAGAAGCTGTAGAGTTTCTATCTAACCTACAAAGGCTATCAGCATTAGATACTTATCTATCTTCTTTTGTAGAGGGTATTGAAACCTATACTAAAGCAGATGGTATGTTGCATGTAAGATTGTTACAACACAGAACATCTACAGGTAGATTTAGTGGAGCAGACCCTAACATGCAAAATATGCCTAGAGGTGGTACATTTCCTGTAAAGAAAGTATTCATATCTAGATGGGAAGGGGGCAAGATACTTGAAGCAGACTTTGCACAATTAGAGTTTAGAGCTGCAGCATATTTGTCACAAGATGAAACAGCAATGAAGGAGATACAAAATGGTTTTGACGTACATAGTTACACTGCTAAAGTTATTACTGAAGGTGGTCAAAGTATTAGTAGGCAAGAAGCAAAAGCCCACACATTTGCACCACTCTATGGGGCTACGGGGTTCGGAAGGACAAAGGCAGAAGCATCCTACTACGAACAGTTTACGGAAAAGTACAGAGGAATCGCATCTTGGCATTCCCGATTGGCTAAGGAAGCTGTAACAACAGGTAAAATAAAAACACCGTCAGGTAGAGAGTTTGCATTTCCTAATGTAACAAGACTAGGTAATGGCAAGGTAAGTTACTTTACACAGATTAAAAACTTTCCTGTTCAATCATTTGCTACTGCTGATATAGTTCCTGTTATTCTTATGGAGATAGAAGACAGACTTAAAGATATACAATCTTGTATTGTAAATACAGTGCATGACTCAATAGTAATTGATGTTCATCCTAATGAAATACAGACAGTCATAGATATTATAAATACAGTAAATAATAATATGACAGATATATTAAATAATGAGTTTAATATAGATATAAATGTTCCTTTATTATTAGAGTCAAAAATAGGTAATAATTGGCTTGACACGAAGGACATAATATGATACAACTGACAAACTACTAGAAAAGGAGAAAATTTTATGAGTAATGAAGTTAGTCTAATAGACACAAATAATTATGCTGCTATGGCACAAGCAATGGGCATGGTAGCAGAACAACCAAAGGAAAAGAAAAGTAATCTACCAAGATTAAGAATGCTACACTCTGGTATTATGGGAGAGAAAGTTTGGCAAGGAGAAACTTTAAGTGTAGAAGTTATAAAAGCAGGTTCATATAGATTAGAATTACCAAATGGTGAATATGTATATAGTGAAACTATAGCAATTAGACCTTTTATACAAAGATTTATGTACAAAAGATTTATAAAAAACATGGCAGCTAAGGCAGGAGAAAAGAAAGGAGACTTTTGTAAAACTGTAATGGCTGACAATTTAAACATAGACCTTAAAGATAACATGGGTGGTTTTAATTGTGGCAAACCAGCAGGATTTGTGCAAGACTTTAAAAGTTTACCTGAGTCTACACAAAAGTTAATTAAAGATATTAAAAGAGTTCGTGTAATCTTTGGTCTTGTAAAGTTAAACAATCCTTTAGATGAAAAAGGAAATAAAGTAAAACAAGAAGAAGTTCCATTTATATGGGAAGTAGATAATAGAGAAGCTTTTAAAATAACAGGTATTCCATTTGGAAAGCTTTCTCAAATGAAACGACTACTACCACAGCATAACATTAAGTTGTCCTCTGTAAAAGGACAGAGTGGCAGTGGTACAGTCGTATATTATTTACCTGTAGCAGAGTTAGATTTGAGTAAACAGATAAGCATCAGTGATGATGACCAAAAATCTTTCTCTTTATTTTTAGATTTTGTTCAAGTATGCAACGACTCGGTTGTAAAAGAGTGGGAATATAAAACTAAAAATAATATGAAACAGGTAGACAGAGATGTTGTAGATGATTTTATTGATATTGAATCAGGTAAGGAATTGTCATAATGCAGCATAGAGCAGAATTGGCAGTGCATAAGTATCTTACTGATGCTGTAAGTGGTAGTGGTTCTATGGGGGAAGATACTATTGAACAAATAGCTACAGATATAAAAGATGCTTTGCACCGTCAATTCAATAGCAAACAAAAAAGAAAATATTCATTACGAATGTCTAGTATAGGAAGACCGTCATGTCAGCAGTGGTTTGAAAAGAACCATCCCGATAAAGCACTTCCAAAACCTACAACATTTGTAATGAATATGATGATTGGGGATATAGTAGAAGCTATATTTAAAGGTTTACTAAAAGAAGCAAAAATAGATTTTACAGATTCTGAAAAAGTAGAACTTAAAGTAGGTAAGGATACTATAACAGGAACGTATGATTTAATACTAGATGGTGCAGTAGATGATATTAAATCAGCATCTAGTTGGTCTTACAAGTATAAGTTTGATTCTTATGATGCTTTAAAACAGAGTGATGGCTTTGGATATGTAGGTCAATTAGCTGGATATGCAAAAGCTACCAACTCAAAAGTAGGTGGTTGGTGGGTAATAAATAAAGCTAATGGAGAATTTAAATATGTACCTGCTACAGGCATAGAGATAGAAGATGAAATCTCTAAAATGAAAGATACAATAAAATCTGTAGAAACCAAAGAGTTAGTTAGATGCTTTGAACCTGAACCTGAATTATTTAGAGGTAAAGCTACAGGAAACACTGTGTTAAATAAAAATTGCACATTCTGTGACTTTAGACATTCTTGTTGGGAAACTATACAAGAGTTACCTGCCCAAATGTCAAAAGCAAAAGAACCAAAGATCGTGCCATATATATCGTTAGGAACAAGTTAATGGCAGCCTACAGTGCAACCCAAGTAGCACGTAGAAATGGGTATAGGAGTGGTTTGGAAGATACTGTTGCATCTTATCTAACAAACAATAAAATAGAGTTTCTCTATGAGAAGGTAAAGATTGAATGGGAAGACCTTGCTTATCGCACCTATACCCCAGATTTTATTTTATATAATGGAATAATAATAGAAACTAAAGGTATATTTACAGCAGCAGATAGGAGAAAGCATTTATGTATTAAGAAGCAACACAGCAATCTAGATATTAGATTTATATTTACTAATAGTAAAACTAAGCTACGTAAAGGAGCAAAGTCTTCTTATGCAGAATGGTGTATAAAATATGGATTTAGATACTATGATAGGATAATACCTGAAGATTGGTTAAAAGAAAAAGGCAAAAATAACCATGAGAAATTTATTAAATTTAACAAAGCAAAAATAAAAAGGAGATAGTTATGAAAGATGAAAACACATACAATAGGTCTTTTGGTAAGGAAGATTTTGTAATATCAATAAAACCCGACATAGACCCAGAAAATAAATGGACAGGACAAGTTGGTGTAGACATTACTTCCTCAGAAAAAAATCCATTAAATAGTACAGACTATAATCATATATTTTATCTTTGTAAAATGATGTGTAGTATTATACCTTTAATGGAAGAGGATGATGATTTAGTAGCTAGATTAGATTCATTTGTACAAGAATATGATTTAGCTAAACCTAAAGATGATAAGTTGATAGTAGCAAATGTAGATGACAATATAATTCAACTAGATTGGATTTCAAAAACAAAAGGGAGTGCATAATGGCAGCATCAATAAAAGACATGATTGATTTTGAAGGTAATAAAACTATGAAGGGCAGAGAGCTTGTAGATGAAATGGTTAATCATCCACCACACTATAATCAAAAAGGTATTGAGTGCATTGATGCTATTGAAGCTGCAACTGATGAAGGTTTTGAATATTATTTACAAGGAAACATAATTAAATATATGTGGAGATATAGATATAAAAATGGTGTAGAAGACTTGAAAAAAGCACAATGGTATCTAACTAAGTTAATAGAGATAAAAAATGACAATAAAACTTAAAATGATGGTAGTATTAGAGGTTGATGCAGAAGAATATCCTATACCCTCTGATGGAAATATAGCTGAAGAGTTTGAAGATACTATGCAAGATTTACTACATGATGTATATGGAGTAGAAATAAAGAAAATAAAAGTAATACAGGAGAATTAAATGAAAGAAAATATAAAAGAATTACCAACAGACTATCAAAAATTTATAGCATTATCTAGATATGCAAGATGGATTCCTGAGGAAAGCAGAAGAGAAGAATGGGTAGAAACTGTAGATAGGTATTTACAATATGTAGTAACACATGTTTCTAAAAAACATAAACTTGATTTGTCATTAAGTTTGCAGAATAAAATGTATGAGAACATAGTTAACTTAAATGTAATGCCTAGCATGAGAGCATTAATGACTGCAGGTAAAGCGTTAGATAGATGTCATGTAGCAGGTTATAACTGTTCATACTTACCTGTTGATAGCCCTCGTTCTTTTGATGAATGTATGTACATTCTTATGTGTGGTACAGGTGTAGGTTTCTCTGTTGAAAGAGAAAATGTAGATAAACTACCTATTGTTAATGAACACTTTGAGGACAGCACTACAACTATTAAAGTAGGTGACTCTCGTTCAGGTTGGGCTAAAGCCTTACG
>TARA_R110002012_G_scaffold18226_3_pt1 | contig 10782 bp, 7 predicted proteins | sample TARA_R110002012 | Tara Oceans TARA_R110002012 (sample SAMEA4396515) | marine metagenome | biome: Westerlies Biome; feature: [DCM] deep chlorophyll maximum layer (ENVO:01000326); material: water (ENVO:00002006), including particulate matter (ENVO:01000060) such as... | depth 40 m
CGCTGTTAACCGTAAAGTCGCGATGGGGTTATTATCCCGTTTAGGGTGCAACGTTAGGTGGGCTGAGAACGGCCATGATGCACTCGCCATGGTTGATGTACATCAGGTGCATCTGATATTTATGGATATCCAGCTGCCTGATATAGATGGCTTAATGGTCACCCAGCGCTTACGCAAACAGGGCGGCTGGTTGGCGTCGGTGCCGATTGTCGCCATGACGGCAGGGGGCATCGAAGATGATCGTCAACGCTGTCTGTCAGCCGGCATGAACGACTATATTACCAAGCCTTTATCGCTTTCAGCGTTAAGTAATGTGCTAGCGTTGCAGCTAATGGTGCCCCCCGACGAAGCTCCTCTGACAGCGCCGGTCGTACCAACCATTCAAGCGGAGCAAACGCTGCTGAATAGCGATACGCTCGCCATGCTCAAAACAACGTTAGGCAATGAAAGCCTGATCCAACTGATGATGCTTTACCATCAGCAGGTCAGTGAATACATCGAACAACTAACGGCTTGTCTGACGGTAAAGCCACTAGCGCCTGAGCAGACGCAGCAAGGTTTACGGCTTGCCCATCAACTGCGAGGTGAGTCAGCCAGCATAGGAGCCGACCAGCTTGCCGACGATGCAAAGCGGCTTGAAATATCACTCGCTACCCAGCAAGCCACTCCCGGTCAACGAGACGAAGCGTTCAGCACGTTAAGAGTCACTGCGGTGCACACACAAACCGCCCTGGAGAAATGGCGTCGTGATCACTTATCCCATTGAGCAGGGCATTGTTACCGCCGCCAGCCGACAACCCGATGCGCATTTGGCGGCGGCCGAGCTGGCGCAGGCTTTATGGCATGATCACCTGGGCTTCGTACTGTTTTTTTGCAGTGCCGAGTATGATTTAACAAGTTTGGCGGACGCGTTGGAAAGCCACTTCCCCTCCACGCCGCTCAGTGGCTGCACGACCGCGGGGGAGATTACGCCCTTGGGCTATGACCGCAGCTCCATTGTCGCGATGGGGTTTGACCATCGTTTATTTGCCATCGAAGTAGCGCTGATTGATGACCTGAACCATTTTGAACTGGCCAAGGCCCAGCCACTGGTGGACACGCTGTTGGAGCGCTGTCGTCGACAGGCAGTCGCGCCAATCAACGAGCACTGCTTTGCATTGACCTTATTGGACGGGCTATCCAGTCGTGAGGAGCAGGTACTCGCTACCCTGGATGCTGCGTTGGGACGTATTCCCAGTTTCGGTGGTTCGGCTGGCGATGATAATCATCTGACGCATACCCATGTGTATAGCGCTGGGCGCTTTCATACGCGCGCCGCGGTAGTCGTCATGATTAACACCCGGCTACCCTTTGAAGTATTTTCCACTCATCACTTAATACCGTTGACCCATAAGCTGGTAGTGACCGACGCCGACCGTGAACAGCGACGAGTCATTGAACTCAATGGATTACCCGCCGCTCACGTCTATGCGGAACTGGTAGGTAGCGCCCCAGAGCAGCTTAATGCAGCGGTGTTTGCCCGCCATCCGTTAGCGGTACGCATTGGCGGCCAGCACTATATACGCTCTATCCAGCGAGTGAATGCTGATCAAAGCCTAAGTTTTTACTGTGCGGTAGAGAATGGCATTGTGTTGACGGCCATGCAGTCTACGCCGCTGCTGGAGAACCTTCAGTCGATGCTCGCCGGTGTTACTGCCCGGTTAGGGGCGCCGAGTATCATTATTGGCTGCGACTGTTTTTTGCGCCGCATGGAGCTCGAAGCACTGGCACAGGTGGATCAAGCGTCGCAACTGCTGCGTCAGGCCGGGGTCGTAGGCTTTAATACCTATGGCGAGCAGTTGCATGGTATGCACGTCAATCAAACGTTTACGGGGGTGGCGTTTGGGTCTCTTCCAGTTGACAACCGACAGTGATGCAGCAGATAGCGGTGACGCCAAGGAGGCGTTAACGCTAGCAGAAGAGAATCGCCGCTTGCGTAAAATATGCGATGCATTAATGGAGCGCGTGGAAAGCGGTGGCGTCGCGGACCAAGCGCCCTATGCAGCGTTTGAGCGTTCGGTATTGCTAGCAGAACAGGTGCGTGAGCGCACCGACGCGCTGCACCGTACCCTGGACGAGCTGGGGCAGACCAACGTTCGCCTGCAGGCTGCAAAAGCGGAAGCCGAAAGCGCCAATCTATCCAAAACGAAATTTCTGGCGGCGGTGAGCCATGATTTGCTGCAGCCATTAAATGCCGCACGTCTGTTTGCCAGTGCATTAGAAACCCACTCTCTTCCCGATGCATCACAAATGCTGGTGAGCCATATAGGCCGCTCATTGAAGGATGTCGAGGGGCTGATTGGTACGTTGGTGGATATTTCACGCCTGGATGCCGGCGTGCTCCATGCCGATAAAGCTCCGTTTGCAGTGAGCACGTTGCTGGATGCGCTGGCCGAGGAGTATCGCCAAGTGGCCGCCGTGCGTGGGCTTGTGTTGCATTATATACCCTCGAGTGCGGTTATTGAGTCTGACTTAGCACTGCTGGCGCGGGTAGTGCGGAATTTTTTAAGTAATGCCGTGCGTTATACCGAGCATGGGCGAGTGGTGTTGGGCTGTCGAAGGCGACGTGACGGGTTGGAAATTGTCGTGGCGGATACCGGCCCCGGCATTCCTGAACAGCAACGTGAAGCGATCTTTCTGGAATTTCGTCGCGTTAATCAGCCTAACGGTGCTCATAGCCGCGGCTTAGGGCTGGGGTTAGCCATCGTTGATCGTATTAGTACGATGCTGGAACACCCTGTGTCGCTCGTCTCCCGCCCTGGTGTTGGCGCGCTATTTTCAATCACCGTACCCTATGCGTTAACGGAACCTGCCAGCCTTTCGAATCCATCTTCCGCGCGGCTTACCCACACCCCAGAGGATGCGCTGCACGGCTGTGTCATTTGGGTCATTGATGATGACCTGGGCATTATAGAGGGTATGCAGGCGCTGCTGGGCAGCTGGGGGTGTCGAGTTCGTGCTGCCGCCACGGCGAGTGCGTTAGAGGCGGTCAGCGACGGGGAACAGCCGGATGTTCTGCTGGTCGACTACCATCTGGGGGAGCATTACGAAAACGGTATTGCGGTGGCGACTCGGTTGCAGCAGCGCTATCCAGGCTTATTGTCGGTAGTGATTACCGCCAACCATGAGGCGGACATTAAGCGCGCCACGCGCGAAGCCGGCATGCACTGTTTGCTTAAACCGCTAAAGCCCCTGCGACTACGCATGCTGCTAGCCAGTCTGCTGAGTGAGTGAGCTAGCGTGTGCGTTTAGCCTGGTAAACGATTAACTCTTCCTCACCGGCGATAACGATGGCATGCACCCGGCTAGTCGCTTTCAACTTACGTAAAATCGCCGATACATGAGTTTTTACGGTGGTTTCGGCAATCGATAATTCTCGTGCAATCAGCTTATTAGACATACCCTTCGCCATGCAGCCCAGTACTGCTAGCTGTTTATCGGTCAAGCGCGCCAAGCGTTCGCTGGAGGCTGAATCGTCGCTGCTTGAGGGTAGTGACGTAGCACGCGGCGCCGGGCGACGCATAATGTCTGGTGGTAAATAGAGTTGGCCTTCCAGAATCTGCAACAACGCCGCCAGAAGCGCTGCTCGAGGGGTAGATTTGGGAATATATCCCACCGCTCCCAGGGTGATGGCATCCAGCACCAGTTGGCGTTCTTGATGAGCGGAAACAATGGCGACGGGCAGCCACGGGAATTTTTCGCGCAATCGAGTCAACCCCTCCAATCCTTCGGCATCCGGCAGGCTAAGATCCAGCAGCAATAAGTCCAGCTCGGTGTGCTGTTCAACTAGCGTGATCGCCTCGGCAAGGCTCTCCGCCTCCATTAGTTGGCAACCCTTTAGCCCACCGGTAATGACGGTTTGCATCGCGTCACGGAACAGTGGGTGATCATCTGCCACCAACAGGGAATACATGGCGTCTCCTACCAAGGGATGAGGGATAATCCTGCCATCGGGCTATATCACCTTCGGCGCAAGTGAATAACACTGTCAGGGCACCTTTAATAATCATAATACTCAGGAGCAATAAAATGATCTACGCCAACCCTGGTGATACCGGCTCAGTAGTGTCCTTTGAAAAACGTTATGGTAACTATATCGGTGGTGAATTTGTTGCCCCGGTAAAGGGCCAGTACTTTGATAATATTAGCCCCGTTAATGGTCACGTCTTTTGCGAAATCCCTCGTTCTACGGCGGAAGATATCGATAAAGCGTTAGACGCTGCTCACCAAGCCGCGCCTGCCTGGGGAAAAACCTCGGTGCAAGAACGCAGCAATATCCTGCTTAAAATTGCCGACCGCATTGAGCAAAATCTGGAAATGCTGGCGGTGGCGGAAACCTGGGATAACGGCAAGGCGGTTCGCGAAACCCTGAATGCCGATATCCCGCTGGCGGTTGACCATTTCCGCTATTTTGCTGGCTGTTTGCGCTCGCAAGAGGGCACCGCCGCCGATATCGATGCCAATACGGTGTCTTACCATTTTCACGAGCCGTTGGGCGTCGTGGGGCAGATTATTCCCTGGAATTTCCCGGTATTAATGGCCGCCTGGAAGCTGGCGCCTGCCTTGGCAGCGGGCAACTGCGTGGTATTAAAGCCTGCCGAGCAAACCCCCGCCTCAATCCTGAAGGTAGTGGAAGTGATCGGTGACTTGCTGCCGCCCGGGGTGCTGAATATCGTTAATGGTTTTGGCGCTGAAGCTGGCCAGGCGCTGGCCAGCAGCAAGCGTATCGCCAAGATTGCGTTTACCGGCTCGACTCCGGTGGGCTCGCATATTCTGAAATGCGCCGCGGAAAATATTATTCCTTCTACCGTCGAGCTAGGTGGTAAGTCACCCAATATCTATTTTGCCGATATTATGAACGCTGAGCCGACGTTCATTGATAAAGCGGTCGAAGGGCTGGTACTGGCGTTCTTTAATCAGGGCGAAGTGTGTACCTGCCCATCTCGCGCGCTAATCCAAGAAAGCATGTATGACGACTTCATGGCGAAAGTGATCGAACGAACTCAAACCATTAAGCGTGGTAACCCGCTGGATACCGACGTACAGGTTGGAGCCCAGGCCTCCCAGGAGCAGTTCGACAAGATCATGTCCTACATGGATATCGCCCGCGAAGAAGGCGCCGAGTTCCTGACCGGGGGCGACAAAGAAACAATGGATGACAGCATCAATAGCGGTTACTACATCCAGCCGACCTTGCTGAAGGGCAATAATCAGATGCGTGTCTTCCAGGAAGAAATTTTTGGTCCGGTCGTCGCGGTAACCACTTTCAAGGATGAGGAAGAAGCGCTGGCGATTGCCAACGATACCGAATTTGGCCTGGGTGCAGGCGTATGGAGCCGTGATATTAACGTTGCTTTCCGCATGGGTCGCGGTATTCAAGCCGGACGTGTCTGGACCAACTGCTACCATCAGTATCCTGCCCACGCCGCCTTTGGTGGTTACAAAAAGTCCGGCGTTGGCCGCGAAACCCACAAAATCGCCCTTGAACACTATCAGCAAACTAAAAATCTGCTGGTCAGCTACGACATCAACCCTCTGGGCTTCTTCTAATCCGCCCGTCTTTTCGTCTTCTGTATTGCTAACCACTCCGCCTGGCGTTAGCCGGGCGGTATTGTCAGTTCCCCTGACGCTGACGCTACGATAAGAGCAGTCATTAAGCTGCCGTATCGATCATCATTAGGAGTTACATTATGGATAGCACAATGCGTGCGGCGGTTGTTCGTGAGTTTGGTCAACCATTAGTCATAGAAGAAGTGAGCGTGCCTCGTCCCAAGCGTGGCGAAGTATTAATGAAGGTAGCGGCCTCCGGGGTATGTCATACCGATTTACACGCAGCCCACGGGGATTGGCCCGTGAAGCCTTCGCCGCCATTTATTCCCGGACATGAGGGAGTGGGGCACGTCGTGGCGGTAGGCGAAGGGGTTAGCCATCTCAAGGAAGGCGATCGTATTGGTGTGCCCTGGCTCTACTCGGCTTGTGGCTTCTGCGAGCACTGTCTAGGCGGCTGGGAAACCCTGTGTGAATCCCAACAGAACACCGGCTATAGCGTCGACGGTGGCTTTGCTGATTACACCGTCGCGGATGCAGGCTACGTGGGGCGCTTGCCGGACAGTATTGATTTTATTGAAATTGCGCCAGTGCTGTGTGCCGGGGTAACGGTGTATAAGGGCTTGAAAATGACCGATACCCGCCCCGGCCAGTGGGTGGTTATTTCGGGCATTGGTGGCCTTGGTCACATGGCGGTGCAGTACGCCAAGGCCATGGGCCTGAACGTGGCCGCGGTAGATGTCGATGATAGCAAGTTAGCCCTGGCTGAGCGATTAGGCGCCACGGTCACGGTCAATGCCATGAAAACCGACCCAGCGGCGTACCTGAAAAAAACGATTGGTGGTGCTCATGGCGCGTTAGTCACTGCGGTGTCGCCCAAGGCCTTTGATCAGGCTCAGAACATGCTTCGTCGCGGTGGCACGCTAGTGCTCAATGGCTTACCGCCGGGGGACTTCCCACTGCCAATTTTTAGCACCGTGCTTAACGGGATTACCATTCGTGGCTCTATCGTAGGGACGCGTAACGATCTCCAGGAGGCGCTGGATTTCGCCGCCGAAGGTAAGGTGAAAGCCACCGTCGCTACCGATACGCTGGACAATATCAACGATGTTTTCCAGCGCATGATCGACGGCAAGATAGAGGGCCGCATCGTACTTGATATGACCAATTGAAAAAACCACCAGGGGAGGCAACTCCCCTATTGTTTGTCGACGCTAGCCAACCAGCGTTTTGACATGCGCTCAGCATGGGCCAGATTGCTGACGACCGCTAACTTGCCCGCCTCACGCTTAATGCCCGCCCGTTTGATCTTCAGCGCCATACGCGCTGGCAGCCCAACAAAGATGACGCCCACCCGTTGCTCGTTTAGCTCTCGGCGTAGCGAATCCAGCGCTACCATGGCCGTGGTATCCAGGCTGGGTACCTCGCGCATATCCAGCACAACGATACGCACGCCGTGATCAATCACCCTCAACGTGGCAATGGCCTTTTCAGCAGCACCAAAAAATAGTGGGCCGGTGATTTTGTAGTGCGCCACGTGGGCAGGGAAGTGCTCGCCTGTGGGAGGGGCGGTCAAGCGCTGAGTATTGGTCAATTGAGCCATCCGGCGAATAAATAGCGCGGCGGCCAGACCAATGCCTACTGCGACGGCTATCACCATGTCGAAAATCACGGTGAGCAGAAAACAGATGACCAGCACCCACACGTCGCTGGCAGGGGCGGTTTTTAGGGTATGGATAAAGTGGCGCGCCTCGCTCATGTTCCAGGCAATAATAAACAGCAGGGCCGCCAAGGCTGCCATGGGAACATAGCCAAGCACCCCTGCCAGCGCGACGACTGCCAGCAACACCACCAGGGAATGCACGAGCGCGGAAATGGGTGAAAACGCGCCGCTTTTAATATTGGTGGCGGTGCGGGCAAGTGCAGCAGTGGCGGTAATGCCGCCAAAAAAGGGCACTACCATATTGCCCAGTCCTTGGCCGATCAGCTCGGTGTTCGGGTCGTGGCGGGTACGGGTCAGACCATCTGCCACCACCGCACACAGCAGCGACTCAATGGCGGCCAATAATGCAATGGCCAGTGCTGGTCCGAGCAGCGCCTGAATCAGCGCAAAGTTGACCTCAAGCGGGTTGCCATTGGCGTCAGGAAAATGCCACGGCAGCATAAAGCTTGGTGCGAAGGGGGGAATACCGCTGCCACTTTCGCCCTGAAACTCCCAGCTAAACCGCGAGGCGATGGTATCAACCTCAATACCTCCCAACGACAGCAATAATGCGGCCAGTGTGCCCACCGCCAACCCTACCAAAGGCGCTGGAACTGGCGTTTTTAAACGCGGCCAGACGAGTAGCGTCGCCAAGGTGACCAGGCCCACGCTGATTTCTGTCGGTGAAAGACTGGGTATCGCTCGGCCAATCAGCATTAGGTTATGCAGTGTGTTGTCGCCTAGCTCCACCCCGGCCAAGCCAAGAAAGTCAGGCAGTTGTAACAGCGCAATCACTACCCCGATGCCCGCCGTGAAACCAAGTATTACCGGGTAAGGAACATACTGAATAAGGCTGCCCAGTCGTGACAGTCCCAGCGCTACCAAAATCGCTCCGGCCATGAAGGTAGCGATCAATAGGCCGCCGAGACCATGGTTAGCGACGATGGGAAAGAGGATGACCACAAATGCCGCGGTAGGGCCTGAAATATTAAAGCGCGATCCGCCAGTCAAGGCGATCACCGCACCTGCCACAATGGCGGTGTAAAGCCCGTGCTGAGGCGGCACGCCCGTCGCGATGGCTAACGCCATGGAAAGGGGGACGGCGACCACGCCAATGGTAAGACCCGCCATCACATCACGCTTTAATTTACTGAGCGTATATCCTTCACGCCAGGCGTTTACGATTGCGCTGCCTGGCATCGGGAAAATGTAACCCGAGGAGCGACGGGGACGAGACATGGGGCCAGCCTCCTAAAAATAGGGAAAACAGGCCATTACGCTACGCCTATGGTGAAATTTGCACAACAGGGCGTTAATCGCGAAGCCGTTCGCGCACAAAAAAATCCCGGCACTCAGGCCGGGATTCGTCGTTCAGGATAAGCGCTAACGTGGTTATATCTGTGAATCTTGAGGCGGTTCGCCGATAGTGCCAGGCATCGCCTGAACGTGGCCCATCTGTTGCCCAGCCAGCGTGAGGAAGTGTAAATGGCGCTCATACTCGGCCACCAAATCACCAATCACCTGCCCGCGGGTGTAGCCGTTAAGGTCTTTTTCTTGACCCCCTTCTGCCAAGTAGACGTCGAGACGTACATAAAAGTCATCATCTGCCGGGATAAAGCTTGGTGTGCGCATCCGGTGCGGACAAACCTGGTAGACAAAGCTGGTGGCTTCTCCGAAGTCGACCTGAAGCGTTAGGTTCGGTAACGACTCACCTTCAAGATGCTCTTCGACCACATTGGCGGTTTGGCCACGACGTTCAAGCTCCTGAGCAAACTGCGTCATCGCTGGACGAATCGAGTGCTCAATGGTCGCGGCGGCGCCTGCGCGATTAGAGGTATCTAACGCACGATCCAAGCGCTCTTTCCAGTCACCACCAGGCGCGCTGCCTGCGATCATACGACGCGCATCCGCTTTGCTGCCTTCCAGTTTCAATGCTTTATACATGCCGACCATCACCGCAAAAATGACCACTGAGAAGGGGAGTGCGGTGATGACGACGGCGCTCTGCAGCGCATTTAAGCCTCCGGCCATCAGCAAGGCAATGGTGATCAATCCAATCACCGCCGACCAGAAAATACGTAGTTTTACCGGTGCATCGTGATTTACGTCGCTCAGAATGGAGGTGAAGTTGGCTAATACCAGCGCACCGGAATCCGCAGAGGTAATAAAGAACACGATACCCAGCACGGTGACCACGGCGGCGGTAATGCCCACGTAAGGGTAGTACTCAAGGAGTGTATAGAGCGTGGTTTGCGGCGTGTTAAGGGCCTGTTCACCCAGTTCGGCCACGCCTTGATTGGCCACCAGCTCAATACCGCTGTTACCGAATACCGACATCCATACCATCATAAAAGCCAGGGGAATAAACAACGCGCCTGCGACAAATTCACGAATGGTCCTGCCTCGAGAGATACGAGCCAGAAATAGACCCACAAACGGGGTCCAGGCAATCCACCAGCCCCAGAAGAAGATGGTCCACCACATTTTCCACTCTTGAGCACTCTCATCGGCAAAGGCATAGGTGTCAAAGCTGGCACCGACAAAACCCGACAGATAATCCCCCGCGTTATTGACCACTTTATCCAGCAGTACCAGTGTGTCGCCGGAAAAGAGCACAAACAGCATGAGCGCCAATGCCAGCAGCATGTTGAATTCAGAGAGGCGGCGTATGCCTTTTTCAACACCGGTCACCACCGAAATCGTTGCCAATACCACCACCAGTACAATCAAGATCACTTGAACCGTGAGAGTTTCCGGCACGCCAAACATATAGGTGAGGCCGTAGTTAAGTTGCATCACCCCAATGCCGAGACTGGTAGCAATACCGAACACGGTTGAAATGACCGCGGTAATGTCTACCGCGTTACCAATCGGGCCGTGGATACGTTTGCCCAGTATCGGGTAGAGCGCGCTGCGGATGGCCAGCGGTAGGCGATGACGATAGCTGAAGTAAGCCAACGCCATACCCATCAACACGTACAGCCCCCAGCCGGAGAGCCCCCAGTGCAGATAGGTTTGAACGACGGCATTACGCATCGCGGCTTGGCTTTCCGGGGTTAAATCCGGTGGTGCCAAGTAGTGCGCTACCGGTTCGGCAACGCTGAAGAACAACAGGTCGATACCGATACCTGCGGCAAACAGCATGGCCGACCAAGAGAGCAGCGAAAACTCGGGGCGTGAATGGTCGGGTCCCAGGCGGATGCTGCCAAAGCGGGACATGCCAATGGCGATCACGAATACCAGGTACGCCACAATAGCGAGCATGTAGTACCAACCAAACGTTTTGCTTACCCAGGCAAGTCCAGCATCAAAAAAGGCGCCGGCTTGCTCGGTAAACAGCATGGTGAGCACTAAAAAGATGAGGATGCCCGCCACGCTGCCGTGGAAAACCACGGGATTGAGGCGGTCTCGGGAGGGGAGAATGGGATTGTCTTTCGCCATGCAGGCGGACTCCTGTTTTTGAACGGTGAATTTTATTTTGAATGAACGTTCAA
>TARA_R110002012_G_scaffold322076_1_pt1 | contig 10782 bp, 8 predicted proteins | sample TARA_R110002012 | Tara Oceans TARA_R110002012 (sample SAMEA4396515) | marine metagenome | biome: Westerlies Biome; feature: [DCM] deep chlorophyll maximum layer (ENVO:01000326); material: water (ENVO:00002006), including particulate matter (ENVO:01000060) such as... | depth 40 m
CTGGTAGCAAGTTTAGGCTTTATTCCCATGGCACTTAATGTCGGAACAGGGGCTGAAGTGCAAAGACCGTTGGCAACGGTAGTGATTGGCGGGATCATCTCGTCCACTATTTTAACATTAATCATATTACCGGTTTTATATCGGATCATGCATACGAAACTAATCAAAGTATGATGGTTAGGCACCGTATTGCATGAAATACGGTGCCGCTTAGTCTCGATAAGCTAACCTCAGATCTTTTGAGCACGTTTAAACATAATAAATGAATGGAAATATGAGTGAACAATATAAAAGAGTGGTACGCAATCTAGTTAGATTGATGAATTAGCACGGCTGGAATTAGTCTATTTCAAATATGTAGATCGCACAAATTAATTAGTTCGATAGGTTAGTGGGGCTCTGGAGGCCCCTTCATAGAATTGGTCTCTCTTACTTGCGAACTAAGGCCGATAACACACTCTGATAGCGGATGGTGTTTGCTTGAAATACCTACTTTAAATAAAAGACGTCAAATAGCGCCTTGCGCGTCTATATTTTGTTTCAGGTCAAAATTAAGGGGATTCGTTAGAGTGGGGTTTAATGTCTTGGGTTTGTCCTCTCCTCCACTAGGTAGTTCTAAATCGAATGCGTTATCTTTCAAAATTTCTAGGTCGTTATCAACAATATTTATTTTTTAAAACTATAAAATGAAATACAAATCTCTAGTTTTTTATGTTAGCTAGTAAGTATAGTAAGCGAGTGTCGGCTTCTTTTAGGGTAGACATACCCTTACCCTTATTGAAGAAAATATTATCCTCGGTAATCTCGCCCACAAAATAGAATCCCTAATTTGATTAGCCAACCTGCTAGACATTCAAGCTCAGGTTACCATCTGCCAGTTTGAGCATATGTTGGCATTGGCCGTCGCAGCTTCTAGCAAGGCAGCTCTGCGTCAGCTATCACAGAATGAATTTTAATTAAGGGCTGGTAAGAAGTGTGCCAGAGTTTAGGAGAATTATCGAATGTGGACGGGAATTCTCCAACAAAACAAGCAGTGCTCACATATATTAATAAAAGAAGTTGGCGATTCTTATAGATTTCGTTTGGGTAAAAAAGATATGAACATGATAAGAACTATCAGTAAAGTTGCCAAAGAACTGGCTATCAATATAGAAACCGTTCGCTTCTATGAACGTCGTAGATTAATAGAACAACCGCCAAAACCTGAGTTGGGCTACCGCCATTATCCCGATGAAACGGTTAGCCGTATCCGTTTCATTAAGCGGGCGCAAGAGTTAGGGTTTACCCTGGAAGAGATCGCCAACCTGTTAAGCTTGAATGACCGCCCATGTGCTCAGGTGCAGGAATTGGCTGAATATAAACTCAGCGCCGTCATGGAAAAAATTGCCGATCTGAAGCGACTCGAAAGTGCACTCAAGGCATTATTGACGCAATGTAAGAGTAATAACGACGACGAACATTGCCCTATTATCGACTCCCTACAACCTTAATTAGTTTTACACGGGCATCACAAAAACGCTTGACTCCGTACATCGGTACGGAGATTACACTTGCTCCATACACTGAAATCAGAGGAGTAAGTCGTGTCCCAGAAAGAATCCAATCTACCTATTATAGGTGGTGTGATTGCCGCTGTTGGCGCTGGTCTGTGCTGCGCTGGCCCTTTCGTCTTGTTGCTGCTAGGCGTGAGTGGCTCCTGGATTGGCAATTTAACCCTGTTAGAGCCATACCGCCCCTTATTTATCTTGCTGGTTATAGCATTATTTGGCTTTGCTGGCTGGAAGGTCTATCGCCCCGTCGAGGAGTGCGAACCCGGAACGGCCTGTGCAGTTCCTCAAGTGCGAAAACGCCGGAAGGTGATCTTTTGGTTAACGGCACTGACTGCGTTGGTGTTAGTCACCAGTAATTATTGGATTGTCTGGTTCGCCTGAATACTTTCTTACCGCTCACTTTTATTAATGACTTATACGTTACTGGAGAAAATGATGAAAAAAATTGCCTTGTTGCCTTTGTTCGCCTTGACCAGCCAGACCGCTTTTGCTGCGCCGAAAACAGTTACTTTGGAAGTTCCAACCATGAACTGTGTGACCTGCCCCTTTACGGTCAAAAAGGCCTTAAAAAATGTTGAGGGTGTGAGTAAAGCTGAAGTCACCTTTGAAACCAAATTGGCAGTCGTCTCATTCGACGACGAAAAAACCACAGTAAAAGCACTGACCCAAGCCACCACTAATGCGGGTTATCCGTCGACGCTCAAGAAGTAAAGCATGGAAATGCTAATACGGTTACTGACCCGGTTCGGCGATAAGATTAGCTCATTGGGCGTGCTGGTTTCTGCTATGGGATGTGCCATGTGTTTCCCGGCCATTGCCAGTCTGGGCGCTGCAGTAGGACTGGGTTTTCTCAGCCAATGGGAAGGTTTGTTTGTTAATACCTTGTTACCGTTGTTTGCCTGGATAGCCTTGGTACTCAACGGACTTGGCTGGTTCAGTCACCGGCAATGGCACCGTAGCGCGCTGGGTGTGGTTGGACCATTTTATTGTTGTTATCGCTCTATCCGTTTTTCCAATACGGCTGGAGCAGCTATGTCACCTATTCAGCGTTAGGCCTGATGGTTGCCGTATCGCTTTGGGTATTCTTTTCACCGGCGAATAAGCGCTGTGATGATGACAGTTGCGCGGTTTAACTCGATGAAATGCCTGACTACAATTTGAGGAAAACGAATGATTTTACTATCGATAGAAGGGATGACCTGTCCAAGTTGCGTCGCCCACGTTAAAGAAGCGCTCGATGCAATCGAAGGCGTGAATAAGGTTGAAATATCTTATGAAAACGCCAGCTCAACGATCACCGCAAAGGGTGGGGTCAGCGTAACCGATCTCATCGGAGCAATTGAAGCCCTGGGTTATACCGCAAAAGAAAACCCCTTAGCGGAAAATACAGCACCGAACGACTGCTGTGACAACGAAACTGCAAGCAATACAGAAAGCAACCAAACTCAACACGTGGCGATTATCGGTACGGGTTCCGGCGCTTTTGCCTGTGCTATCAAAGCCGCTGAAGGTGGTGCCAAGGTCACTCTTATTGAGGGAGCCGATGTGATTGGCGGCTGTTGCGTTAATGTCGGCTGCGTACCCTCAAAAATTCTGATCCGCGCCGCTCAAATGGCACAGCAGCAACGCAATAATCCCTTTACCGGACTGGAAAATCATGCGCCCCAATTGAGTCGTGCCCTGTTGGCCGAGCAGCAAACCGCTCGGGTCGAAGAGCTGCGCGCGGCAAAGTACCAGAATATTCTAGAGACCAACCCGGCACTTAGTTTACTTAAAGGTTGGGCGCAATTTAAAAATGCAAACACCCTGATAGTCAGAAAAAATGATGGCACTGAGCAGGAATTCACTGCTGATAAAATCCTGATCGCCACAGGATCAACACCTACCATTCCTCCAATCGACGGATTAACCGAAACGCCTTACTGGACCTCCACCGAAGCGCTGTTCGCTAAGGAGTTGCCGCAGCACCTAGTCGTGATTGGTTCGTCAGTTGTCGCATTGGAAATTGCCCAGGCATATCGCCGTTTAGGCAGTGGAGTCACGGTATTAGCAAGACATACATTGCTTTATTGGGAGGATCCCTTGCTGGGTGAAAAACTCACCGGCTGTTTTGAAAAAGAAGGCATTCGAGTATTAAACAATACGCAGGCTATCAAGGTGACCCACGATGGAAGCCAATTTACATTGGAAACTAACGCGGGCGATCTACGCTGCGATCATTTGCTGGTAAGCACCGGGCGACACGCCAATAGCGACCAACTCAATCTCGAAGCGGTGGGTGTCACGACCAACAAAAACGGCGAAATCATTGTTAACGAACGCATGGAAACGAATGTTCCCGGTATTTACGCCGCCGGAGACTGCTGCAACATGCCACAATTCGTCTATGTCGCCGCGGCCGCCGGAAGCCGTGCCGGTATCAACATGACGGGGGGAGACGACAAACTGGATCTGTCCACCATGCCCGCCGTAATCTTTACTGATCCTCAAGTGGCCACTGTTGGACTCACGGAAGAACAAGCCAAAGCTCAAGGCACTGCAACCGACAGCCGCGTGTTGGAGATGGAAAACGTTCCTCGCGCCTCGGCCAATTTCGAAACCGATGGATTTATCAAGCTGGTGGTTGAAAAGGTCAGTGGACGCCTGATCGGTGCGCAAATTCTGGCCCATGAAGGTGGTGAACTGATCCAGAGTGCAGCTTTAGCCATCGGGAACCGTATGACGGTGATCGAATTAGCCGATCAGCTCTTCCCCTACCTGACCATGGTAGAAGGTCTGAAGCTCTGCGCGCAAACCTTTAACAAGGATGTTAATGAATTGTCTTGCTGCGCGGGTTAACTGCCCATTTTTAACAAATCAACAGGGAGAGTTGGTTTGGCACTGTAATCTATATATTTTAAGTAAAATGGAGTATATGATTGCCCCTACGTGGTTTTAATATTGGTCGATAATACGTTGTAAATTAATGGAGTCACGATACTTACTAATGGGATTTGAACCAGTAATCCAGCTATGATAGTAACTGCTAGAGGCTGTTGCATAGCGGAGCCCTGCCCAAGAGCTAATGCCAACGGAAGTAGTGCTAAAATAGCAGCAACAGTCGTCATCATTATTGGCCGTAAACGATTCAACCCAGCATTTAATAACGCACTTTGTTGACTCAGTCCTTGCTGGCACAGCGTTTGATATTCCGAAAAGAAGAAAATTGAAACTTCCGTTACTATGCCTAATATCATGGTCATTCCCATAATGGCGGTAATATTAAGTTCTATTCCTGTAAACCATAAACCAATAAATACTGCGGGCATGGCTAAAAGAGGGGTTACAATAATTGCGATCGCAATCGCAAAATCTTCATATAGAAAAAGCAGCAGTAAGAAAACCAAAGCTAGAGCAGATGTGAAAACTTGTATAAGTCCTTTGAAAGCAATTTGTTGTTGCTTATATAATCCGCCAAGTTCATAGTATTGGCCATTCGTTAGTAGCTTGGACTGTGTTATTTGAGACTTTATCTCCGCTATGGTTGACCCGAGATCTCTGCCCGTGATCCTTGCCGTAATGGGTACCATACGTTTTAGATTGTCGCGGCTAATTTGCACCTGTCCAGTGGCTAAGGTTACCGTCGCGATTCGTTTTAATGGAAATTGATGACCGTCGCTTGCTTGTATCCATATGTTCTCGATTGAATCGATACTTTTTCTATGTACGGCAGGGATCCATAACCTGACGTTAATTAGTTTTAATCCCTGTTGTACTTGAGTGGTTATATCACCAGAAAACCAAGTATTGAGTTGTTTTGTAATATATTGTGGGTCAACACCTTCTAAGCCAGCTTTATCTCTGTCTACTGTTATGTTGATTGCATCTCCAGATGGTACAAGTCCATCTTTAATATCAACAACGCCTGTTATGTTGCTAATAAGTTTTGCAATTTGAGGTGCGGTTTCAAGCAGTGCCTTTTGATCATCGCCATACAACTTTATTTCTATGGGCTGAGGTACAGCGGTTAAATCGCCGATTAAATCCTCCATTAATAAAGCCATTTCGACTTCAATCCCAGGCACCTTAAATTCAATATCGGTTCGCAGATCATCCATAATGGCTTGAATATTAGGCCTTGGGAAACCTGTTAAGCGAATAAAAAAATCGCCTTCATTTGCTTCAGTCAATCCTCCACCTAACTGCAAGCCAGTTCTGCGTGAATAGGTATCCACATTGGGGTTTTGTTGAATTATTTTTTCAATTTGCTGCAACACGCGGTCAGTTTCGGCAAGTGATGTACTGGCAGGAGCGACATAGTCAAGTATAAAGCCACCTTCATCCATTTTCGGCATGAAACCGGAACCAACTTGATGGAATGAATAGTACCCGAGGAATATAATGGGGAGTAAGGCAACTAATGCTAGCCAAGGCTTAACAAACATGCTCCTCATAATGCTTTTATAACAATTTAGAATGGCTCTAAATATTTTTCCATTATCCTCTTTTTCTGCGTCTTTTTGGGTGAGTAAATGCTCAGCAATTATGGGCACTGCGAGCCAGGCTAGTAAAAATGAGATAATCAAGCTACTGGCCATTGTCATAGAAAGGGCTTTAAAGAAAGCGCCGGTGACACCAGATAGAAAAGCTAGAGGTGCAAAAATGACAACTGTTGCAGTAGAAGAGCCGGTTAGCGGCTTTGTAAATTCAATTGCAGCGTTACGCACAGTCAATGCAGTATTGCCTTTATTCTCACGCAAGCGCCTAACGATGTGCTCAATCATGACAATAGCATCATCGACGATCAAACCTACAGCAGCGGCCATACCACCAAGTGTCATAATATTAAAACTCATGTTTAATAGCGTTAATAGTAATGTGGTAGTAGCGAGTACGGCCGGTACTATAACAATGGCAATTAAAGTGATTTTAGTATTACGTAAGAACACCAGTATTACAAAAGCAGCCAATACAACTCCAATTATAATGGCGTCTCGAACACTTTTACCAGCTTCGGTTATAAGCTCGCTCTGATCGTACCAATTAGCTAGATTAATATCTTTGGGTAATTGGGCACGAAAGTTGAGTATTTTACTTTTTATATCATCAACAATTTGGACGGAATTACCAGTTGGCTGTTGATATATTTGGATTAGAACGGCATTTTTTCCATCAGCAGTAACATTTGTCCATTGCGGAGATGTAGTTACATCAATTTCAGCGATATCGCTAAGTCGTACAATACCATCCTCACCACTTTTTATAACTGAATCTTTTAATGTTTGTAATGACTGAATGCGTGTATCTGAGATTATTAAAAACAGCTTATAATGCGCTTCCAATCTTCCTACAGCTTGCAACGTATTGCTGGCGGATATGGCCTGTGCGACATCTGTAAACGTTAAGGAGAGTGCAGCAAGCTTCTCTGGCGAAATTAAAATCTGATATTCGGACTTCTCTCCTCCGGCCACAACGACCTTAGCAACCCCGTTTATTGATGACAGTAGTGGTATAAGTTGAAACTCTCCAATATCACGCAATGCAACTAGTGATTCTGTCGAAGATGTCAGACTATAAGCTGCCACAGGAAACACGGTGGGATCCATTCGTCTCACGTTAAATTTTGTCCCCTGGGGGAGTTCCGGAAGAATTTGATTCAGGGCGGCGTCTACTAGCAATATAGCTGATACCATGTCATCGCCCCAAGCAAAGTTAATAGAAATTTCAGCGCTTCCTCGGCTTGTCGTAGAACGTAAATTAACGACACCAGGCACAGAACGTACGGTTTGTTCAATTTTTCGTGTCACCATAATTTCCATTTGATCAGCAGGCCGATCACCAGCCTCTACTGACACAACAACACGTGGAAAGTCTACATGTGGGAAGAGCGCAACGGGTAATTTACTAGCTGCAAATACCCCTGATAGTGCTAGTAGCACTACAAGGAAAAAAATAGAACGTCTATGTTTCGCTGCCCAGTGAGCTAAATCCATTATTTCATGTCCCGAGTTAGCATGCCGTCCCTAAGAATATAATTTCCGAGAACAACGACTTTTTCACCTTCTTTTATATCACCTGATATTGCAGTTAAACTATTTTGTTCCCCCCGTTTTTCTATATAAATTTTATGGGCTCTTCTCTCTTTTAATGAAAAAATAAAATAACCGTTGGCGTCGTTTAATACCGCAGCACTCGGCACTGCAAGCGACTTATAGTCTGCCAACTTGAAATTGGCGACAATTGACGTACCTAACTCTAGATTTTTAGCGTAGGAAATAGGGATATCAATCATTGCATCAATTAAGCGCGTATTTGGATTTATCACAGCATCGATGGTTGTTATATTACTATTAATGTAAACACTGTCGTCAAAAACGGGCTTGATAGATACATTTGTATCAGTCTCAATTCTTTTGATATCCTTTGGGTCGATGCCAACACGAGCGACGATGTGATTTTCTGAGGCAATTAACATTGCATTGTCATTGGATTGGACTCGCTGACCTTGAACTAAATTTAGCTGAGTAATAACCCCGTCAATTGGCGAAAATAAAATATCTTGAGGTTGGTTACTGTTTCTTTCTATTAACGCATTTAGTGTAATTTGACTGTCCTTTAGTACTTTAGTCGCATTTTCAACATCCGCTTTAGTCGCCAACCTTTCCTTGAACATTTCTTTATTCCGTTTAACTTGCTGTTGAGCATATTCCATAGCATTGATTGCGTGAAGGTACTGCATTTTGACTTCTGGCGACGGAATAATTTCAGCTAACTGTTCACCTTTTTTTACCCGTTGTCCCGTTCGTACTCTTACTTGACTTACGATCCCGGAGAAGGATAAAGATAAGGTTGAAATTTTATCCGGTCGAGGTTTCAATATTCCATATGCTTTAACATGTTCACTCATATCAACTGAGGTAATGCTGGCTGTCTTGACTGCTGCTGAGGGTTCTTCAGCTCCCACAGTGGATAGATTACTGATTAGAAAAATCAAAATAATAGTCGTTATTGATGAAGTCACTGAATTCGCCTCAAGTATAAAAATTTAATTTATCGCTGGTATAAAACATTAATGTGTGTGGCTTGCTCGTTAGAAGTTTCATCAGATCGCATTAACAGCAACGATAAGCTAAGTTGTGTTCTCCATTTATTGCGCTGTAAATCAAGCAACTCTAATTCTTTAACAAACCAAGTCGATTCTGCCGATATGAAGGAGAGGGAGGCCAAGTCGCCCTGAGAATAGGCTTTTTTAGCATTTGCGAGCAGATCTTCCATTGTAGGTAAATGTTTATTAAAACGAGCTTGTTGAATACTGATAATTGAATTTAATTGGATTAGCTCATTAACGTCTGTATAAGCTTGTTGCAAACGAGTCCGATATTCTTCTTCCAATTGCGTACGAGAGGTCTGAGCAATTAAAATGTTACCTTTGTTACCATTAAATAACGGCAAAGTAATACCAATATTGAACCCATTTGTTCTTAATCCACCGGTATCTTTGCTTGTTGATATTCCTAAATTAAATGCTGGAAATTGTGCGAGAATTGCCGCGCGAAGATTAGCCTCTTGCGCAGCATAACCCGCTCTTAATGCCAGTAAATCTGGTCGAACTTTATCAATACTTAATAGGCGCGATGTTATTGCGCTAGCGCTCATTTCCTGTGGCTCACCCAAATCAATGAGCGGAAATTGAGATGATGTATCAATTCCCAACAGTTTTTGAAGTTGGTGTGAATATTGATTGTACTGTTGCTGTAAGATACTAGTTTGGCTATAAGCATCTAACAAAACGGATAGGTCAGTAGCGTTCGTTTCTAATGTGACGTTGCCTTCTATCATACCGTCTTTTGATTGTTGGTAACGTTGTTCATACATCCCAATCATATCTGTAGCAAGAGACAGTTTTTTTTGTGTGTAATACAAATCAACTGATAATAATTTAGCCTGGAGTGTTACCTGCCAAGCTTGCCACAGCAACTCTAATTTTGCTTGGTTACGTTGGTTATCACTAACGTCAACTATGCTTTGGTGGGTGATTAGTGCGTTTAAATCGTATCCAATACCGGTAGACCACGCATTAACAGCTCCAGGTGAATTACTCAAAGGGTTATCAATAGACGCGAATAACTGCGGGTCAGGTAAAAGTGCTAAATTATCGGCGCTGGCTTGAGCAACTCGATATTGTCCATAGTCAACCTTTAAGATAGGGCTATTGAAAAGCGCTAAATTAGCAATATCGCCTAATGATAAACCGTCTTTTAGGCTGATAGGACGCGGCATGAAAGCAGGAGAATGGTTGGCCTGGGAGACTAAAGCCGCTAAATCTATCGGTACGTGCTTTATTGGTAGAGGTTGCGCAACATAGGTTGCGCAACCTGCCGATAAAAAGCTTGTAAACAAAAATATTGAAAAGTTACCGATTTTTGTATGCAGTGTGGAATTAATAAATTTTGATAAACGCTTCATCAAGAGTCTCTATTTCTAAAAGTGAAAATTCGTTCGTTTCACCCTATCGATTCACCGTTAATAGAATCAGAATATACGGATGTATCTTGATATTGCAGTCCGTAGTTTTCTGTCATCTTTGGGTTATTTCACTTAACACAAAACTTGAGTATTAAGTGGTGTAGTCATCAATTTTTATAAGGTCATCATATGAAGAACGATTGAGTATTATGGGTGCTGAAATGTGCGAGATAGCTATCTAAGTGACAACCTGTCTACTGGCTGTGACTTAATATTCAACTTTTTTTGCTATCCATATTTCTACACCAACGAAGATTTTTTTAACGTCGCGTTAGCTTCGCGAACGTATCTCCTTATTTGTTTGAAACAAAACTCTCCAGCTATGTATGAAAATAAATTAAACATCTGAACTTCAAATATTATAAGTCACACAGGCAAATCCGTAAGTGTTCAAATGCTAATACTATTTCCTTAAGTACAGCTTGCTCTAAACTGAATTTTTACTTAATTCAAGTTGAAGTGTTTGGTGGAAGCTCTACAGGACTTGTTAAAAGTTCGGGAGATATTTTTGGGAAATTGCAATTAATAAGCAAAGAAAGCATTTTCATACGTTAATTGAAATATATTGATGATGTAGAAACAGAATGTTGAGGCTATTTGCTGTTAACATATTAGAGTTCAGTGCTGCCTTACATGAGACTATGAGACTTGCCGAATTCAGCTGCATGTATAGTTAGGTGCTGGGGGATCCCCTCATAGAATAGGCCTCCCTTCTTTGTGAACCCAG
>TARA_R110002012_G_scaffold86952_4_pt1 | contig 10781 bp, 8 predicted proteins | sample TARA_R110002012 | Tara Oceans TARA_R110002012 (sample SAMEA4396515) | marine metagenome | biome: Westerlies Biome; feature: [DCM] deep chlorophyll maximum layer (ENVO:01000326); material: water (ENVO:00002006), including particulate matter (ENVO:01000060) such as... | depth 40 m
GGTTTGGATTCGCCAAGCGTATCGCAGACTGAGCAAGTACAGGATAGTCCTAATCAAGAGCAATCGCTTAGAGCTGTAAGCGATACTCAGTCACCTTGGCAAACGTCACCTTCAAGAGAGGGAGGTTTTACCGCACAAGATATAGACTTTGAGCAAGCTGAGAAAGATGCTTTAATAAAAGCGGCTCAGACACAAATCAAAGTTCAAGAAGACGCTAAAGACCCGAACTCACCTTGGAGTAAAAACATATTCAAATCACAAGAAGATACAGAAAAGGCTAGAGTTGAAGACTTTCAGAAAGACTATGCAAAAAACCTTAAAGAGTCTATACTGAATCAAATACCCGAAGATTTAAGGGGGAGTCAAACGTTTGAGCAAACGCTAAAAGAACAAGGTGTAAACCTAGATATTACAGGTGAAGGAAAGATAGGCAATAGAAATATTTTAGAGTCTGCGGGAAACGCACTTAAGAAAGGTGGTTCAGATTTGTTTTTTACAATGGCTTGGCTTTCTAATCAACAAAACCCTGCGTTAAAATTAGCTTTAGAAACAAAGAAAAAAGAAGTTGGATATGATTTATCTAAAAAAATAAACACTTACGAAAAAAACTTTACTGAAAGTTTAGGTAGTGGGGATTTTGAAAACGCTAGCGGAATACTTTTAAACACTTTAGGTGAATCTGCACCTGTCATGGTTGCTGCGGCAACTACAGGTTCGCTAGGAGCTTTGCCTTCTATGGGTGTTTTAAGTGGTATTACGGGCGCACAAGAATACCTAAACGTAAAAGACGAAAAGTGGTTTAACGAAATGTCTAATCTTGGAAAGGTTGGATACGTTTCTGCTATGGGTGGTTTTGAAGGTTTTGGTGAGATGATGGGCGGTAGGGTCATTAATAGAATAGCAAAAGATGTTGTTAAGCAAGGGTTTACAAAAACCACAAAATCATCTTTATCTCAAATGCTTAAGGGTGCTGCTAAGAGTTATGGTGTTAATATGAGTGAAGAAGCTCTTGGTGAAGCTGTAACATCTGCGGGACAGTACCTTGCTGGTAAAATAGCAAAAGGAGAAGAGATTAATTGGTCTGAGTTTTTAAAGCAAACTTTTGAAGGTGGTGCTTTAGGTGCTGCTATGGGTAGTGGATTTACAACGGTAGGTAACGTTGCTAGAACAGCTTATGGAATGGCTAAAAAGTCTAAGCCTGTTATTGCTGCTGAAGAGAAAGTTGAAAGGATAAAAGAAGAGGTTAAAACTGCTGAGACACAAGCCGAAAAAGAAGCTACAACTAAGGCTGCTGCTAAAGCTATTGAAGAAAAGCAATCTGTGTTTAAAGAGGAGAAGGCTAAAGCGGAGAAAATATCTGAAGAAGATAGAACTGCTATTGCTGAAAAAGACGCACAAATAGACAGTAAGCAAGCTGAGTTGGAAGGGTTAGCAAATAAACCTGAGACAGCTAAGTATGTACAAGATGAAATTACTACTTTACAGAATGAAATTTCTGAAATAGAAAACAAATACGAACAACAAGAAGCAATAGAAGATGCCACGCAAGAGCAATCCCCTGAGCAAGTTAAACCTGAAGATACAGAAGTCTCTACAGAAAAGGGTGAACAAACTGAAGTAGAAGCCGAGGTTAATAGTTACGATGATAACCAAACTGTAACTATAACCGTAAAAGATGAATCCGAAATACCCGAACCGTTTAAAGACAGAGCAAAAGCCACTGGTGGTTTAGAAGCGTCTGTTAAAAAAACTTTTATGGGGATACCTTACGGTAAGTCTAGAAAGGTTAAATCTGAAGAAACGCTTACATATACCGCTACTGGTAAAGAGCTAAAAGATTATTTTAATGAAAAATCAAAATACGACACGCAAGAGCAAGAAGCAGAGCAACCTAGACCTGAAGCTACAGGAGTATTGGAAGGAGAGAGACCAAGTGATAGCGTGGAAAGCCGAGGGGAAGAGCCTAGATTGGATGAGGGAGCAGTTGAAGGTAATAAGGGGTACAGAGCAGGAGACTTAACAACTAAAGCTGAAGAGAAGGGTAAATTTGGAAACACATCTAGAGGTACAGGTCATTTTGGTACAGGGTTTTATTTCTTTAGCGGGAAAGACAAAGCCTCAAAACACGATAAAGGAACTGATAGGGGTGTTTCTGAAATAGATTTGGATGGATATAATTTAGCAGAGGGAACAAAAGAGCTTCATGGAGAGCTTAAATCCGCTAACGACAAACACCACAACGAAGGGAAAGATATTGAATCTTCAGACGTTGAAAAAATAGCGTCAAAAACAGGTGTAGATTTGTCTAATGAAAACCCGTATCAAGAATTTAAACCTAGAAACAATAAACAGTATGAGGATTTACAGAAGAAATATACACCTGAAGAGATAAGAGAAGGTGAAAGAAAATCTGATGAGTGGAAGTCTGAGACTGAAAATATAGCGGAGCGTGTAAACGAAAAACTAAAAGACCCTAAAAACAAAGACACCGCTTCTACTTTGATAATGAAAGAGTTAGGGTTTGAAGGTGTTGATTCACGTAAAAATCCAGAGTTAGACAATGCTATTTATGGTAGTGTTGTTTATGATATTAAAAAACCCGTTCAACAAAAAGCCCTTAAACCTGAACAAGTAAAAAAACAAGAACTATCAGAAACTACGAAAGAGAAGGCGAGTGGTGCGAAAACACCCCGACAAAAGTCTCAGAGTGCAAAGGCTGCACCTGCGGAGAAAAGCGAGAAGTCAGAAAGCTCAAGCAAAGAAAGTCAGAAAGAAAAGCCGCTTAGACCTATAGAAAGTTCATCTAAGAAAGATGATGTAAAACCCGCTAACGAATTTGAAGAGGGTAAGAAAGCTGCTAAAGAAGAAGCTAGGAAAAAAGCTGAAGAGAATAAGGTTATTTCTAAAAGGAAAAAGTTAACAAATGCTGTTAAGAGAAAAGTAAAAGGAAATAAGTACACCAACATAAACAATAACGTTTCTAGTTTGGTAGAGCTTCCTTTACATAAGGTTAAAGATAAAAAGTTAGCTGAAGAGTTGGATAAAGTTTTAACAGACCTTAACAGAGGTAGAGTTGCTTTATATAAGGGTGAAGACTTATCTAAACTTAAAGAACGTGCTGAAGCAGACATAGCTAAAAACGAAGTTGTAAAAGAAACGTTAAAAGACTCTAAAGCTATAAATGGTGTTGTTGAACGTGTTGATAAAAAGATTGAAGGTTTAAAGAAGTTAGACTCTGTAAAGGAAACTGAAGGTACTGCTGCTAAAGAATTGACATCTTTAGAGAAAGAGGTGGGTACACTATCTTCATCTTTAGAAAAGGCTAAAGAGAGAAACGAGCAACTTAGAGATTTAGAGGAAATATCTCAAGCGGAATACGAGATTACTAAAAAGAATATAAAAGAGTCTGAGAAGCTTTTAGAAGAAAGACTTAATGAGCTAGGTGTTAAGAAAGAAAAGGTTACAGAGAAGCTTAATAACGCTTCTAAAGACAACTTAGGTAAGATTAATGAATCTTGGATGACACCTGAGCAGAAAGACGCTTACGAAAGGTTTAAAGATGAGGTAGAGTCTGAAAAGGATTTGAGTAAGGCTGAAGATGTTTTTGTGATGACTGAAGACCTTGTTAATGAGTATTTCCCTGTTTCAGAGATGTCTAGATACACAATATCTAAAAAAAATGAGAAGGGTGGTAATCGTTTAGGCAAGGCGATGGAGTCTAATAAAGCGAGACGAAACAAGCTTTTTAATTTACCGCCATCAGGATTAACGACAAAAGTAAGAATAAAAAAGTTGCTTAATATTCTTGCTGGAAGAACAGCAGGTACTTTAGGTTTTGGAAACCTTAAAACAGAAACGGGTATATTATCTTACTTGAAAAGTAGAGACCTTTCTCAGCTTGAGGAAATGGCGTTAATGATTAAAGACGGAACTTTAACAAAAGAAGTTATAGACCCAATTCTTTCAGCATTTACAAGAGCAGACAATACTAGAGATAATGCCCTAGAGAATTACTACAATGTTTTAGAAAAGGGAATTGTTTCAAAAGTTAGAAATGGTGCTAGTATAAAGGAAGCTGTCGAAAGTTCTAAAAAGGAGTCTTTTCGTGCAGGTGTTTATCTAATGCAGAAGCATATAGAAAGTGAATATGGTGTTAAAGATTATTTAGTAAGGTTAGCAGCCTCAACTTCTATGCAAAGATATTCACGTTGGGAAAAGAAAATAATAGAAGAGATGTCTCTTAATGCTTCTTCTAAGAAAAACTATTCTAAATTATCTTCTAAAGAAAAGGCTTTAGCAAAAGAAGGTAGAAAAATCTTTGACGAGCAAAAGTCAAAAGTAGACTATATACAAGATTTAAGAGGTGTTCGCAGACAAGACTTTGCAGAATATATGCCACTAAACAGGCGTGTTGGTCAACGTTCTAAAACGACTGAAGAAACCTTATCTAAAGATGACGTTGTTGGCAACGCAATGAATCCTAAAATAGCAGCAGGAAACGCGAAAAGAAGGGAAAGTATAGTTAAGTCTGATGGAGATGTTTACGCTTACGAAATGAATTTATCTAAAGCGTTAGAGCGTTTAGTTACTGAAACTACTAGGGATTACGAAATGACTGAGGCTATACGGGAAATTAGAGGTGTTTTAAAAGAAGCTCAGAAAAACGAAAATCTTGATAGAACAACTAAAGAGTATCTTGCGGCTATAGAGAAGCGTGTGTATGATTCTGTTAAGAAGCATTTTAATAGACCTTATAGTAAGTCAGAAGGTATAGTAGATAAGCTTACAAGTGCTTTCTACGCATTGAAGCTAAACGTGCCTGATAGAATCGTTACGGAAGTTGCTACCGAGATGTACAGAATATCTATGATGGGTGATGTTGGAAACGTTAAAGAAGCTATAAGTCAATTAGAGCAGCGCATTGACGTATCTATAAATAACGCTTTAAAGCCTAAAAAAGACAGAAAGACAACAGACGTTGAGAAACTTATGGTTCACACAGGGTCTTCATTCTTAAAGAATACGGTTAAACATCAAGGGGAAACAAAGCAAAAATACAGAGGCGAGAAAGGGTTTGGTAAAATGAACGCTGCTGTAGGGGCTATACCCGATATGCTTACCATGAACAATGTTTGGATGCCTGCTTTTAGAGCTGAATTTGAAAAAGTTACAGGTGGTGATAAATTTGATTTAGCTGAGTTCTCTAGAAGTAAAGCGTACAGAGAGAAGTACAAGAAGGAAATGTTAGAAGCTAAGGCTATAGCTGAAAGAGAGACTGCTAGATTAAAAGGGTCTACACTTAAAGGTGGCAGCAAGGTTGCTTCTCCACACGCCTTCACTAAAATAAGAAGGCTTTTTGGAGACGAAACAGCAACAGGTTTCAGCACACTTTCTGAAAAGGACTCTGAAAGAATAGCTGCAAAATTAAACTCTGTTATGGCGAGTTTTGGTGCTAGGGAGTCTGCTAGATTTGGAAGGGAAATGGCAGATATTCAATTATCAGATTCTTACAAAGATAAAGGTATGGCTGCTAAGAACGCTTTTGTACAGTTTTCCTCAGGAGTTATGTATGGTGCGCTAAGAGGGTACACGGGTCTAATGATGTTAAGCTTCATTTTAGGAATGGACGATGATGAGAGTGAGTTTGAAAAAGGTATAAACGAGCAGTTAGACAACTATTGGAGCGGAGAGTTCGTGTATGAATCAGCTAAGTCGAATGCGTTATTTATAGCTTCATCACCCTATGGGCAATCATCTAGAGCTTTAGCGTTAGGAGCTGCTGGTATTAGGGTTCTAGCGTTAGAAGACGAAAAGTTAGGTAAGTCAAAATCTGAGAAAAAAGAAATAGATAAGAAGATTGAAAATATAGAAGAGTCTACGAAACTTACTTTTTTTGCAAAACCAACAACAGATACCGAGAGCATACTAAAAGCTATTTTACCACAAGTGTCTGAATTTGGGTATCCCGCAGTTGAAACAGCTATAGATTTAATTTCTGACATAGATTACGAATCTAACGCAGATTTAACCAAGGAAGAGGTTCAGGCTATTCAGTATTTAACCACATTGAATAATGTTCAGAGAATCTTTTTTGCATACAAAGGAACACAGTTGCCATTAGTGCAACGAGATGTTAACAGAATTTTAGATAATTACAAGTATAAGATTAAGAAAAGAAAAAAGAAATCTAAAGGAATGAAAGGCACTTCCATCGGAGGTAACTAAATCACATTTAAATCTTTACACGTATCTTTGCAAAACTTAATTATGGAGAAATTATTAGAGTATATAGAGGGGGCAAAAGGAGCTTTTGTCGCTCTAGCAGGGTTGGCTGTTGCAGCATTAAAATGGTATGATAAAATACATTCATTTGCATTAAGAAATTTTAAAAAATTTATGGGTACTAGTCCTGAGCAGACTCAATTTTTTAAGACATTGATGGCTAAAAATGACGATGCTTTCAACAAGGTGTGCAAGGATATATATATGGCAGTAGAAGGCTCTATTGTTGTAAATGTAGCTAAGATAAAAAACGGAATGAAAGCCTTTGCTCCAGACAGTGATTTAAACCAAATAATCATAGGCACATCAGGTCATCCAGACTTAGATATGTATGTAGGTGTAGATGGTGAACACCCATTAGACAGTTCTTTTTATCGACACGCTGCTGAGAGTATGACTTACGAAGGTAGTATTATGCACATAGACGAAATAAATTCTAAGGAATATATAGACGTTTTAACAAATATAGGTGGTAATTGCATAAGAATGTATTGGATTTCAACTAGCAGTGACTACTCTTATTTTCTTTATGTAATAACAAAAGAGTCTAATCCGTTTTCTTTAAAAGAAAAAAGATTTGTTAAGACAATAATTAGAAATCTCAAAAACAAATATTTCTCAAAAAAAAATTTTATAATATAGCATTTTAGGTCTTATCACTTATTTTACTTTAAGTTAAAAGTACTAATCTAAATGTGTTTTTGTCACCTTTAGTATAACAAGTGAAAATATAAGACCTATAATTATAACAACCCAAGTCTCTATTCTTTTAAAAAAGGGTGGTTTAACCTCTAGCTTTAACCTCTCTACTGTTACCTCCTTTTCAAAAAATATAGTATCTGTTAAGCATACAATAGAGTCAACTAGTATAGTGTCGTTTATGCGTCTTATCTTAACTCTAACATCGTTTTTAGTAAATGTAATAGTATCGTATATTTCAGTCACAAAGGACGTGTCAGACACGACCTTTTCTTCGATTAATATAGTGTCTCTTACCGTTATCTTTTCTTGAAAAACTTCTGGACATTTTGCTTCAATCTTCTGAATTTTTCTTTCAGATATTTCGCAAGGTGATTTACAAGATATTACATTTACAGCAAGACTTAGTAGTATAAGTGTTTTTTTCATAATGCAAAGATATTACAACTTTTTAATAGCTTCTAACTTTTCAAACTCAGGTCTAAACTTTTCGTATATTAAATCTAACATATCACCACCTAGATTATCCATATTGCTGTCTACAACTTTGTCTCCTCTTTTAAGCTCACTAAGCATAGCGTTAAGAGCGTTTTGCATAAGGTTGTACTTCTGCTTCTGACGCTGTGTAAAAACGTTTCTAAACCCTTGTGTATGAATTTCTAAAGATTCAACAATACCTGAAAAAACGTGTACGTTGAATAGCAAATCTTTTAATTGTTCTTTTTGTGTCATTTTGTTTTATAAAAATTTGATAATGCTTATTCGTGTTTACTTCCTTTAGATAAATTATCCCACCACCATAAAGGCTGTAGGTTCGTGTAATGACAAAGCTTAACCATGTCTTCTTTTGTTTTAGCTGAAGATAAAGGAATTGTATGGTCTATATGCCAACCACGTAGACCGTGGTTTTTCCAACTCATTCCATCAGTAAATAAAGACTCTATATGTGTTTTAGCCTCTTCAAAAGAACATCCCAACATATCTTTATTAGAGCTATCCTTTTTCCATGAAGCTCTTTTAAAAGCTGTAGAAGTTCTTTTTCTAATTTGATACGCTAATAGAAATAACGGGTCTTCTTTTTTTCTTTTTTTATTTCTATTCCTAAAATACTCCCTAACTTTATCTCTATTCTCATGTAGCCAAACCTTCCTGTTCTCTTCTATTTTTTCCTTGTTATCTGCTCGGTATTTTTTTTGATACTTCGCTACTTTCTCTTTATTTTCTTTAGCGTAATCCGTAGCTCTACGTTTTAGTTTATCTTTATTTTTTTTGTAATACTCTTTTTGGTACTCTTTCGATTGTTTTCGTTTTTTAGAAGACCCTCTTCTACAATCTTTACACTCGGAAGCTAGTCCGTCAGATTTACTTTTATTCTTGTGAAATAAAAACTCATCCTTTTCTGTATTACATTTATAACATTTTTTCATGAAGTAAATATAAGAATAATTTTAATAGAGGAGAAAACTCTAATCTATTATAACAGGAATCATTATCTTATCCCTTCTGTTATAATGCACCTGTTGAATAACAAACCCTCTCAATCCTTTCTTAAAGTTTGTTCCAACCCACTCTGAACTAGGGCTTAACGCAGGATAATTGAAGTAGTCGAAGTCTTGTGAGGTTGTATAATCAAACAACATTTGGTGTGAATCACCCTTCCCAAACTCTATATACTTTGCCTTTCTATATACATCGTTGTACTTCAAGTAGTGGTCAATCTTTTCTATTTGTTTAGAATCTAACTGAGGCTTAAATCCAAACTTTAGAGACTTTTTGTCCTTTCCGTGAGAGATTACAAAAGCGTGGTTTCCAACAATGTAGTGACCTATAAACTCTTGTATATTATTTACAACTACATTATTAAACTTTATTTCAGCAGCAACCTTAAAGGCGTGGTTTAAAACAGCACCAAAACTACCTGCGTGATTATCATTACAAATGTTATTGCAAACTATTTTCTCAAAATCGGCAGCTAAAACATTAAGCATTTGAAGCTTAAATGTTAGGGCTAACTCAAAAGCCCCTTCATTTGTCATATTTTGAGGTAAAGAATGACCACCTCTAGTTGTATATCCGTCAAAACCATCCAAGAAGTCTCCAAGTTCATCAATATAAAGCGTGTTCCCAACCTTGTTATTAACAACTTCTCTGCACATAGAATACATAGATTCCATTATTTCATCAGAATCCCAAACAGTTGCGTACATAGCTGTTCCTTCTGAATCTGTATCCATAGCAATATGAGTATCAGAATAAACCAATCTAGTAAACTTGCTGTTATCGCTTCTTTTTACAGATGTGTGTTTATAAGGCTTAACTTTTATAGACTTTATAACCCCCTTAATTACAGAGCGATAATCAAAGTCTTCAACAGCTTCTACACTTTCCTTAAAAACTATATTGTAAAACGGAACTCCAGTGTGACTAATAAGTTTATAGGAAGATATGTTCTGTCTCGGCAAGTTGTAAAACTCACAGTACTCATCAATATCCATCATCAAACCTGTGTCATTGTTCCAAGCGGAAAGAACAAAGGGCTTTGCTTTGTTGTAATCATTAGGTAAAGTCTCGCTAACTTCATCCACCACAGAGTCTATAATCCCAACAATATAACTCCACTCTTCTTTAGTAAGCCTATAACGACTTTCTTTATTCCTTCCAACATCACACCCTCGTATCTCTTCTAATTTAAGTATTTGTGATTCGTTTAGAACCTTTCTAATCTTAGCCATAACTTTTAATTTAATTTGATTTAATGAATGGTTTTAGCAGCCGTAGCAGGAGCTATTAGTCTTGTCGCACGAGCATTTAGGAAGCCTTGAACTATCTTCAATATCCTTTATAACGTCTTCAATATCGTACTGCTCTTGTGTAATATTTGACATAATTATTTGTTTTCTATTAAAAGTCCATCAATATACTTCTCGTCCAAGTGTCTAACAGCTTCTCTTTTTTCTGTAAGCGTAGAGTCTATTCCAAGGTTTTGAAACAATTTAACGTTTTCGTGTAGAACTTTATCTATCTTGCTTTTAATAATGCTACAAGTGAGGTATGTTTTCATATCTAATCTTCTTTGTTGTCTATTCGTTCTAATATATTCACGTAATCCTCCAAGTCTTCTTCCGACATAGCTTTATCTTCTTCAGAATATTCTTCCTCTAAATCTATTTCAAGCTGTGCTAAGAGTCTCCATACAGCTTTTGCTAAGTGCCTTTGAGAATCTTCATCATAAACCTCACCTGAAGCAAGGTCTAATAAATGTCTGCTACCGCTATTAAGATGGTCAGAACTTTTAGTTCTATCCCAATGTAATTCTTTGCCATTTAGATGCTGCTCGTTCCCTGCTACAGAAACCCTAGAAACTTCTGCCAAAGCTCTAGGGAAATAGGTAAACAACCCACTAAACACAGGGGTTGACTTTCTTTTCTCGTCTTTGTTCATTGTAATTATTTTTTGTAAGGCAGCTCTTGGATGTCTGATATTACAATCTCAACATTTTTACCGCTGCCTTCTATTATTGAAGTTGCTTCAGATATAATATTTATCAAAGCGTTTATTTGTGAATCAGACATATCAGAAACTTTTATAGGTGTTTTACCTGAATCTGTATATGAATTATCGTAGTAGTCATCAACATATTGAGTTAAAAGACTATATGTTGTGAACCAATAGGAATTGTTTTTTAGGTCTTCTTTTTTCATAATGCTTACAAAGCTATAATAAAAGTTTTAAAAAACCTAATATATTTTTTTTGTAAAAAATTAACTCAAAAACTGAATTAATCATATCGCTTCGTTAGC
>TARA_R110002012_G_scaffold292129_1_pt1 | contig 10763 bp, 20 predicted proteins | sample TARA_R110002012 | Tara Oceans TARA_R110002012 (sample SAMEA4396515) | marine metagenome | biome: Westerlies Biome; feature: [DCM] deep chlorophyll maximum layer (ENVO:01000326); material: water (ENVO:00002006), including particulate matter (ENVO:01000060) such as... | depth 40 m
CAGAGGATGGGAGTCTAACTGGTACGGAGGAAACGATTATGGTGATAAACTTGCCGAAGACGATAAGATCAGAAAGTACGTTCATGCACGTCTATCTAAAGCTAGTGTTTCACGAGTAATTATTGAGCGTACGCTTAAACTTGTAACCGTTACTATCACTACGGCTCGTCCAGGTATCATTATTGGTAAAGGCGGTCAAGAGGTAGACAAGTTAAAAGAAGAGCTTAAAAAAATTACGGGTAAAGAAGTTCAAATAAATATATTTGAAATTAAAAGACCGGAACTTGATGCGTTTTTAGTTGCAACTAGTGTGGCTCGTCAAATTGAAAATCGTATTTCTTACAGACGTGCGATTAAGATGGCTATTGCTGCAACTATGAGAATGAATGCTGAAGGAATAAAAATTCAAATTAGTGGTCGTTTAAACGGAGCTGAAATGGCACGTAGCGAACACTATAAAGAAGGACGTATTCCTTTATCAACCTTTAGAGCCGATATTGACTATGCTTTAGTTGAATCACATACTACTTATGGTAGATTAGGTGTGAAAGTATGGATCATGAAAGGTGAAGTATATGGTAAAAGAGAGCTTTCTCCGCTTGTTGGATTATCTAAAAAGCAAGGAAAAGGTGGACGTGGCGGAAACAGAGATACAAAACCTCGTCGTAGAAAGTAATTTTTTAAAGAAAAGAAAGAATGTTACAGCCTAAAAGAACAAAATTTCGTAAGCAACAAAAAGGACGTATGAAAGGTAATGCCGGAAGAGGGCATTTACTATCTAGCGGAACCTTTGGTATAAAATCAATGGACACAAGCTTTGTTACAGCACGTCAAATTGAAGCAGCACGTATTGCCGCTACACGTTTCATGAAGAGAGAAGGATCTATCTGGATTAAAATTTTTCCAGACAAGCCTATTACAAAGAAACCTCTTGAAGTACGTATGGGTAAAGGTAAAGGTGCCGTGGAATATTGGGTAGCAGTAGTTAAGCCAGGTCGCGTACTTTTTGAAGTAGGTGGTGTACCACTAGATGTTGCTAAAGAAGCACTAAGATTGGCAGCACAGAAATTGCCAGTTAAAACTAAATTTATAATTGCTAGAGATTACGAAGCATAATTTATTTGATACTATGAAACAATCAGAAATTAAAGAATTATCTGTAGCCGAGTTACAAGAGAAACTTGGTGAGACAAAGAAGAGTTATTCAGAAATGAAAATGGCTCATGCAATTTCGCCTCTAGAAAATCCAATTCAGTTGCGTTCTGCAAGAAGAAACGTAGCAAGAATTGCAACAGAATTAACAAAAAGAGAATTACAATAATTCTGCAGAAAGATGGAAACAAGAAATTTAAGAAAAGAACGTATAGGAATTGTTACTAGTAATAAGATGCAGAAATCTATTGTAGTTTCTGAGGTTAAGAAAGTAAAGCACCCTATGTATGGAAAATTCGTGTTAAAAACAAAGAAATATGTTGCACACGATGAAACGAACGATTGTAACATTGGAGATACTGTAAAGATCATGGAAACACGACCTATGAGTAAATCTAAATGTTGGAGATTAGTGGAAATAATTGAAAGAGCGAAGTAATTATGTTACAGACTGAATCTAGATTAAAAGTAGCTGATAACACCGGAGCGAAAGAGGTTTTAACCATTCGTGTTTTAGGTGGTACTAAAAGAAGATACGCTTCTGTAGGTGACAAAATTGTTGTTACCGTAAAAGATGCAACACCTAATGGAAACATTAAAAAAGGTGCTGTTTCTACTGCAGTAGTTGTACGTACTAAGAAAGAAGTAAGAAGACCAGACGGATCTTATATAAGATTTGATGATAATGCTTGTGTATTGTTAAACCCAACGGGTGAAATGAGAGGTACACGTGTATTTGGTCCTGTTGCTAGAGAACTTCGTGATAAACAATTCATGAAAATTGTATCATTGGCACCTGAAGTGCTTTAATGAAAAATAAAATGACAAAGCTTAAAATAAAATCAGGAGATACCGTAAAAGTGAATGCTGGAGACCATAAAGGTTCTGAAGGTAAAGTACTAAAGGTATTAATAGATAAGAACAAGGCGATTGTTGAGGGAGTAAACATGGTTAAGAAACATACTAAACCAAGTGCACAAAGCCCTCAAGGCGGAATCGTTGAAAAAGAAGCAGCTATTCATATTTCTAATTTGTCTTTATTAACCTCTAAAGGTGAAGAGACTCGTGTAGGATACAGAATGGAAGGCGACAAAAAAGTGAGATTTTCTAAAAAATCAAATGAAGTAATATAGTTATGGGATATACACCGAGACTTAAAGAAGAGTACAACAGCAGAGTAATTGCTGCTCTTAAGGATGAATTTGGTTATGACAATGTTATGCAAGTACCTAAACTACAAAAGATAGTTTTATCTAAAGGTGTAGGTGCGGCAGTTGCAGACAAGAAGTTAATTGACCACGCAGTGGAAGAATTAACAACTATAACAGGACAACGTGCAATAGCAACAATTTCTAAAAAGGATGTTGCTTCATTTAAATTACGTAAGGGTATGCCAATTGGCGCTAAAGTTACTCTACGTGGTGAAAAAATGTACGAATTTTTAGATCGTTTAGTAACTTCAGCTTTACCACGAGTAAGAGATTTTAATGGTATTAGAGCAACCGGTTTTGACGGTAGAGGTAACTACAATTTAGGAATTACAGAACAAATTATCTTTCCAGAAATTGACATTGATAAAGTGAATAAAATTTCAGGAATGGATATTACATTTGTTACCAATGCTGATACTGATAAAGAAGCAAAATCACTATTAACCGAATTAGGATTACCTTTTCAAAAGAATTAAGATATGGCTAAAGAATCAATGAAAGCCCGTGAGGTAAAAAGAGAAAAAACAGTAGCTAAATATGCTGAAAAACGCAAAGCTTTAAAAGAAGCTGGCGATTATGAAGCATTACAAAAGTTACCTAAAAATGCTTCACCTGTTCGTTTACACAACCGTTGTAAATTAACTGGAAGACCTAAAGGTTACATGAGAACATTTGGTTTATCTCGTGTAATGTTTAGAGAAATGGCTAACCAAGGTTTAATACCTGGTGTAAGAAAAGCAAGTTGGTAAAAAATATTAATTGGTTTCAGGTTTAATCCTTAATAATAAAGATTGAAAACCGTTACCGCAAATTTATAATTATGACTACAGATCCAATCGCGGATTATTTAACACGAATTAGAAATGCTGTGAGTGCAAACCACAGAGTTGTAGAGATACCATCATCTAATTTAAAGAAAGAAATCACAAAAATATTATTCGATCAAGGATATATTTTAAGTTACAAGTTTGAAGATTCAGATGTACAAGGAACTATTAAAATAGCTCTAAAATACAACAAAGAAACTAAAGAGCCTGTAATTAAGAAGATTCAAAGAATAAGTAAACCAGGTTTACGTAAGTACGCAAGTTCAAAAGAACTTCCTAGAATTCTTAATGGTCTTGGTATTGCTATCGTTTCTACATCACATGGTGTAATGACAGGCAAACAAGCGCAAAGAGATAATGTAGGAGGTGAAGTACTTTGTTACGTTTACTAATTAAAAAAGACTATAGAACATGTCAAGAATAGGTAATAACCCAGTAGTAATTCCAGCAGGAGTTACAGTTGAAATCAACGATAACATCGTTACAGTAAAAGGGAAATTAGGTGAATTATCACAAGAGTTTTCTAACGTAACTGTTAAGATTGAAGAAGGAAATGTTTTAGTTGAGCGTTCTTCTGATAAGAAGGAAGAAAAAGCAAAACATGGTCTTTATAGAGCACTAATCAATAATATGATTGAAGGTGTATCTAAAGGATGGACAAAACAATTAGAGTTAGTTGGTGTTGGATATAGAGCAAGTAATCAAGGACAAAAACTAGATTTAGCTTTAGGTTTTTCTCACAATATAGTATTAGACATTGCTGCAGAAGTAAATGTTGAAACAATATCTGATAAAGGTAAAAACCCAATTATTAAATTAACATCTCATGATAAACAACTTGTTGGTCAAGTAGCTGCTAAAATTCGCGGCTTTAGACCACCAGAACCTTACAAAGGAAAAGGTGTGAAGTTTGTTGGCGAAGAATTAAGAAGAAAAGCAGGTAAATCAGCTTAATAAGTAAGTTATGGCATTAACAAAGAACGAAAGACGATTAAGAATAAAAAGCAGAGTTCGTAAAGTAGTTTCTGGTACAGAAGCTAGACCGAGATTATCTGTTTTTAGAAGCAATAAAGAAATTTATGCACAAGTTGTAGATGACGTTACTGGTAAAACTATCAGTGCAGCATCTTCAAGAGATAAAGACATTAGTTCTGCAAAAGGTACAAAATCAGAGGTTGCTACATTAGTAGGAAAAGCTGTTGCTGAAAAAGCCCTTAAAGCAGGTGTAGATACTATCTCTTTTGATAGAGGTGGTTATTTATATCACGGAAGAGTAAAATCATTAGCAGAAGGTGCTAGAGAAGCAGGACTTAAATTTTAAGAAATTATGTATCAAAAATACAAAAGCGCAGAGCTAGTAAAACCAAGTGGATTAGATCTTAAAGATCGTTTAGTTGGAGTACAAAGAGTTACAAAAGTAACTAAAGGTGGTAGAGCATTCGGATTTTCAGCAATTGTTGTTGTTGGAGATGAGGCAGGTGTTGTAGGTCATGGTTTAGGTAAATCTAAAGATGTGGCTAGTGCAATTGCTAAAGCAATCGAAGATGCTAAGAAAAATTTAGTACGTATTCCTATTGTAAAGGGAACGTTACCACATGAACAAAAAGGTAAGTTTGGTGGAGCAAGAGTTAACATTATCCCTGCAGCTCCTGGTACAGGAGTTATTGCTGGTGGAGCTGTTAGAACAGTTTTGGAAGCAGTAGGCGTTCATGATGTTTTATCAAAATCTCAAGGTTCATCTAACCCACATAATGTTGTAAAAGCAACTTTTGATGCTTTACTACAATTAAGAGATGCAAGAACAATTGCTCGTGATAGAGGTATTTCTCTTGAAAAAGTATTTAAAGGATAAGAACGATGGCAAAGATAAAAGTAACAAAAGTTAAAAGCGCAATCAATCGTACATTAAGACAGAAAAGAACTTTAGAAGCTCTAGGTCTTAGAAAAATTGGTCAAGTTGTAGAGCACGAAGCCTCACCAAATATCCTTGGTATGGTAGCTAAAGTTTCACATTTAGTTTCTGTTGAAGAAACAAAATAATAATACTGAAAAATGGATTTAAGTAATTTAAAACCTGCAGAAGGTTCAGTTAAAAGTCAAGGAAAAAGAATAGGTAGAGGACAAGGTTCTGGAAAAGGTGGTACGGCAACTCGTGGTCACAAAGGAGCAAAATCTCGTTCTGGTTATTCTAAGAAAATAGGTTTTGAAGGTGGGCAAATGCCACTTCAAAGACGTGTTCCTAAATTTGGCTTTACGAATATCAATCGTATAGAGCATCAAGGTGTAAACCTAGATACGCTTCAACAATTAGTTGACGATAAGAAAATTAAAGATACAGTAGATTTTGAAACATTAATGACATTAGGTCTAATTAACAAGAATGATCTTGTTAAGATTATGGGTCGTGGTGAATTAAAAGCAAAGTTAAAAGTATCAGCACATAAGTTTACCGCTTCAGCAAAAGCTGCTATAGAAGCTGCAGGAGGTGAAGTAGTAACTTTATAATCTAATTTAAGCGCATGAAATTTATAGAGACATTAAAAAATGTTTGGAAAATAGAAGAGTTAAGAAACAGAATTGTTGTTACATTAGGTCTTTTATTAGTTTATCGTTTTGGTGCACAGGTTGTATTACCTGGTATTGATGCGGCGCAATTAGAGGGTTTACAAGGTAGTACTGAAGACGGTTTATTAGGTTTATTAAATGCCTTTACAGGTGGTGCATTTGCAAATGCTTCTGTTTTTGCATTGGGTATTATGCCTTATATATCAGCTTCTATTGTAGTTCAGTTAATGGGAATTGCAATTCCTTATTTGCAAAAACTACAAAAAGAAGGTGCTAGTGGACAAAAGAAAATAAATCAAATAACACGTTGGTTAACCATTGCTATTTGTTTAGTTCAAGCTCCTGGTTATCTAGCTAGTTTACCTGCTTTAGGTATTCCTTCATCAGCATTTTTATTGGGACAAGGTGGTTTGTTTTATTTCTCTTCAGTTGTTATTTTAGTAACTGGCTGTATCTTCGCGATGTGGTTGGGTGAAAAAATTACAGATAAAGGAATTGGTAATGGTATTTCATTATTAATTATGGTGGGTATTATTGCAACATTACCTAAAAATTTCTTACTTAATGCGTCTTCAAGATTAGAGACTAACAGTGTTATGCTTATTCTTTTTGAATTAGTTATCTGGTTACTAATCATTTTAGCATCAATTATGCTAGTCATGGGTGTAAGAAAAATAGCCGTTCAATACGCAAGAAGAACAGCTTCTGGTGGCTATGAGAAAAATGTATTCGGATCTAGACAGTATATTCCTTTAAAATTAAATGCATCTGGTGTTATGCCTATTATCTTTGCTCAAGCAATTATGTTTGTTCCAGGTTTAATAGGTCAGTCATCTTTTCTTAAAGATACAGGCGCTGGACAGTGGATGGCTACAAATTTTGCTGATATGTTTGGGTTTTGGTACAATTTTGTATTTGCTCTATTAATTATAGTATTCACATACTTCTACACGGCAATTACAGTACCAACTAATAAAATGGCTGATGATTTAAAGCGTAGTGGTGGTTTTATTCCAGGTATTCGTCCAGGAACAGAAACATCAGAATATTTAGATAAAATCATGTCTCAAATAACATTACCAGGCTCTATATTTTTAGCGCTTATTGCTGTGTTCCCAGCGATTATAGTTAATCTAATGAGTGTACAATCTGGATGGGCATTATTTTTCGGAGGTACATCATTATTAATTATGGTTGGAGTTGCAATTGATACTATGCAACAAGTAAATTCTTATTTGTTAAATAGACATTACGACGGCTTGATGAAAACAGGTAAAAATAGAAAAGCAGTAGCTCAATAATTATACCATGGCAAAGCAAGCAGCAATAGAACAAGACGGAACAATTATAGAAGCATTATCAAATGCTATGTTCCGTGTAGAATTAGAAAATGGTCATATTGTGACAGCACATATTTCCGGTAAAATGCGTATGCATTACATTAAGTTGTTACCTGGAGATAAAGTGAAATTAGAAATGAGTCCTTACGATTTAACGAAGGCTCGAATAACATATAGATACTAATAAGATAACCGAAAGGCTTATCTAAACAGTTTAAAACTAATAACAAAGGAACAGATGAAAGTAAGAGCATCAGTTAAAAAGAGAAGTGCAGACTGTAAAATCGTCCGCAGAAAGGGTAGACTTTACGTGATTAACAAAAAGAATCCTAGATTCAAACAAAGACAAGGATAATTATGGCAAGAATTGCAGGTGTAGACATACCAAAAAACAAAAGAGGTGTTATCTCGCTTACGTATATCTATGGAATAGGTAGAAGTAGAGCAAAAGAAATTTTAGCACAAGCTAAAGTTGATGAAAGTACAAAAGTTCAAGATTGGACGGATGACGAAATTGGAAACATTCGTGAGTCTGTTGGATCGTTCACTATTGAAGGTGAATTACGTTCTGAAACACAATTAAACATTAAGCGATTAATGGATATTGGTTGTTACAGAGGAATTCGTCATAGAGCTGGACTTCCATTACGTGGTCAACGTACTAAAAACAACTCTAGAACTAGAAAAGGTAGAAGAAAAACTGTTGCTAACAAAAAAATGGCAACTAAATAATCAATAGACATTAGTCATTAGAGTTTAGCCGTTAGATGAATCTGTTTGAAATAGCAATGTTTAGGATTCTAACAACTAAAAACTAACAACTAGAAACTATAATAATATGGCAAAGTCAAGTACAAAAAAACGTAAAGTAATAGTAGACGCTGTTGGTGAAGCACACATAACTGCTTCATTTAACAACATCATTGTTTCTCTTACCAACAAAAAAGGCGATGTAATTTCATGGTCATCAGCTGGTAAAATGGGATTCCGTGGATCTAAAAAGAACACTCCTTATGCTGCTCAATTAGCTGCTGAAGATGCTGCAGCTGTAGCAACAGAAGCTGGTTTAAAGAAAGTAAAAGTATATGTTAAAGGTCCAGGTAATGGTAGAGAATCTGCTATTAGATCTATACACAATGCAGGTATTGAAGTAACAGAAATTATTGATGTTACACCTTTACCACACAATGGTTGTCGTCCTCCTAAAAGAAGACGTGTATAATATACATATATCATAAAATTTGACATCAACTATATTTTTATAGTTGATGTCAATATTTGTATGTAAATTTGCAAACTGAAAAAAATAAATTATTAACAAGTATCAACGAGAGATTAACGGTTATCGAAGGATAAGATTAAGACCTTAATTCATAATCACTCTTATAACAAATTTTTACAATGGCAAGATATACTGGTCCTAAAACTAAAATAGCACGTAAATTTGGCGAAGCTATTTTCGGAGAAGATAAATCTTTTGAAAAAAGAAATTACCCTCCAGGTCAACATGGTGCAAACAAGCGTCGTGGAAAAAAATCTGAATACGCAATCCAATTAATGGAGAAGCAAAAAGCTAAATATACCTATGGTATTTTAGAAAAGCAATTCAGAAACATGTTTAAAAAAGCAACAGCTGCTCCTGGAATTACAGGTGAAGTGTTGTTACAATTATGTGAATCTCGTTTAGATAACGTTGCTTTCAGAATGGGATTATCTCCTTCAAGAAGTGGTGCTAGACAATTAGTATCTCACAGACACATTACTGTAAACGGTAACATAGTAAATATTCCATCTTACCAATTAAAAGCTGGTGATGTTGTTGCAGTTAGAGAAAAATCTAAATCACTTGAAGCAATTAATAGTTCATTAGCTAATTCAAGTAATGTGTACGAATGGATGACTTGGAATACAGCGACAAAGGAAGGTACTTACGTATCAATTCCTGCTAGAATTCAGATTCCAGAAAACATTAACGAGCAATTTATAGTAGAATTATATTCTAAATAATATATTAATCATATTGGTATTTAGCCAAAGGATTTATTAGAAGTCTTCAAACTTTTAAATCGCGCAACTAAATAACAATTAAAACGAAGAAAAATATGGCAGTATTTAATTTTCAGAAACCTGACAAAGTAATCATGATAGATTCAACTGACTTTGAAGGGAAGTTCGAATTTAGGCCTTTAGAACCAGGTTATGGTTTAACAGTAGGAAATGCTTTAAGAAGAGTTTTATTATCTTCTTTAGAAGGATTTGCAGTAACATCAGTTAGAATTGAAGGCGTAGACCACGAGTTCTCCACTATTGCTGGTGTTGTTGAAGACGTTACTGAAATTATTTTAAACTTAAAACAAGTTCGTTTTAAAAGACAAATAGAGGACGTAGACAACGAGTCTGTTTCTATTTCTATATCTGGTCAAAACCAAATTACCGCTGGCGATTTTCAAAAATTTATTTCAGGATTCCAAGTATTAAATTCAGAATTAGTAATCTGCAATTTAGATCCTAAAGTAAACATCAACATGGAAATCACCATAGAAAAAGGTAGAGGATATGTGCCTGCTGAAGAAAATAAAAAAGCTTCTGCACCAATTGGTACTATTTTTACCGATTCTATTTACACACCAATTAAAAATGTTAAGTATAGCATTGAGAATTTCCGTGTAGAGCAAAAAACCGATTACGAAAAATTAGTTTTCGAGATCATTACAGATGGTTCAATAAGCCCACAAGATGCTTTAACGGAAGCTGCAAAAACACTTATTCATCACTTCATGTTATTCTCTGATGAGCGTATTACACTAGAAGCTGATGAAATTGCACAAACAGAAACCTATGATGAAGAATCTCTTCACATGAGACAGTTGTTGAAAACCAAATTGGTTGATATGGACTTATCAGTACGTGCTCTTAACTGTTTGAAAGCTGCTGAAGTTGATACATTAGGCGACTTGGTATCATTCAACAAAAACGATTTAATGAAGTTCCGTAACTTCGGTAAAAAATCTTTAACTGAGCTTGAAGAGCTTGTTAATGTTAAAGGTCTTAACTTCGGAATGGACTTATCAAAATACAAATTAGATAAAGATTAATTAATCATATTTTGCTCCTCGATGTCGAGTTTAGTAGCAAGATGATAAAACAAATGTCATGAGACACGGAAAAAAAATAAACCATTTAAGTAGAAAAACTGCTCACAGAAAGTCAATGTTAGCTAATATGGCATGTTCATTAATTGAGCACAAGCGTATTAACACAACTGTTGCTAAAGCTAAAGCTTTAAAGCAATTTGTTGAACCATTGATTACTAAATCTAAAGAAGATACAACACACAACAGACGTATTGTAATGGCTAGATTAAGACAAACGGATGCAGTTACTGAACTATTTAGAGATGTAGCTCCTAAAATTGCTGACCGTCCAGGTGGTTATACACGAATTATCAAATTAGGTAATCGTTTAGGTGATAATGCTGATATGGCTATGATAGAATTAGTTGATTACAACGAAATCTACAATGCTGATAAAGCGAAGAAGAAAACAACACGTAGAAGTAGAAGAGGTGGTTCTAAACCAGAAGCTGCTCCTGCTACTGAAACTAAATCTTCAAACGAAGAAGAAGAATAGTTAATGTTTGTTAACGAATAATGCTAAAAGGATAAATT
>TARA_R110002012_G_scaffold60418_1_pt1 | contig 10759 bp, 14 predicted proteins | sample TARA_R110002012 | Tara Oceans TARA_R110002012 (sample SAMEA4396515) | marine metagenome | biome: Westerlies Biome; feature: [DCM] deep chlorophyll maximum layer (ENVO:01000326); material: water (ENVO:00002006), including particulate matter (ENVO:01000060) such as... | depth 40 m
ATCAATCATGCTCAGAGTAAGGTCTAATATTACCGATGGGGTTGGAGTTGACTCAAAACTCATTACTGTTGTTGCTTCAAAGGGCTTATTCAAAATAACTTGGCCTAATGCACTATTTACTGTTATTTCCCCAGAAGAATTGCCAAATTCATCAGGCAGTAAAATTACGAGTGTGGCACCGTCGGGTTTTGCAGTTATAGCGAAACTTGTTCCACGAATTCCAATTGTGGCTGCATTGGTGCGTATCGAGATATTATCTTTAGGGATGCGTGGCTTCTTACTGGATACGAACCGGGCAGTGCCTTTAACAAAGTTAAGAGCCATTGACGATTTACTTGGGTCTGGATCAAATACAAATTTATCTACTACAACCTCACTATGCTCAGTAAGTCGTATTGTTGTCTCATCCCGGAACGTAACGCCCATTCGTCCATTAGCCGTCTCTAATTTATCCATAGAGTTAAGAGAGAAGTCTATAACGCTCTCATAGGGCTTATCTCTTACTACTCTGGTGTTCCCTCTTAACTCTGTGATACTTCCAATATCAACATCCAAGCGACGTTCCTGAGGCATCGTCTTGCTGGATACAGAAAGTACCATTATTGCCGTTAGACAGAATCTTGAGATAGCTACTATCCAATGTTGTAATTTGGTCAATGTCAAATATCCTTGAGTCGCCGTCATGCTCTATGTGAAAATATCCCTGTGCTGCACCTGATCCTACAAAATTAATATTATTAGAATCACCGTCTACGTTCATGTAATTGGTGCCGCTATCATAATTGATGTCTGCATCAATTTGATTGCTGTCACCTTGCACAATCCAATCTAAATCGGTACTACCAGCTAATGCTGTTGTTGCTAAATCCAAAGTGAACGTATTACTTCCACCTGTAACATCAACGTTTACGTTTGAGTTATCAGCACCAAACGCATTCGTTGGGTCCATCTTCGATGTGAATGTATTTGAGTCACCATCAAACTCAAAGAAACCTGTATAACTGTCAGCATACATATCGCCTAAAAATTTATTTTGATCGCCAATCATGTTTATATCTAAAGTGAAATTTTGGCCATCTAAATCTAACGCTGTCATGTTCCCGGCTTGTGCGTCTAAGCCACCAATAATGTTTCCTGATCCCAATTGCTCAAGATCAATATTTGCTGTAGCACCGACTTGATCTACGAATATCTCGTTATCGTCAGCGTAAACTAACGATATTATCAATATTAAAAATATACCTAAAAATAATTTATTCATACTCCCAGTATCCTCTATCTACACCTATTAAAGTTATTTCATGTACCGCACTTTCTATTGCTCTTTGTAGAGCAATTGAAGTGCTCTCGTTTTCAGTTACCCCACCCTCAAGTTCCAATAGTTGACTGCCCTGGCTAATAAAGCGAAACACATCCTGTGATAACGCAACCGATAAAACGGTCTTACTGGTTAATGTCTCAATCAACACTTCACCAGTAGAAACCGATACCAGCCTCAATGACACGGTTATCGTATCTTCTCGCCATTGCTTGCTTGACGAGATACCTAATAGTCTGCCGCCAATACCCCCGCTCTTTATGTTCGTATCGTACGACAGCACACCGCCCTGGAACAGTAACCCAGCCAACAAAAGAGGAAGCACCTCACTCTCCTCGTCAAAATTATCACGGCTAGAGCGTATTAATTGCCTTTCCTTGGTTAAACTGTCTAAACCGACTCTTTCTACTACCGTATAGAATTTTCCGTTTGCAGTGTGTTTTAACGCTCTAATTAAGTACGCCTCTGGCGCTTGTGTGATTGCTGTCGAGAACAATGCAAACTGGCCATTGGATTTTCTTTGCCCGGTCAGGTCTTGCAGACTGTTCGCATAAACGGCGATGACTGGTTTTCTTTTGGCTGGTGGTACAGCCTTCAATTCTTCGGATTGAAGCTGAATCACCGATGCTTCGTTTATTACAATATATGGTAATCCATCTTTTTGTAGATCACTATAATTAACTGCGCAGCTAGAAAGTGAAACTATTAGAAGGAGTCTGAATAATTGTAACTTCACCGGTTTCATTGTTTGTAATTGTTAATGTAATTATGTCCGCTTCTACTAAATACTCTATAGTGTTGCCTTCTAATTCTAATTTACCTTGTTCACTTGGATTCTCTGAAAATAGAGCATCAACAAGCTGCCTACTGATTTGAGCCATGACCCTACTTTCATAGTTCCTAATAAACCGAGCCATTGTTGTATTTTGTTTTTCTCTTTCAATATCATCGGCATCGGATTCAATCTTTTCTTGTATGGCGTTTTTTCTGGTGTTCTCTTGATTCTCGATTGTTAGGTAATGACTGCTGCTGTTTATTCCTGAGAAACTTGGGCTTTTGAATTTAAATAATAATTCATCAGCATTGCTGCTGTTTGCTAACAGCAGAAATGCGATTAATCTAATCGTGTCTTTGATCTTTCTTTTCTGCTTTTGTAATGTCATAGGTATCTATCAGTTCTGGTACTTTTAAAAGTGTTTTAAGCATGACATCGTTTCTTATTAACGATTGGTCTATTTGGCGACATCTATCTATTAAACTGACGATAATGCCGTATTGACTGTCTAACTTTGATGATAAACGCTCCTCCATAGCATTAAGTGATGCGTCAACCTTTTCGTCCACGACATCAATCTTGGCTTCCATGCCATCAATAATTCGGTTTATAAGTTTCCAGATAAAGAATCCAAGGCCCAGTGCGGAAGCTACTGGAAAACCTACCTGGTTTATCAGATTGATTATGTCATCCATTGACTAGGCCATCAGTTTCCTAGCATACGCAAGAATTGTTTTTCTTCATCGTTTAAACCGGGTTGTTCTGGTCGCATTTGAGATCCCTGTGAAACATCACCCGCTACTCTGGATATTCTGGATGCCTCTGGTAAAGCCGACATTGCTGGCGCTAGGTTGCGTTGTGCTCTACCCATAGCCATTGAAATTTCACCGGTTAATCTAGGTGAGCTACCGGCTGCAAGTAAGGCAGCCATAGCTGGATTTAATGTGGCGCTACCCCCAATTAAAGGTAATGTTGTAGCTCCTCGAATACCTCTTGGTAATCTCGTTCTTAATGATTGCCCGGTCAGAGCCGCTCTGATATTTGCTTCGCTTCCAAGGTTATCTAATGCTGTTAATCCTGCATCTCTGGCATTAAAACTCGTATTAACATTATCTCGAAGCGCACCTTGTAATTTTCTTAGTGTTGTTTCTGGCATAGCCTTACCAGTAGCCGAAAACATTTTTTCTAAATCATTTTGCAATGTAATAGATTTCTCATACGCCCTCATAATATCAGCGTATTCTGGTACTTGTTTAACGATCTCGTCATACACTTTGGATCGCATACTGGCAACAAGGCGTTTTGAAGTTTTGGGCATATCCATTTTATACATATCGTCAATTAATATCTTTAATCCATCAACATTAGTGACTGTTTGTAATTCTGGGTTAGCTTTCCATTGATTTATTATTTTTTCCATATTTGTCAATAAATCAATAGAGCCAGAACCCATAACAGGTGTTTCTAAAGTCTTTTTAGTAGTGCCTTTAGCATAAGCATCTGCTTTTAAAGCCGCTAACTCATCAATAATAGGTTGCATATCAACCATTTTAGTTTGCTCAAGTTGCCTCATACCAGTTTGGTATTCACTAGCACGACGGCGTGATTCATCTTTTAACTTAGACATAACAGCCTCAACCACGACTGTTGGCTCTACATTGCCACGCATATTATCTAATGTTGCTGCCTCGGCTTGACTGCCTTTTTTAGCATTCAAAAATGCTTCGTAATTATCTAATTGGCCAGTACCTTGCAACATACTTTGTACGCGAGAAACAAAACGATTAGTTACTGGTGCTGCAACATTAAAAGCAGATTGTATGCCTTGTATACCTTGTACAACTGGATCAACCTTAGTAGCAATATTAGCTGTGTCAGAGGCTATCTGACCGGCTTTACCGCCCATCCTAGCTAATCCTGTGCCACCTAACGTAAGAATAGCAGTAGCGTCTGCTATTACTCCCATTGGATCGTTAATTAACGCCTCTTGTGCAGCGTTTAATGAGCCATACCGATCAGCTATGTATTGGCCTACTGCCTTGGCTGTTGCTTCACTTGGCTGTTCACCGGGTGTTGCTAGGTTAATAATGCCACTGCCTAACTCAATCATAGAGCTAGTAAAATCAATTGGGTGCCTAATGGGATAAGTAACTGCATCAGCTAAATCTACGGTACTGCCAGGCACATTACCAAGCATAGTATCCATTTTGGGTGAAGTAACATCTAAAGCCTCTCGATTTTGATACACATAGTCTGGGCTTAATAGTTTAAATGGATCAGACGCGACAGCAGCTTGTACTGCTGATGCGTCAGTGCTTGGTTGTTGTGGTTGTGCAGCTAATCTATCTTGCTCTGCTAAAAATTCACTTAATTGATCGACAGCCATTATTTATTCTCATTCATAAATTTCATTAATTCTGAATCATTATTTTTGGCACGACGTTGTAATTCTTGTTCTACCACTTCAATCATAATCCGATCGCTATTATCAACCGCACTTCTTCTCTGAGCCATTAAATCTTCTACAGACGACTTTTTCATCTCTTCGGTACTGGTACCAAACGTCGTTAATAAAGTTGCTCTTTCTTCTTCGGGAGTCATACCTTCATAACCCCTCATGGATTGGTTATGTGCAATCCAATACTTTTCTCTTGAAGCCATACTTGATTCCAAAGCATTCACTTGATCAATTAAATCATTTACTCTGGCTAAGTTTTGACTTTCATCAATTAATGGATTAAACCCACGCGCCATTAACATTTTGGCTTCATTCTCGGTAAACGCCGCACCTAATGTTAAGCGTAATGATTTTTGGATAACGCCTTCAATTTCTTGGCGAGTATTGATTGTTTCGTCCTCCAATAAATAATTTGGTAAAAGCCCTACAAATCTTCCAGAGATTTTATCGTTACCGCTTTTTAATGCTTCGGCAGCACGTTTTAATTTCTCTTTACTATCAAGAGAAGCAATACGATCACCGTTGTACCAGTCATTTAGTTGTTTCGCGAACAACTTGTCTGTTTCTACCCAACCTGTATTTGCACCCGCTAGCATCTGTCGTTTTCTATCAGCTTCAATAGTTCTATCTGTCGCTTCATCAAGTTTTACTGCTTCTCTTTCAGCTTCATCAGCTAAAACATCGGTGTATTGTGCAGTTGGGTCAGTTTCACGTTTTCTGCGTAATTTCTGTTCGGCTTCAGTAAAAGCACCAGGGGTTTCTGTTATGATCTCACCTGTGTATAAATTTCTTTTGAGATTAGCATTAGCGGGTCTGCCAGCAAATACTGCCTCTTCCGGGCTTAGATCAACACTTAAATTCATTAATTCATTTTTTGGCGTATTTTGAATTAAATTTCTGTATTTATTGTTTTCTGGATTTAACAACATCGAGTCATAAATAGTATTACCTTGTTTAATGCTCTTAGCTAAATTAACTGCATCTTGAGTTAACCTTCCATCTGCATCACGCATACTTTCTATTTGTGCTTTTTGTACTGGATCAAAATCTTCCAATAAAACATCTTGAGCACTTTTTGTTTCACCGATTAATCTTCTCTGATTATCCAGTAATTGAGCACGACTCTGATAATAACTAGCTTCAGCTTTAGCAGCTTGGCGTTCTGGTGAGTCATATAAAAATAAGTTTTCACCTAAGCGTCTACCAATGTTTTGCGGTATATTGGTTAGTGCTTGTTGAAATAAATTTAAATCGTTTTCGGCCATGTTCTATTCCATTTTATTTTTGCGGCATTGAATTTAATACTTGATCTGCTTGATCAGCAGTCATGCCTTGTGCGAGTAACATTTTTTTCATTCTGTGACGTTGAAATTCTGCTGGGCTTTTAGTCATGCCACCGAGTAAGTCATATTCAACAAAATTTTTTGGATCAGTAAATAATTTACCAATATTAGCGTTGGGGTTATCTTGAGCTTTTGCTTGCATAAATTTTTTGGGATTATCTAGTAACCCACCAAATTTATTCGTAAAAGCATTCTGTATGCCAGTTTTCATTAAGTTCAAAACGTTAAACATATTATCCTAACCCAAATCCACTTGATGAAGATTTTTGCATAGTTGGACTTGGTAACAAGCCAGAGACACCACGTAAAATATCTAACATCCTAATCGGATAATCACGTTCCTCTGCAAACCGACCGTACTGATCGTCCATAATACGTTGGCCTTGTCCTTGTTGTAGATCACCTACACCACTTAAGGCTGCGGCGTCACCGTAGCGCATACCGCGCATCGTGCCGCCTAAATCACCTAACATACCCCCAGCATCTAAACGATTCTGAGAGCCTTGTAACCCGGCTGCTTGGTTTGATAATTGTGCCTGGAGCATAGCTTGTTGGTTTAATTGCTGTGCATTCATTTGATTACCGATGTCTTGCATCGCTAATCCAGTAGCTTGATTGTACCCAGTGTTTCGCATATCAGCGGCTAATCTGCCACCAATATCTAATGCGTTACGATTATTTTCTGATTCTTGAATTCCATGCCTAGTTCCACCAAAAGCATTTGCGGCTTGAGCGGAACCAGCAATATTTGTTTCTTGTATTTGGCGTTGCCTTTCGATATCACCCATTGCGGCATCAATCGCACCAGTAGTATAAGGATTCATGTAATTATTCATATCGGTGTTACGAAATAGATTAGGCGTCACTTGCGTCGAGGCAACCTGATTCGGTTGATATTGCGATTCGTTAAATGCCGTATTCGCCGCTAGATTCACTTCGTTTTGACCGAAGCCACCACGAGCCGTATCTACAGTAGCTTGTTGGCCTTGTAATTGAAACGGTGAGAATGGCGCCACTCTAGCCTGATCGTAGGCTTGATAAGGTTGCGCTGCCACTTGTTTTCCTGTGTTAAATACATCAAATAAGGCCCCTTTAATTTGGGGATCCATTGTAGTATTTGAATCGGAGCTACTTTTACTTAAACTCATTTTCTATTCCTTCCTATACGAGACGGACGACCGCCTCTTCTATTAACTGTCGGTATAACGTCGGTTATTAAACCAGGGATTAAATTAGGTGATACGGCGGCTGGTGCCATACCTAATAATGATTCACCGGTAGTAATTTCTGGTACGTACGCTGATGGCTCACCTACTTTTTTATAGTAAGTAGTAAAGTCACCAAACATATCTTCTTGGCCATCTCTGGTATTACCTGAGCCGGGCTCAGTGCCAGTTACATAATCGATTTCGATCAGATTGCCTTCAGCGTCATACATATTTTGATCTACTTCACTGATAGGTGTCGTCGGTTGATTAAGACCAAAAAAGCCCATACCGGGGTTAGGTGCGACATCGGCTAATGAAGTAGCTGCTACTGGTTCTGCAATCTGGGGATTCTCTACAGTTGGCTGCTCAAAACTTTTATAATATTCCATACCGGGTTGTTGGACCTGATATGGTGAGCCATATAACTCTGAGTATTCCATACCAGTGCTCGGCGCGACAGCCGTTGGGCTGACCGCTGGAGCATCCGGTGTATAACTACCGAGCTTCTCTATTTCACTTGCACTTAACGACATTACGCTATTTCCTTAAATAAATAGGTCCACACTGGGTTGTAACCTAATTTCTTACCAACACGCTCCCAACCAGGGCGCCCAGCTATCGTGATAAAATCGCATTTTGCTTTACTGGCAAAATCCTCTAAATACGGTCGCATCTTCAATAACTCATCAAGCTTGCCAGCCGATAAGAAAATATGCAGCGAGCGTTTTCTGGGAAACTTTTGCAGTTCTGTAATTAAGAAACTGTCTTTTCCCGGCCAGAAAATCATTGACTGATTCTCGACACCAGTTACTACATCCTGGTAAGTATGCGTATCTGGTGTATACGTTAGTGCCTTTTCTATTAAAGATTTATAAGGCAATAAAAACTTGGCAGTCTCACTCATACTGTACTCGCGGATACTGTACCGCTGTCACTTACTTTTAGTTCATACCGAGTGCCATTAGGACTTTTAATTATCAGCCTAGCAGCACCTACTTCTATATCTTGATCGCGTTTATGATTCTGTCCATCAGCGAGTTCTATAGTTAAATTTCGTTGTCGTTCTTGCAATGCATCAAACTGTTCACCGATATTCGGCAGCCTCATCTTCTCGATCCTTGAGCGACATCTAAACGCATCGTACCGACACGCCAATCAGCGCCTATATTGCCCTCTACACGCATCTCTACCTGGCGCCCAGTAAAACGTACTGAGGTCGGATTAGCCATCGTGTATGGGCCATGTGTTGACTCACTGGCGTTAGGATATAATCGTGTTTTAAATTTAGCGATCACATCGCCTTGTGTTTTCTCATCTGGAATTAGTGATTTTGCTACCATTAACCGATCACCAGTACCAATCTCAATTGGGCCACTCTCTGCAAATACCGTAGCTGAGTCATAATCAAAACCAACCTCATGCTCGTATATTTTAGAATCTGTGCCTACCATGTTTGGATAAATGAATACCCCGGCATCAGTTCCAGCCGTTCTCGCTAATGAACCAATTGACCAATGATTTTCTCGATAGTTGTAAGCCACGTATCGATTATTTTCTGTGGATGTCATAGATGGATAAAACCACCAGATTTCTTGATGGCCAGAATTTTTGACTGCATACACTTTTGAGCGTTGTGCCACATTAATATCACTAAACACATAATCACCGACATCACTCGGTAAGGATCTGACTGAGCCATCGTATACAAAGAATGAGTTTTTACCCATCCAGAATGCCGCTGTGTCTGTGGTAGCAGCAGCATTGGCTGATGCAATACCACAGCCATCACCGACTTTATTAATACCATACACATACGGTGGTCCTTGGTAGGTTGCTGCATGACAATCGATATCCGTAAAGAGTAAAGTTTGACCACGTACACCAATAGCCGTAATAAGATTACCGGCAGTTTGTAAGGTTAAAGAACCCGCCTGATTGGTTGCGGCAGCACTCCAGGTATTATTATCTTCTTGATCTGACCATTGCACTTTATTACCAACACCGCCGGCTCCAAGTGCAAACACAAAACGCTCATCGGTAACATAGATCGCGGTATTGCTAGTCGGTGCATTACTTAATACTGCCGCGACTGCCCCGGTGTTTAATTGCCACTCATAGATTTTACCGTCAGCATTAGAGCATGCTAAAAGATACTGGCCCCAACTATCTAATGACCAAGTAGTAGCTGGCGTATATGTCCCTGAATCTGGTCTAGCTGTACCAAACTCATTATCACCATAAGTTAAGGCATTCCAACCTAAGTTCTGGGTAGCATCTGCATTCCCAGTAGTAAAACTGGTAGGCGTGATATCAGTAATGACATTCGAGTCATTGACGAAATATAATTTTGATTGTGTACCGGCGGCGGTTTGTCTTGCTCCAGCGTTATTAGTCCACGTTAGTAAGGCACGACAGACACCAGTAAAAGCCGAGGTAGTGCGTTCTCTCCAACCATTAACTGGCTGCATCCCACCTTCATACCATCGCACTAAATTAGCGTCATTCCAACGCCCGGCATTTTGTAATGCCGTGCCGTTTTTAAAGACACCAGGTGGAATTGTTAAAGGGACTAATGACATACCCGATACTCTCCTGTACGAATCATCTCGCATAACTCGTCTGCTCGATCGCCTACTTGACGAGCCCACCTAGAATCAAAAAAGTGGATAGCGGCTGAGTCATGGTCTTGCTCTTCCATTGCACGAATGGCATTGGAAAATTTTAATAATTTAGTAATACCTAAGTTAAAACAAATATCAATAATGGCATCACGTCTAACTGAATCTAATTCTAAAAACCAAGGGAATGATGCGGATAACTCATCAATAACACGATTAATGTCGTTAGCCAATAGATAAGAAATTTCATCATCTGATAAGCCAAGACCACCAGGACCGATTGAGCGCCCAATCGCAATTGTCTCCATGTTTTTTGAACATATATACATATGACTTCTCACCCCTTCGTGGCGAGTTATCATTTTTATTAACTTTTCCATAACTTCCTATCTATCGTCATTCTTTTGTGAGGCACCAAAATAAAAACTAATTACAGCACTTGCTAGACCGCCAAGGTATCCTAGGATCAAATTAATCAATGCCTCATCATTTGCTTCGGGCGGTTGGATTGAAACTAAAAATATATAACCCATGAATCCACCTAAAGTAGCAATACCCATAATTCGGGTAGTCCAGTCTTTAGAAAAAGTATTTCTGGCGTGTTGTACGCTTTGCACCTCAAGACTAAAAACATCAACCTGTAACTTTTCCATTTGAATCTCAAAATCAGCCTCGACTTTTTTGACTTCGAGTAACTGCTCTGGGGTTGCTGCGGATACAGCCTTCTCAATTGCCTTGGGTGTATTGTCACAACCTAAGACCTCGGCAATCATAGTTGCTGCGGTACCACCCATTGGTCCGGCTAAGGCCGACCCAAGGGTTGGAGCAATACTGCCAATTAAATTTTTAATGTTTGAAAATTTCATACTTCTTAATTAACTCTTTAACGGTTTCAGTTTCATAAATACGAATTAGGGTCCAGAGGATAGTGAGTGCTGCTGCCAATGGAGGTAGCCAACCGAACACTGACCCGGTGGTGGCTCCGACGGCTACAACATCAATTGCGGTCTTAGTTTCTGCGTCCATATTATTTCTCAAT
>TARA_R110002012_G_scaffold245126_4_pt1 | contig 10756 bp, 9 predicted proteins | sample TARA_R110002012 | Tara Oceans TARA_R110002012 (sample SAMEA4396515) | marine metagenome | biome: Westerlies Biome; feature: [DCM] deep chlorophyll maximum layer (ENVO:01000326); material: water (ENVO:00002006), including particulate matter (ENVO:01000060) such as... | depth 40 m
GAGCGATTGAAGAAGGCCGCTGTGGATGCTATTAGGAAATATGGCACCCAATTTCCGTTATCAAAGTCTTATATTTCCAATCCGCTGTATAGAAAATTGGAAGAAAAGGTTACTGAAATGTATGGCCATCCAATTATTATTACCAAAAATAGCACCTTGGGCCACATTGGGGTAATCCCCAGTGCCGTGAAAGACCAGGATGCCATCATTCTGGACCACCAGGTTCATTGGAGCGTCCAGAGTGCGGCCAAGATCTTAAAGAACCGAAGTGTACCCATTGATATGATTAGGCATAACGATCTCAATATGCTTGAGGATAAAATAAAGCGGTATTCGGATCAACGGAAAAAAATATGGTATATGGCAGATGGTATCTATTCCATGTATGGCGACTTCGCTCCTATCTCCGATCTGATAGCTCTAAGCCATAAATATCCACAGCTCAATTTTTATTTTGATGATGTTCATGGCATGAGTTGGATAGGCAGTAATGGCACTGGATATGTCCTGAACGAATTGGATGAACTATCGGAAAACATTCTGCTTTTTGGCACCCTCAGCAAAACCTTTGGTGCCAGCGGGGCGGTTTTGGTCTGTTCCAATAAAAAAATGTACCGTGAGATAAAAACATTTGGAGGCCCATTGACATTTTCAGCACAATTGGAGCCAGCATCTATAGGCGCCGCAATCGCCTCTGCAGATATTCATTTGTCACCCGAAATATATATTCTCCAACAGGAGTTAAGGGAAAGGGTAGCCTATTTCAACAAATTGCTTCTTCAGACAGAATTACCCCTTATTGACCAGAATATTTCCCCGGTCTTCTATATCGGAACCGGAATGCCAAAGACCGGCTATAATTTTGTAAACCGATTGATGGATGAAGGTTTTTATGTAAATCTAGGGATCTTTCCAGCAGTTCCCGTAAAAAACACCGGAGTGCGGATTACCATTTCAAGACACAATCAAAAAGAGGAAATCAAAACGTTGGTTGAAGCAATGGAATATCATTTTCCCAAAGCATTGGAAGAAACGCATACCAATAGTGACCGGGTTTTTCAGGCATTTAAACTGAAACAAAAGCAAAAGAAGAATGCTATTGCACCAAAGATCAGTGCTGATTTAAAAGTGGAGTCGGAAGATTCGATTCTCAAAGTTGACAAACAAATTTGGAATAGTTTACTTGGAAAGAAAGGAGTTTTTGATTGGGAAGGATTAAAGTTTTTGGAAAAATCCTTTAGTGGCAATACCCTTAGTGAACACAATTGGGAATTCAAGTATCTGACTATATACGATCAAGAGCACAGGCCTATTCTAGCAACATTTATGACCGTGGGATTATGGAAGGATGATATGTTGGCTACCGTTGGCGCTTCACAGACAATTGAGGAAGAACGTAAAACAAATCCTTACTATTTGACTTCAAAGGTGTTAAGCTTGGGCTCACTTTTCACTGAAGGTGAGCATTTATTTCTTGACAATACACACCCCCGAAAAACGGAGGCTCTAAATACGTTGATACAGATCCTGGAAAGTTTGGAACATCAATTAAAAGCCAAAATGATTGTGCTTCGGGATTTTACTCCAAATGAAGAAATACATAATTATTTTCAGGGACAGGGTTTTGTTAGAGTGGCAATGCCCGATTCCTGTGAAATTGATCTAACTGGACATAAAAATCTTGAAATCTATGTATCTGAACTTTCCGCTAGAAATAGAAGGCATTTAAGAAAGGAAATACTCGAAACGGAACCTTTGCTCAATATAAAAATAATGGATAGTTGTTCCGACGGACTATTGAAGCAGATTGAAATACTGTATTCCAATGTGCACCAAAACAATTTAGGGCTGAACACATTCTCCTTTCCCCCAAAACTCTTTAAAAATATGGCCGAGCATCCCAATTGGGAATTTATTGCAGTCTTTACAAAAAAGGAGCCCGAGAAAATGATCGGTGTTATGCTTTGTTATATAAATATCCATAAAACCTATGTGCCAGCATTTGTGGGTATGGACTATGAATCCCTTAAGGAATATCACGTTTATCGCCAACTTCTTTATCAGACCATTAAACGTGCTTTCGAAATAAATTGTAACCATATATCACTCGGATTGACTGCGGCGTTTGAAAAACGGAAACTTGGAGCCTCGGTGCATCGAACTTATGCCTATATTCAAACTGCGGATAATTACACCTTGGAACTCATGGGAACTCTGGAATCAAGTTGACCCTATTTAATACGTGCCCCATATGTATGAAATATCAAGATTTAATATTGGAATTCGAAGCCAAATTGGAAGCTTTGGAAACTTGTACGGACGATATTTTATACAGGGCAGAGACTGGTATAGCCTATACAGAGCGGTGGATAAAAACACTTCGGGAGGAAGTGGTACGGCATGGTTTCGGCTCCATTCAGGAAGAGATATTTTTCTTCAAACATATTAAACCCCAAATCTTCAGCAAACTGATCTATTACTCAAAACTATTCAATATTGAAAGCAAACGGCCACGGAGCAGTTCCAAATTCCAGATCAAATATCTCAATAATCAAATTGACAAATTACAGGTCTTCTTTAATGACAATCTGGAATTCTACCATTATTACCGAAGGGGCGCTACATCACTCGACGAACAATATTTCGTCCGTGGCAAATCTGATCTTCGGTCCACAACCGATTTCTTTAACTTTTATATCGACGAAAAGTTCTCCACTTGTCAGGATGGAACCGTGGCGACGATTATGGCCTATGATATGTTAATCGTTTATTTACAACAGGAAATTGAAAAACTAGAAAATTACAAGGACAATCAAAACACAAATTTAATGAAGCAATCATCAAGACTTTTTTGGACGGGAAACAAAACAGATCTCATAGAACTCATCTATGCCCTGCAGAGCAGCGGTGCTATTAACAGCGGAACGGCCGATATAAAGGAAATGGCTACCCTTTTTGAACAGATTTTCAATATAGACCTTGGAAATTATTATCATACTTTTATAGAGATCAGGGCACGTAAAGGCAGTAGAACCAAATTTCTGGACAGATTGCAGGAATCATTATTGAAGCGGTTCGAAGAATCGGATACATAATCCCACCCTCTTCCCAAGTTGGGAAATCAGCTTTTAAATCTTTTGCCATTAAAATTATGTCAAATTAGTATCAATATCCAAATTGATAACATTCATTTCCCTCCAAAACTACCCGAATTTTATTTCAAAAAATCTTTCCCACCTCTGGATTGACTATTGAAAGATATCCATCAAAGACCTGCAAATTTGTAGAACGAAAGTCAAATCAAGTAAGGGGCTATCAAATTAGATAACAGCAATAAGATAGTCCCATTCTTCTAAAACCGTTCTATTATGCCAACAAGTATTATAACCACAGACGATCTTCGGAATTTCAAAATGGAATTGCTCGATGACATTAAAAAAATTCTCACAAAACAAGCTTCCGGCACTTTGAAAAAATATCTCAAATCCTCAGAGGTAATGGAATTGCTCCAAATAAGTCCCGGCACCCTTCAAAATCTTCGAATAAATGGTACGCTACCTTTTAGCAAAATGGGCGGGATCATTTATTATGATTCAGAGGATATCCAAAAAGTGATGCTCAAGAACCGTGTTCAATATACTGATGAATAATTATGTATGAACTATATAAAACATCTAAACTCTGTTTTTCAGCAATTTTCGATGGATTCCCGATTGAACCCAACGCACATAAGTTTGTATATGGCCCTGTTCCAATATTGGAATATCAATCGGTTTCCAGATGAGTTTTATATAAACCGGGAAGAGATTATGAAGATGTCCAAAATAGGCTCCAAAGCAACCTATCACCGATGTCTAAAAAATCTGCATCGCTGGAAATATATTCGGTATCTCCCCTCCCATAATCCCTATAAGGGGAGCAAAATAAAGATGCCCAAATTTGATACAAGTTCTGACACAAGTACGGGTACAACTACAGAGCTAACCTCTGAACAACTAGAGGGACATGCATTGGCACCTAATACAAACAAGAAAAAACATATAACAAACAGTATTAAAGCTAAGCTACCAAAAAATAAAAATGAAGTTCTGTTTTTTTTTGAAAGCCAGAAATGGCCAGCGCTGGAAGCAGAAAAATTCTTTAACCATTACAACGCCATCGGATGGAAAGTCGGTGGTAAAATAAAAATCAAGGATTGGCAATCCACAGCAGAAAACTGGATGTTAAAATCCAAAGAAATTGAAATGGCAAAGGCAGTGTCCCAAAATCGGGACAACCTTAAAACCAGTAAAATCAAAAATTATGGTCAACCCCTCTAAAATAACCGAAGGCGGCATAGAATATTCAATCGGAAGGTTCAATGGGTTTGAGATGTTCTATGATTTCCCAAAGATCTTGATCTATCTGGATGCCAAGGGAAAATTGTTGTTTGGCAAACAATTCAAAATCTATAGGGAGGATAAGGGCATCATCTATAAACTCAGCAATTATTTTATAAAGGATAAGGAAAAATGCGAACAGACAGGAATAGATCCAGATAAGGGGCTTTTGGTTTCCGGTCCTGTGGGATGTGGTAAAACATCCTTAATGAAGCTGTTGCAGTTTATTGTTCCGCTTCAGCGATCCTACTCGGTAATACCCTGCCGGAATATTGTTTTTGCATTCAATCACCTCGGTTATAAAATCATTGAAGATTACGGAAGTGGCAGCTATTTCTGTTTTGATGATCTGGGGGTGGAGCCCATAGGGAGGCACTACGGACAGGACTGTAATGTGATGGGAGAGGTGCTGCTTTCACGTCACGAGCTTTTTCTGAAAAGCAAACTGAAAACGCATGCCACTACCAATCTAAATGCAGAGGAACTGGAGGAAAGATATGGAAACCGTGTGCGAAGCAGAATGCGCGAAATGTTTAACCTAATTGCCTTTGATAAAAATGCACAGGACAAAAGAAAATAAAATCTACGATTATGAAAATAGCCACCTTTAATGTCCAAAACCTGTTTCATAGGGATAGAAGCTTGATTCAAAAAACCGTTGGCAAATGCGTTTCCGATTGGATTGTTGAATTCGACACGCTGCTAAATAAAGAAAAAAGCGCTTCGAATACCGAACGGTTAAAGGAATTATCGTTCCTGTTGGATTTTGACAAAACTTACCAAAATCCATATGTTGTAATGCGAAAAAAAGCTGGTGAACTCTATCTTAAAGGAATGAACTGTTCCAAAGAGCTCAAATCAGGGGAATTAACGGATTGGAACGGTTGGATCAAAGTACAAACAGTTCCTATTGATCCAGAAGCCACTAAGCATAAGGCGATGGTGATTTCTGAAATCAATCCAGATATCTTAGTGTTGCAAGAAGTTGAAGATAAAATGTCTTTGGCTGAGTTTAATAATTTCATTTTGCCAAAGTTTAACTGCGAGCCGTTCCCAGAAATTATTTTGATTCCAAATTCTGAAGGAAGAGGCCGTAATCAAGCCTTATTGTTGAAAAACGGACATCAATTGGAATCCATCAAAATCCATACAATTGATGAAACTGAAACTGCCACACAAGAATCGTTGGAATATGAAATTAAAAGTCTGAAAGGAAAAAGCATCCATCTTCTCTCAACTTATTTCTATGAAAACAAACTCGATAAAGAAAAGGCTTTTGAAATACGGAAAAACCAAGCTTATCAAGTCTCAGTGTTATATAAAATGCTACAGATGCAAGGCAAAAACAACATTGTTGTCGCCGGAACTTTAAACGCTCCCTCCTACTGCAACTCCTTGGCTCCTTTACTTCAAGAAACTGATTTAAAAGACATCAGCAAAAACAAAACTTTTAATGTAGATTTTGATGAAGGTCAAGATGCCACCTACTTTCGATTGGGTGCTTACCGAATGGGAGTAAATATTAGGCAAGAAGATTATTTATTGTTATCTCCTGCGCTTTTTTCAAATGTAAAAAGTAGTGGTTTAAACAGGAAAGGGGTTTGGCCTGAGAAGCGACCTAATTGGGGGATATATTCAACGCTACAGAATAAGAATCAGGCGGCTAGTGGGCATCCTGGGGTTTGGGGGGAAGTGAATAACTAAGATGATATTGCGAATGTTTATTTAAGTTCCGGAAAAAGTTCAATGGCTATTACTTCAAATTCCCTATTTTGAATAGGTTTATTTTCCAAATATTCCAATCGTTTCCTCTTAAATGTGCCTTTTCGTTGGTCCAATTTATGTACTTTTTCAGTTTGTCCAAATACATCAATGGATTTTAAAATTATATCTCCACTTTCTCTATAATGAGATATTGCATTATTTGCTACTCCAATTAAATTCGGAAAGTTGAAATGTACTGGCTTACCCATTTTAAAAGATAGAATAGTAAACAATTCGCGCGTATGAGTTTGAGCAATCTCAAATTTATTTTTATCATTTAATTTTGTTGCAAAGCGCAGAGTTGCCCATTTGTCCATATCATACTGTTTTTTGATTTTCTTATATAAATCAAGTACAAATTGATTGTCTTCTTCTTTGATTTCATAACCACGTTGAAAAAGTTTTGAGATTAAATAGGGTGAAATCCAAGTTTCTTGCTCAAAATATCTTTGAGCAATTTCGATGAAAACGGTTTTTTTAGATTTATCAAAAGAGTTTACTTCGCAATCAATCTCCAAGGTCTGTATAAGATAAAATGTGAACTTGTCTTTCGTTCTGTCTTTCAGTAGTTCATTGAGCACCAATTTTTTTTCACATCCAATAAGTTTTGGAAGGTCAATTCTATTATTGAGGACTTTTTGTTCTTCTAAATTGAGTTTGCTTGGTAAATTTGCACATTGGAAATAGTCAGCACTTGAATCTTCGTAATACTTTGGAAACTCAATTAAAAATGTTTTAAATAATTCTTCTTTCCAATATTCCATATATAGACATTCTTTAATTTAAATACTTTTGTTTGGTATTACTTGAAACAAACTAATGGATTAAATTCGAATCATTCAGATTTTTTGTCAAAATCATCTATGGCACTTTGCCGCTGGTCATTCCATTTTTTCAATTCGGAAGGAAAGCTTTCAAGCTCCAATTTAATTCTCTCTATAATATTTTCAGTCGTATTACTATTTATTTTATATGCTCTGATTTTGGTAAACGGACCTTTTAGATTGTTATTGATATAGCCGTTAAAGTCCAAGTAAAAGGTGGATATAGAAAGTCCCAAACCATAGAGTGCCTGATAAATCAGTATTGATATTCCACCAGAAACCTGTGTTATCTTTTCAGATTTTAAGAACAATGTTTTTCCAAGCACCCTATTCTCATTCCAATTTATATAATTATTTATCTGATATTCCGGCTTATTTTTTTGAAACATCGCATCAATCATACTGAAACTCGATAAAAACGGATTGGGTTTAATCGTTTCTCTCTCTGAAGCGAATGTAGCATCTAAAGAAATAATTTTTTCTGAAACACTTTTATTAACGATACTATCCGTTAATTTATCAGCAATCTCATAATCATAAATATTAAAATCATCTCCCTTTAATAGGTCATAATTTTTGAATTCCTCTCTTTTGGTAAAAATCTCAAATGTTTTATCAAATTGTTCCTGTAACTCTACAAATATCGATTCTCTTATTTCAGGTGGGATTATTGGAAAGTATTGTTCTTCTATAACTGTTCTTTTACTTTTATCTGATTCTTTTTTGTCAATTTTTTTTTGTTCTGGTTCAACCATCATTTCTACTTTTTCTGGATTCAGAAATGCAAAAGGATAATAACCAATCGTCCTGTTTTCTATCACGGGTGTTTGCTTAAAATCACTTTCTTTAAGGGTTTCCCTGGCAATGAAATCTTGAATTCTATTTGGTGTTAAAATTCCTTCGTTATCGTAAATTTCTTCATTATTAATTGCCGTCAAAAAATAGTATGTAAAAAGTCCGTGCTTTATATCAGAGAATTCTTTTGCAGTTTCACTTTCCGTTGAAGCGTACATAAAAAGAGTTCCAGTACTCTTTGAAATGTACTGACCGATTATATTATCATTTTTTTGAGTGCGTGTTAAAACTTTACCTCCAGACTCACAAGCATCGACAACATAGCATTGATATTTAGGCTGCAATTGATTTAATTTCTCGAAGATACTCGCTATTTCAACAAAGCTATCGTGAAACTGAAGTCCAGAATTTTCAAACTGATATTTTCCGTGACCTGCAAAAAAGAAAAATATTGAATCGGTAAATGGTTTTAAGGTTTTTTGAATAGCGGTCAGGGATGTATTGAAATGACCTGATATATCTTTGGTTGAATTAGTTTTATCACTTGTAATAAGATGAATATCTTCTTTTTTGAATTGGCATTTTTTCACAAGTATATCTGCAACGGATTTTGCATCATTTACACAAAAACTTAAATGGTTAACCTCATAATCGTTTATTCCAATAATTATTGCAAATCTTCTTTCTTCTGTCATAGTTTTGCTATACTTTTTATCGTTTTTTTTTAAATATCCCGAGTTAGCTATTATCATTATTTTCAATTTCCCCGTCTATCATTTTATCGATTTCCTCTTCATCAATTTCCTCCCCGTACCATTCCTCTGTATCTACATCAAATTCTTCAATCTTATATTTATTAGATGGAAAATCACTATTTATCTCATAAATGATTTTAGTTTGGAATGGAAAAGATTCGTGCAAATCCAATCCGTCTCCTTCTTGTCTTTCTTTTCTCGATCCATATTCTAAAGTGAAATGAATATCTCCGAGGACTTCTACAATGATTGAATTTTGATTGATTTCAATAATATGATATTCATTTATCTCACTATGTTCAAGAGAATGATGCGGTGCAAGCATATCAACATTCTCATAAAAATTTGATATCACTCCATCAATCAAATGTTCCTCAATTTTTCCATCCAAGAAATGTCTTAAATCATCTCTGTAAGATTCGATTCTTTCAGCGAAGATTTTAAATTCAGTGAGAACTTTATTGCTCATTTCTGTTAATTCTTCATCTTTGAGGTTGAAGGATTCTGGATTAATATGTGTGTACTTATTTAATGAATCAATTGTTTTCTTTATTGATTTTACTTCCTCATTCAGTTCTTCTGAATCAAATCCAAATTCATTTAAAATTTCATCATTAATTCCACCTTGTATTGCATATTTTATTCTTTGGGTTCTTGTAGGCTTTCCATTATCAGTTTCTACTTTGAACCAATCGCAGACTATTACATTGTCTTCTGGTGCTAAACGGTGTAAAAAATGTCGAGATAATTCTCTTATGCTATATGCAAAATTATTATATCGCAGCCTATTTTCTTTGTCGTTGAGATTGTGAATAGCAGATTCAAAAAGCTCAATTTCAAATTCTGACGATAATATTTTCTTTATTTGGTCTTTCATAAGCCTTAAGGTCATAAATGCGTTTTAGGAACAGTACTTTTCTCCTTTCTTAAATACAAAGCTCAACTTTTCCATTTCGGATATGCTCATCGTGTTATGAATAAATCCTATATTTTCATTATTTGCTTTAGTTATGAGATTTAGATAAAGACAAAGATTCTCTTTTTGAATCTCGCTAAAAGTCTTTAAAGTATCATCAATTTGCTCGATTGTTGATGTATTAATAAAGTTAAAGAATTTACCGACTATTCCCACAAATACGTCTGATAACTGTATTAAAATATCTTCTTTAGAATCTTTAAATTCATAATGTTTAAATATAGTTCCGTTTTCCGTTAACTCGTAATTCTCTAAAGTTGCTTTGATTGTATCTTCATTATCAAAAATGTGTTCTGAATTTCTAAATACATATAACGGTCTTAAATAAAAATGGGAAAAATCCTTGAGTAATATATAATCAGTTTCGTCCATTATGAAAGGTAGAGAGCCACTTTTTTCAGATTCACGTAAAATCTGTTTTAAAGAAGTTAATCCAAAATGGAATTCCGCACTATTTTCATATTCTTGAAAAAGATTTGTTAAATCCGAAATAAAATTAGCCACCTTTTCCTTTTTTATATTTGGATATTGATAATAATAGAATAAATCAACAATTGAGTCCTTTTCTAATCTTGATAGTTTATATAAATCATTTTTTAAACGCATCGCAAACGGCTGACCGAGCTTTAAAGATATTTCAGAATTGGCAATCGCAGAATCCACAATATCAACAATTGAAAAATATAAAATATTCAATGATGAATAATGAACTGAAAGTTTAGAATTTAGGATTAATTCTAAAAATGATTTAAGTTTTCTGGATTTAATGCAATATGTAAAATCTCCATTTGCAATGTGCTTAAATTTAATTTCATTAACATTTGGTTGTAGATTTAAACCTTTTATAAAATCCGTAAAGTCTGGAATATTGCCATTAGAAACAATTCCTCCAAGAATGAAATTAGAATCGAATGCAGTATTAAAGTCCGTTTCTTTAACATAAAATTTACCTATGTTATTAGTTTCATCATAGTAGAAAGTACGTTCCAAGTCAAAATCAGCAAAAGGGGCCATTAATTTTGTTGTTTCTCTCAATTCATTAATTTCAAATTTCATCGGTTTATTCGTATCGTGACTAACTTGTTATATCCAAACAAAATTACTGAATTATCAATGAAAATTAAGGAATAAGAAACTTTGAGTTCGTCATATTAAAGCATTGAATATTCCAAAAAGAGTTTTAATTAAAACAACCGTTAATATTTTAATCCATTTAGAGACTTAATTACTTCATAAAAAATAGTTGTAACAATCCGTTTTGTA
>TARA_R110002012_G_scaffold318779_1_pt1 | contig 10754 bp, 4 predicted proteins | sample TARA_R110002012 | Tara Oceans TARA_R110002012 (sample SAMEA4396515) | marine metagenome | biome: Westerlies Biome; feature: [DCM] deep chlorophyll maximum layer (ENVO:01000326); material: water (ENVO:00002006), including particulate matter (ENVO:01000060) such as... | depth 40 m
GGAAAATGAGAATTGGGGAGTCTTCTATAGATAGCGGATCTATTTGGGACCAATGGGCTGGGATGTTGTGGTTTAGTAATGTAGCGTCGACTACAAGCTTATATGGATCTCAACAAGGGATATATGCGGTTATAAAGGATGAAGCAGATAACGCAAGAAGAGATATTAGACATTTAACAGACGTGGGAGCGGGCCCAACTAATTTTGATGTAGAGTATCCTACTGGTACATATTGGATAGATCATCCAAATTGTTTAAAAGAATTTGGAGAAGGTACAACTCCAGGTCACACCGCTAGATTCGAGATTAAGCTTTTGGGAGATAATTGGTTCTCACCAGCTGGTGGTTTTGGAGGGAATAATGCACTTGGCTATCATCATCCAGCTTTGGTACAGAGTAGATATCTTGACGCTGATGATCCAATTGATACTGACGTTTGGTTTATTGACGCGGGGCCTATAAAAGCTAATAGACATGCTTTTGCTCATGACGATATGCCTTGGATTTACCTTGATGGAACTTATGGTGGCTTAAACTCTCAAACCGATCCAGCGAACGATATTAGAGAAACACAGGTACCAGGTACAGGGTACTCAAATAGAGAAAACGATGTAGATGGCCACAAGAATCAGGATGGGTTAACCACGCATTCCAGCGGATGGAGAATGCAACTGGGTTATGGAGGTGTGAAGGTTTCAGATGATTCTGATCCGAATACATTCCCGGATCATTTTAATGTTGGTGATTGGTTCACTCCTAATGGTCAAGCTCAAAATAGTTATTACGCTACTAATTCTCAAAATACCCCTTTCATACAGAGTATACAAGGTGGAACCCGATTCAGGTGGAAAGAAGATCCAACAGAACAAATATATACTTTAGGTGCTAATATAGACACTAGAAGAAGCGTTAGACATAGTCCTCGTTCTCATGAAGTAGTAGCTATTGAGAATGGAGACCAATACGCAGGACAAGGTGGGATGCCAACTTATGGTGCTTTTAGTAGTGGTGCCACATCTATGGCGGAGCGATTATCCTTTAATTTTACCGCAGGATTTAAATGCAATGGTATTACGCCAGCGATAGCATGGAATCCAGTAGAAGACGGTGCAATTAGTGGAGGTTTAGAAGTTAAATTAACGTCAACAAATAAAAACGGGTTAACAAATCTTGGATCTACTTCCACAGGACAAACTGTCACGGATGATTTAGTAATATACACAGACAGTGTCATCTCTACTGCCGCAAATTCAAGTACAGGGGTGCCAGCTACACTTCATGTTGGAATGGCTTTGAAAAAATACACAAATCTTAATTCAACATCTCAAGCTAATACAAGTAGCTCTACAAATTTAAATGACTCTGATGCGGAATATCTTGTTGTTAGAGAGATTTTACCTCCCAATACTGCTGGAAATCCATTTGATGGTTTTCAATTATTATTAGGCGGATATAAAAAACCACTAAAAGCTGCACACCACTTAGCTCTAACTAGTAATAAAGCACCTAAAATAAATACAAATTTAGTATTCTGTCAAGTGGGGATGAATGGGTATAGTCATAATTCTGAATTTAACATAAACACTATTGGACGGGATCAAAACATGGGTTATGGGTGTATTGGAGCTGTTGGTTATTCGCTAGAATTTCTTAAATATATCGAGCCAGAAGCGGTGTTATCAGAAAATCCAGCTATATGGGAAACAGAGCCTAAAGAAATAAAAGATTTAGACGTATATTATGAAGCGAGTGCCGCTGTGCCAATTGTAATGGATGAATCCAATATACATGACGCTGTTCCCGTAGGTTCAAAAATTATGGCATTGGTGAATTTTTCTATTCAAACTTTTTTAGTTATAGATTATGATGGCGCAGATATAGTTGTGGCGGAAGGCTCGGGTGCCAATACAACACCTGGTTCTTTCAACCCTATTAACGGTGTTAGTATAAGTATTATTAGACCTGATGGACTAATATTTACAACTAGCACTATCACTGCGACTGAATTTTTTGAAGCTAGTACTGGTCATTACTATGCAAATGTAAGTTTAAACCCAAATCTATATGATTCTCAATTTACATTACCTTGGTTTAATTGCTACTCATTTGGAAACGGAGTGGAATCAAACAGAATTAGAGATAATTTTAATCTACCATTTGTAGCAAATGGAGTTAGAGTTTCTACCACTTTAGAAGAAGAATATAAAGAAGAACATCGTAAATATGGTTTAATATACTCTGGAATTTATAATTCAAATGGAGGGTTAAACAATTTAAATCAATTTATTCAAGCGGAAAAAATAACTAAGGATATAAATCCAATATATGGTAGTATTCAAAAACTTCATTCAAGAGATAGTGATTTAGTAACTCTTTGTGAAGATAAATGCTTGAGGATATTAGCGAACAAAGATGCTGTATTCAATGCTGATGGTAACACAAATCTAACTGCCACTCAAAATGTATTAGGTCAAACAATTCCTTTTAGTGGTGAATTTGGAATATCAACTAACCCAGAATCTTTTGCATCAGAAGCTTACAGAGCTTATTTTACGGATAAAGTAAGAGGAACTGTCATGAGGTTATCTAAAGATGGTTTAACACCAATATCAGAAGCTGGTATGAAAGATTGGTTTAAAGATAATTTAAAACTAAACAATACGGCTTTTGGAAGTTATGATGATAAAAAAGAAGAATATAATCTAACACTGGCAAATAAAATTACTGGTTTTGTTACAGTTCCAGGCGTTAGCAAGTTTACAACTGGAGGTCCTTATAGCGCGATGAATTTCTTTGAAACAAATTATAGTATCGCAAAGTTTATTAACGTAGGTGATACTTTAGATTTAGCTGGAGCTGTAGGAGCGACTGTTACAGATAAAATTAATTTAGGTGGTGGAAATTGGAAAATCGAACTAAACGTTGTTATAGACAGTAATAATCTTGGTAATTATTATAGCTATGGATTAGTAGGTAGTAATATGGTTGCTTGGGATGCGTTAGTAACAATAGGTAGTGATCAATCACAAACTGTTTCATATAAAGAAAACGTAAAAGGTTGGGTTAGTTTTAAATCATTTACACCTGAAAACGCCTTGAGTATGGCTAATGATTATTATACTTTTCAAAATGGAAAGTTATGGATACATCATGATGAAACTGTAGATAGAAATACTTTTTATAACACTTTCGCAAGTTCTTCAGTAGAAGTTGTATTAAACGATGAGGCTAGTAGTATAAAAGGTTTTCAAACATTAAACTACGAAGGTAGTCAGACTAAAGTTGGTAAATTTAAAAGTGAATTAAAACAACTTACATATCAACCAGATACAACTTATAACGATCAAGAAATATATAATTTATCAAATAAAGATGGTTGGTATGTTGAAAACGTATATACAGATAAGGAAGAAGGATACGTTAGCACGTTTATTGAAAAGGAAGGAAAATGGTTCAATAATATAAATAGATATATAAACATAGGACTACAATCCGCGGATACAGCTGATTTTACGTTTCAAGGAATTGGCTTTGCAAGTAATGTTACCTCAACAGCTGGTCTTGGAACAGGACCTAGCGGAGTTGTAAATGTTAGTAGTGTTGTCCCTGGGGTTGGAAGCACAACGCCACCACCAACACCTGTTTCAACTAGCGGCACCATAACTGGAACTATCACAAGCACAAGTACAGGCACAGTTACAAATGGAGCAACAGGCACAGGTACAGGTGCAAGTACAAGCGCAGACGCAGACGCAGATGCAATCACAGACGCAGACACAAGCACAAGCACAGGCACAGGCACAAGCCCAGGCGTAGGTACAGGTACTGGTGCAAGCACAAGTACGGGTACAAGTACAGGTACGGGGACAGGTGCAATTTCAGGCTATTAATTAAAGAAAAACGATAAATAATGATACATTTGTTTTTAAATAATTTAAATAATTTAAACGTTTCGCTTCAAGTTGGGGATATAGTTTACGCAACCCCAACAACAACCCAAGCGGGTGCGGACGATTTAGAAGATACTAGTGGTCCTACGGGCTCCGCTAAGTTAGTTGGCGTTTTAAGACGTATTGCTGAACCAACACCTGGTATTTTTAGACTAGACGTAGATGAAACTCCATTTACATCGCCGTATACTCCAGGAAGCGACGACTTTATTATGTTTTCTAAATATTCTCAAACAGACGGTGATATAAACGGGTATTATGCTAAAGCAAATTTTGTAAATGATTCTAGGGAAAAAGCAGAATTGTTTGCTGTTAGTAGTGAAATTGTAATAAATAGTAAATAATTATGGCATACGGAACAAATTCAATAGAAAATATTTTTGTAAAAGAAAAAGATGGAGTAAAAGCTCCTGCGGGTTTTCATTACATGCCTAATGGAAGGTTAATGTCTGACGCTAACCATGTAGCAATTAATGGTTACGTAGAGCAAAGTATACATTCTTTTGTAGTCGATACTAGAGATATACTTAATGAAGGAGAAACAAGAACTTTCACTATACGGGGTGACGCTGAAGCAGTGTTTAGTCTTGAAATATATGATAACAACGATAAGTACTATAATTTCTATACAAATACTTGGTCTACTGAAAAAGCCATGTTGCGTAGCAAGAAAGTAAATACATTATACAGCGTTGATGTTAAGTTTGATGCTCTTCCGTCTGATTTATTACAAACGTATACTATAAACCTACACGCTGAAACAGTTCATAATATTAAAACAACTCACGCTTATTATAAAGAAGTTAGAAATGCTGATAACAGTGTTAATGTAAATAAATCTACTGGATCTAACTCTAACGTGTTAACCAAAATAATATATCAAGATGCGTTGAAAACTTTAAAGTTATCCGCAATAGCTCCTTCTCTTTATTTCACTAGCAGTGATACTGTGAATGGAGCTACTAGTAGTTCAAATAGAATAATTATAGATGGCGACGTTACAGATCCGAACATTGTTCAGGTTGGTGATAAAGTGACAACAACAGGAATAGCGTCAGCCGTACATGCTATAGTTACAAAAACAAATCCAGATAGTGATAATGTCAATGAGTTAGAACTATCTGTTTCTGATAGCGCAACTAATGACGCCGCTATAACGTTTACCCCACCATTTAACGGTATGGTACCACATGACGACGACAGTGATACCGGTTCACAATCAATTTCAATTTCATCAGGACAAAGTAAATATTGTAATTTTAGCGTAACCCTTCAACCCTTAGATGGAAGAACGTTTAACGTTTTAAGAACTCCAACTACTAATGACTTATGTACTTATCAAGTTGTTACATTTGAATCAGCTGCTTTAGCAATTGAAGGGGAAGATACCGATAGTAATGCTAAGTTTTTTAGGTGGCCAGTTAACAATATATCTAATTTAAAAAACGGTATGATATTAGATCCTAGTAGATCAGGGACTGGAGCTAACACAACGACACGCGCTTTTATATCTAACTATAATGCAACATCGGCAAAAAAAGTTGTTGTAGAAGGAGATTATGAGAACTATGTTAATGAAAAAACTACTACTGATGTGTTTGTTAACGGTGTAGATGCTTACGGAAATGATGTGACCGCTGTTGATAGAAATGGTAAAATAACTGCCCAAAAAGGAAATATAATATTTAACACACAACAACTTGATGCTTTAAAGTCGGACGCCAACGTTAGGATATTTGCTTATGGAGCAGCGGGTATAGAGGCTTTAACTGGTGTTAAGGTTAAACTAAATGTTACTAGTATGGCTTATTTTGGTATTGGTGATGATATAGATGGTGACACTGGACCGATTTCAACAACTACAAGTGGGGCTGTTAGTAGCAGCACTACTATTGGATTAGCAGAAGTTAGAGACATTAGTCAAGGCATGGTGGTAAGCGGTCCTGGTATAAACGCGGCTCGAGCAAACCCTACGGTAGTATCGAAAAACGCTGTAAGTGGAGCTGGAAATATAGTGGTTAGTTCAGCACAAACCCTTGAGTCTGGTCAAACATTGTTTTTTGACAAAGGAACATCCAGCTTAACAATTAGAGGTACTTTAGAGGTGTCTAATATGGGTATTAGTGATATTAATATATTTTTTGACGCAGAAAGGTTCTTAGATGCTCTTTAAGTAAAAAAATAGCTAAAACTGTGATTATAAATAACAAATAAATAGATATGGCAAAAGGTAGAAAAGTAAGTCCCGCAAAGTTTTTAGGAGCAGCGTTAGGTGTTGTTGGTGGGATTTCAAATATTATAGGTGGTAACAAAGCGGGCAAAGCGGCTGCAGAACAGCAGAGAATAGCTCAAGCTGAATTAGATGAACAAAAAAAGGCTTTCCAAGGTTTAGACACTAGCAATTTAGCAGCTGGCGTTACAAACGCATATTCTGGCATACAAACTAATTACGAAAACGTATACGAAGATTTAACTGTAAACCAACAGCAAGCTCAATTCCAAGCTCAACAAGGAGCTCAACAAAGATCTAATATATTAGAAACTATGCGTGGAGCTGCTGGAGGTTCTGGTATAGCTGCCTTAGCACAATCTATGGCTAATCAAGGACAATTAGCAGCTCAACAACAATCTGCTTCAATAGGACAACAAGAATCAAGGAATCAAGCTTTAATGGCTCAAGGTGCTGGAGCGGAACAAGCGGCTGAAGCTCAAGCTCTACAAACTATAGCTATGGGAGAACAACAAGCCGAAGCCACTAGATTACAGGGTGCTGCTGCTGCTAGAGGTTTAGAGTATGAAAAAACACAAGGTTTAATGGGATTAGCGTCTGGACAACTACAGGCTGCAAATGAAGCTAAAGCGGCTGCTGATGCTCAAAAACAAGCTGGTATTAGTGGAATAATTGGAGGAGTTGCAAGTGGATTAGCAGGTGGAATTGGAGGTAGCTTGATGAAAGGTATTGGAGGAAAAATTGGAGGCGCACTTGGTAAAACAAAACTAGGTGGCGCTTTAGGAAATTTAGCTATGCAAGGTGGAGCTAGGATAGGTGAAGGTGGATTTGGCTCTGGGTTTTTAAGTGGTGCTGGTATAGGTCAATTTGGTAGAGCTCAAACGCAAGAAGAAATAGCTGCTTTAGCAAAAATGTACGGGGGTAATTAAAAGATAATTTATATAGTAAACATAATGGCAAAAAAACAAAGTAATATGGGGATGTTTGAAAGAGCGGGTTATGCTTCAGGGCAAGCAGATTTATCTGAGGCAGGTTATAAAACTCCTTATGATTATTCTAAAGGATTTATTAATTCAATGATGAGAGCTTCTCAAGCAGATGCTGCTGCAAGGAAAACAGCCGACTTGTTAAAGAAAAATCCTAATGGAGTTAAAATTCCTAAGCTTACAGAAGCAGCAAATCAGCAGGTTACAGATTACTTAGTAACTAAAAAACCAGAAATAGCTGCGGCACACCAAGCTTTAAGAACAGGCACTGAAGAAGAAAAATTAAAAGCCACTGAGTTTCTTAATAAAGTTGATCAAGGAATACAGCAACTAAACGCTGATTTTGAAAACGCAGCCACAAAACAAGCAGAATTATTGGACATGTCTAGTAGTGGTGGTTATGCAAAGTCAAATAGAGCTAATCAAAGTGCAAACTTTAACAACATGGCAAATGGTAACATGGCCGCCGGCTCTATAGTAAAGGAAAATGAAAATGGTATGCCAAGGTTAATGTACAACAACCAAGGTGCTGATGGCGCGATAACACAACAAGTATGGGATACAATTGATGTTGGTGGTGCTTACGACAACTCGTTATACAAGTTAATTGAAGGAGATAGTAAGGGCAGGGGAATCGCGCATGACGTATTAAAGCTTGCTGGAAGACAAGATGTTCAAGCAGATCCTAGTTTATGGAATAGAGTACACAAGCCAGGAATGATTAGACAAGTAAAAAATATCTTGAAAGAAAATCCTAACGCTGCTACAGATTTAATATTTCAAGAAGATGATTTTACTCCTATATTAAATAATATTTTAATGAAAGAATACCCAGGTTTACCAAAAAAACAAAGTGGTAGCTTAGAGCTTGACGAAGAAAGCGTAGAGTACAAAGCAGCTATAGAAGAATTAAAAGGAGATGGATTCCAAGCAAACAACGATTACTTTTTAGATCAGTTAGATATAATGCTTGATGAAGATTTTAACGCTGCTATGGGAAGCGGTGCAAGTGAGGGTGATTTTGAATTACTAAATTAAAATAATAATATGGCTGAAACATTAAAACCAATATCACTAGAAGAGATACAAGCTTCTGTGGCTAGAGGAGAGGAGTCGAAGTGGAACGTAGGTCCAGATGGAAACCCTCTTTCTGCAGGATATACTATGAACGACGCTGGAGAAGTTGTTTGGGTTGGAGAAGGACCTGAACCAACTGAAGAAGTAGATAATTCAGTAGATAGTACCTTACCTTTACGCACGATGTTTGACTATGTGTCTAGTAAAAATTATTATACAAATTCTTATGAAGAGTTTGAAAAAAAATACGCGTCTGAAGAAGAGCAAGATAAGTTATATGATTTTCTTAAAAGCAAAAAAGTTTACACAAATTCAAAGGGTGAGTTTTTAGATAAATATTTTCCGTTAGCTGACGAACTAGAAGAAGAAACTCTTGAAGCAAAGGAAGATCTATCACCGGAGGGTACCACGGTGAAGAAAGACGATATGGTATCCACTGGGGCGGACGATTCTACGGTTTACGAATATCAAACAAAAGGAGATAAGTCCGCTTGGGGTAAATCTACAGATGGAGGCCAAACCTTCAAAGTATTTGCAGAAGAAGAAGTTCCAAAAGAATGGTTTGATGATCCTAATTTTAAGCAAGTTTGGGGTAAAGAAAATGAAAAAGCTTTTAAAACAGCCGCTTTAGGCGGTGTTTGGAGTGCTGATTATCCTGGATTATTTGGTGGCTTAAGTTACAAGTTAGCAGCATCTGCCTCTGCTTTAGCTGAATCTTTAAAAGATCCAAATGAAAGAGCTCAGATAAAAGAAAACGCTATAAACATTAAAAACGACATTCCTCTTCATTTGGTTAACTCTTTCCAACAGTTTGAAGCGCTTAGTATGGACGCGTTAAATAAAACTTTTGGAGATAAAGCAACTGATTATTTAGCTAAGAATAAATGGAAGCCAACTGACTTAGAAAAAGGGGAAGAGGTTGGAGATGCCACGGATTTATGGATGGCTAATAAGTTCAAAGAAATAGAAGCAACGAAATTACTATATCAATATGATGGCAAAGGTATGGTTAAGGGTGTTAAAACTGGGGATGTGTCTGATGTGGTTGGTGGTGTTATGAATAGTGTTAGTAGTATGATAGAAACTATGGGTCCAGCTATTTTTCTTGGTTTTGGTAGTTTATTTCCTCAAATCACAGCGCCAATGTATGTCGAATATAACACTGCCAAAGCAATAGCCAAGTATGGCAAAGATGATCTAGATGCTGTTAAAAAATTAGTAGCTGACGGAGAAACGGAGGTTACTCTGCCCACAGCTCTAGGTGTTGTAGCTACCGGTTTAGAAAAGATTGGTTTAAATGGTATAACTAAACATATAGCGTCTGCGCCTGGTAAAAGTAAGGTTATAGGAGAATTATTGTGGGTAGGTGGTAAAGAAAGTTTTACTGAATTAGGACAATTTGGACTAGAGACCGCAAATAAAAGTTTAGGTGAGGGTAAAACCATACAAGAAGCTTCTGGTGATGCTTGGGACGCTATGCGGAGCGAGGAAGGTTTAGAAATGTGGTTAAGCGGTTTTGTTGGTGGATCAACGCTCGGTGGTGGAGGAAGACTAGTTAGAAGTAGTGGTGATTTAGTTAATCGAGCTTTAAGAAGTGACAACGCTAGCATAAGTGATGTTAACAATAAAATAAGTAACCTAGCTAATTTAAACGATAAAAAATACAGCACTAGAAATAAAGACGTAAAAGACGCTATTGATTTAGAAGTAAAAGCAGCTGAACAAGATCTTAAAAAATATATAACAGAAAAAAGAAATTTAAGTAAAGTTCTAACAGCGGAAGAAAAAACATCATTAATAAATACTTTAAACGAGAAAGATGGTATTAAATTAAAAGTTGAATCTTTAAAATCTCAATTAGAAAGTGGTGATATTACTAACAAAGAGTTTGGTTATGCTGTTAGAAGTTTAAACAATCAAGATAAAAGATTAAGCGAGAGTATATCAAACATACAAAGTGCTGCAACTACAAGAGCAGCAGAGCAGGTTGCGGAAACCGTAAAACAACAGATTGAAGAAGCTGAATTAGAAGGTAAGGTTACTGAAATGACTTCTGAAGAAATATCTAACATCAAGGAAGAAGGATTTAATTCTAAAAAAGCCGCTGAAGAATTTGGTTTTATCAAACAATTTGGAGACGGTAGTTTTGAAATAATACTTAACAAAGATAAACCGATGGTTGGTACAGCTGCCCATGAGTTTATGCATGCTATTCTATTTAAAACTATTGGTGGTAATACTGAGATACAAGATAATTTAGGAGACGCATTGGTAGACCACGTTTCTGCGTTAGGTGGAGAAACTAGTATACTGGGCGATAGATTAGAGGCTTATGGTAAGTGGGATGGAGACGATTTTGTTAGAGATGCTAACTTTGGTGAAGAAACTATAACTATCATGTCTGAGTCTATTATAGATGGTAGCTTAAAGTTTGAAGAAAACTTATTTACTAAAATTGGTGATGGTGTAAGGAGATTATTCCAAAAAATAGCCCCTAACACTACTCTTGGT